>Ga0315320_10003289_pt1 | contig 13281 bp, 9 predicted proteins | sample M140m21515metaG_FD_203458 | JGI IMG/M metagenome (GOLD analysis project Ga0315320, IMG submission 203458) | Ammonia-oxidizing marine archaeal communities from Monterey Bay, California, United States - M1 40m 21515 | ecosystem: Environmental > Aquatic > Marine > Coastal | place: USA: California...
TTGGATCAATGGCAGTGCATTTGGATCAATGGCAGTGCATTTGGATCAATGATGGCTAGAGCCAAGTCCACCTCGATGGCAAGCTATCCATCGCAAGGTGTTTTATGAGAATATACAGAATGACCGGCGGTACGCTAGTGTTGATGCCAAATCCGTTTGCTCTACCTCCAGCGCCCTACGCGACTCGTCGGTTGCCTCCCACTGCTCCGCCGGCCATGGTCATCGCCTGCAGCGCGTCCAAGTCGTAGTGTGAGGAAGCATGTGGTCGCCCGGTGACAATAAGCCACCAGTGTAGAATTCTTCAGCGTCATGAGACTCGATGTAGACTACATCTCCATCCTGTCGCGTTACATCTTCCGTAGACAGTTCAGGAACCACGCCCGGTTTCACCCGTAGCGGAATTTTCAAGATCGCAGGGGCATCTGGCAGGTTCGGCGGGCAAATGCAGAGGGCTAGGCGAGTTGCTTACTGTTGTTACCGGAATGCTCTGAGAAAGTCTGCACGCTTGCGTTTGTCTGCTGTGCTTGCTCTTGTAAATTTGACTTCGTTTGTTGCGTTCAGTCCAGATAGTCCGCCCGTCTCAACGAGAGCGTGCTAGATGTCATTGTGATAGGCAGGCAATTTGACAAGCCCACTAGTAGTGGTTTGATCAATGCTCCTGATGTAACCACTGTTGCTACCGGATATGTTTTCACGTACTACAATCACATATCAGGTTCGTTCGCGAATGATGGTCACAAATGGGCGAGCCTTTTCGCTCACGAGGATGCTTTCTAGGATGTAAGTGTCGCGGACTTGATCGAGGGTTCGGCCTTCAACGTCCAGTGGTTCAAGCAGCGGCAACGATAGGGTGCCATCGTCTTGAACGGGGATGGGTAAACCGATCGACGGTGGTAGCGTGCTGTCCGCATCCGGAAAGTTGACGGGTGGTTGATCGGGAGGTTGATCGGGAGGTTGATCGGGAGGTTGATCGGGAGGTTGATCGGGAGGTTGATCGGGAGGTTGATCGGGAGGTTGATCGGGAGGTTGATCGGGAGGAACGAAAGGCAGCACACCCTCTACGTAAACACCCAGAATGTCGCCGCCAGATCGTTGGTAGTCCCTTGGTGGCTCTACCGACAAGATTGAGACGTCAACCGGGGCCAAGTCTGCTTTGGGCTCGGGGGAAATTTGTCTGGCAGACGCTGATCTGGAACACCATTAATCGGCTGAGTCAACGACGTGAGTCCAGTGAACGAGCTCGCAAACAGGGCCGCCGCTACCGCCGGAAATGCCCTTTCGAAAAATTTCGGATGCAAGTCTGAGCAGAAAATCGAGTTCTCGTCCGTGAGCTCTGTTGATGGATTCCGCGATCAGGATGGGATTGGGGCGACGCTGGGGCGAACAATCATTCGAAAGTGAATGACAATTCTCCGGAGTCCGTAGCGGGGGCGATGGGTAAACTACCGGTAACTTGGGTCACCGGCTGTGCCGAAACAGTTGGCGTGGCTGTTCTGTTTGTAGAGCTTGGCTGTTGCAGTCCAGAGCTATGGGGATCGAGTTGTCTCGTACTTGGCTTGATAACTTCAGGTTGTTTGAACGGTGCTGCTGGAACCGGCGAAGCAACAACTTGATCAGAGGGCGACTCGATAGTGAGGCTTGCCCCATCAGGTTCTGCAAGAGCAACAATTTTGATCGCTTCTGGCGTCAGCACTTCTGGAAGATGCTTCTCGCGAATCCCAGCTTTCTCACCCAAGACGCGGTTGCTGTCGTCAACCGTATGTTTACTTACGCACCCCTGGAACTTGTTGCACCAATGGTTTAACCCGCGGCACCCCATGGAACTAGTGAGAGCCACGGCGATGTAGCCTGTTGCCACTAATCTGTGCATCAGATTCTTTTTGGGATCACGCTTCATGCGACTTCCTGTTAGCTTTAGCGTCTGGTTTTTTGCTGCGAACGAAAGAAGGTTTGCTTGCAGTTGGTGTTGTCCAAGGCGGCGACTTTCTTGTCGCGTTCTCTACATTAATGCCTGTTTTGCGGATTTCGTTGTGTAATTCACCCGCATAGTTTTCTTTATCGCCCCGAAAGTTGGGCGGGTTTAGCAGAATGTGCCGGAAATGCGAGCTAGGCATAAAAAGCGGCTGGTGCCGAGCGAATGAATTAGTGCTCCATAAGAAAGTACGGGAAAATATCCATTCAGAGCGTAAAGCGGGTGCTAATGCAAAAAAAGATCGTGCAGGCATTGCTTATGCGAGCGAGCATCAGGGTTGGAGCAAATCATGCTCTTTTAGTTACTTCCACTCGAAACTGGGGTCGAGCCTTTGTAAGTAAATAATGCCGAGGATGATCGCAGCAATCACTAGGACAGCAATAGCTACAACGGCATTGAGTATACGTCGGCATCGAGAACGCTACCGGCCCATGAGGACCATTTTCTCTGTTGCCTGTTCTACTGGTTCGGTTCCCGGCACTTCTTTGGAGGTAGCAGAATTGTTCATCCTTCAGTCCAAATTCTGGTGTATGTCAAACCATACAAAATAAACCATTTGTTGGCGGCGTTAGTTCTTGAGGCTGGAAAATCTTATTTGAAGTAAGGTGGAAACCTTGGGGTGTTACAATGTATTCAAGGGGCGACGTGACACGCGGCGCTATCGTTGCTCTAAGCATGTCAAGGACGAATTGAAGCTGGACGAGATCGTGGTAGCTCCCGAGGGTTTAGGCGTGGATCACGATGGAAATGGTAACGCCAACTCGTCATCTCTCGTGACATTAACAGATGGGAAGCTATCTGGCGTATTGCACTAGCCGGGTCGCAGTTTCAAGCCTGCGATCTCGATGAATGTCACTCTATTCCAAGACGGCCTCGAGGTCGCATCTGCTGTCACGCAACTAGATGGTAAGTTCGAAATTGTTGGGTTGCAGTCTGGGATTTATGCACTCGTAGCCTATGCGAACTCGGGGGTTGGGGGCGTCGGAATCGAGGCGAGGCAACAAATGATGGACAAGTGAGGGTTGATGGTAAGACCAGCGGTCAGCGTCTTGTGTCGCTGTTGCTGCAGGGCTACAGAGGCAACGGCAATAGTGGGAGCAGAGGTGGGGGAACCGGAAATGGTCAGCCAATGGTAACCCCAGTCCGACAGTTAACGCATTCGGGATGCGTGAAAAACCCAATAGATTCAGCATTCAGGTCGGAGCAAATACCTTGGGTGGTTCGGGAGCGACAGGACAACCGCCTGCTGCAGGGATTACTGCAACGGGCAGTGGCGTACCCGCCATTCTAGCGGCGGCGGCAGCCGGTGCAGCGATCAGTGGCGGTGGAGGCAGCAGTGTTGCATCACCTGCTCTGGAGTAGGCCAAACTAGGTAGGGACTGATTCCGCCAAAAGTGTGGAGCAACGAATCGAAGGAGAGCCAAGAGAAATTCCGGCAAGCCAACTCGCCGGAATTTTTTGGGATCATACGGCGGGATCTTGTACCAATGCTTCAACCGATCTCGTAACGCTCTTCCTCGGGCTGGACGATTTGAACTTGCTCAGTGTCTACCAAGTCGTAGACGGCCCCCGATTTTTCCTGTGAAATTTCATCCATCTCATCATCGGTCAGATCGACACGCACGATGAGCACGCCAATCCGAACCTCTGCTCCCATCGAAAGCGTGGCCTTGTCGACTTTTCGGCCATCGACGTACACACCATTGGTGGATCCGAGGTCGCGAACGATTAACGCTCCATGGGGATCAATCAAAAATTGGCAATGCCGGCGACTGATCGAAGCATCGTCCAAGGTTATATCCACTGTCGGGCAACGACCCACAACGATGGGAGTGGGCAGGACCCAGCTTTGTTCGGGAATTCCGCTGTCGGAGTTGACCAGGACAAATTTGTAGCTCATCGAAATCCTCATGTTTGAAAAGGCTGGAGGATGGATTGGAGAGAAGATGTAACAGAATGTACGCAATTCAGTCGCGGAAGTCCAACTTTTGAGCAAATTTTGCGAGGTAGCGCAGATCTATCGCTGTTGAAGACGCGTTTCTAAACAGTCGAAGCAATACTTTCTGATGATTTTTCCTTCGCTGGGGCACAGCAGTGGCGGCCAGTTCAGCCAGCGGATCTGATGCTCGGATGGCAGGCTGATGCAGATTTCGGTATCGACTGGTGTTGGCATCGCGTTTCGAAAGTGCCGGCGAGTCCGCCTGGTTTTGCAGCCTCAGGCATCGCGAAACGCCGGCTTTCTCATGTGACCAAAGCTCCCGATCTGCCTTTGGATTTTTCGCCTTGGTGCGAAAACGGGCTTCTGCTACTCTCCGCTTCGCTCGCGATCAGATCTGGACGCGGGCACATCAGGCTGGACTGACTGCCTGGTGAGAAGTGGTGTTTCGCTGGAAAGGAGTCCAACGTGGAAACCAATCAAACTTCTGTCTGTGTTCATATCCGTTGGATGATTCGTCGTGACATGCCCGCCGTGTTGGGCATTGAGAACTCATGTTTTGAGTTCGCGTGGAACGAAGACGACTTCATTCGATGTTTGCGACAGCGTAATTGCATAGGCATGGTTGCTGAGGAAGACGACCAAGTTGTCGGCTTCATGATCTACGAATTGCACAAAAATCGATTGCACATCCTCAACTTCGCTGTTCACGCAGATCATCGAAGAGCTGGTGTGGGCAACGCGATGCTGACCAAGTTGCTAGGGAAACTTTCCCACGAGCGACGAAACCGAATCATGTTGGAAGTCCGCGAGACCAACTTGGAGGCACAGTTGTTCTTCAAGTCAGTTGGCTTCCGAGCGATCTCAGTGCTGCGTGATTTCTACGACGATACCATCGAAGACGCATACCTGATGCAGTTTCGTTATCAACCCAGCGACGAAGAGCTGGCGCAACCTCACAACCGCATTAGCCGACTCGCAGGCTAGCGACACCTCACGCGAGCGAGACACACCTTATTCATTACGCTTGTACTGGAAATTTCCGGTGCAGGCGTTTTTTTGTGCCGTTAGCAAGAAACCGTGTGATGTAGCCCGTGAAGTGCATCGGCAAGTTCAGGATACTGTTGTGGTGTGATCAGAAGCGCGCGTTGGTCCATCACGACCAGCCTTTCTCCCAGTATGTCAGATTGAGGTGTGGGAACGGGCTTTCGACATCGTTTTGAACTGCAACGCGACATCGAGCGAAAGCCCTCGCCCAGCGGTAAACCTCGCTTGGTTCCATGCTCGATGATTTGCTGACGGATTTCACGCGATGGTGCTAGCCAGCAAAATTTGTAGAAAGCGGGGACGTTGCTGGTGCTGAGTGGGTAGGTTGGCTGACCGGTTTGGCGCGGATTGCGGTCCACCCTGGTTTCCGCGTTTTCCGTTTTAGTCACCGCAGTTGATGTATCGGTTTTTGGAGAATGCAGCAGTTCCCAGTCGCTCATTTCCGGAAAGACTTGTTCGCGTAGAAAGCGTGCTGTCAGGCTCCGTGTTTGGGTTAGTTCGTCGAGTCGATCTAGTTGGGGGTCAATGACAGCGGCTTGCAGGGGGCCGAGTGGGAATGTGTCTCCAGGGCGATCCAACAAGCCACTTAGCCGTGCTGCGAGGCGTTGGTCATTTGCGATGATCGCACCACCGCTGCCAGCGGAGACGAGTTTGCTGCCGCCAAAGCTCAGGGTCGCAAGATGTCCTAATGATCCACTGGCTTGACCGTTAATTCGTCCCCCGATCGCCTGGCAGGCATCTTCAATCAGGGTCCAGCCATTCTGGTCGCATGTTTGCCTGAGACGTTTCATTTCTGCATGGCTGCCATGCAGATGCGAGGCGATGACCGCGCGTACGTTCGGGCTGGCAGCGGCGTCGAGTTGCTGGGGGCAGATCGTCGGAGAGATGTCACGTGGATTGGAGGAGTGCGGATTAAGAGAGATTGGTGTGGCGACGTCGGCCAAAACGGGTTTGGCGCCCAATAGCTCAACCGTCCGAAAGTTCCCGGGGAAGTCGTAGGCAGCCATGATTACCTCATCGCCGTTCGATATTTTGCATCCCCGCAGGGCAAGCTCGAGGGCGGCTGTTCCGCTGCAACACAGCCGAGTTGGTCCAGAATCGAGGTAGCTGGACAATCTTTTCTCAAGAGTTTTTGTAAGATCGGAGTGGTATCGCCCCCATTCCCCGGACTGGATTGCAGCCAGTGCAGCCGCTTTGATGGACGGCCAGTCAGGTGGCCAGTGGGGGCATTGGAAGGTCATGGATCGACAGGATTTACGTGTAATTGGCGTGTTAATGGCCATTTTCGGCTGACCTTCGCTGCCCGGCACATCGCATCGCATCGCTGCGGGTGTTCATGGGAGGGGAGATCGAGTTGTGGCGATTGAGTCGCTGTAGTGGCGGTATCGGTTAGCACAGGCGGCGATTTTAAGCCCTCAGCACAAATTGCTGGGCTTGTGACGTTTTTTTACCTTCCATATCATGCTCCATTCGCAAAAAGGGCCCTGTAACTGGTCCGTGCGACCAAATGCCGGGGGAAGTCGTGGGGTCATAGATCCTTGCGAGCCCACCGAACACGCGGTCGTTGCATGCCAATTTTGCCGCATCAACGCGGAAGGCTGACGTTTGATCATAGAGACTGTTTTATCGGTTCCAATCGAATTTCTGGGGCTTCTTGCTCAAGAAGTTGCAGCTGCGCCCGACGGCGTCGTACCGGGAGCGGAGGGAGCTGCCCAAAATCCGGGTGGCCTCGGGTTACTGTTCGAGAACCCCCTTTTGCCGATTGGAATTCTCTTCTTTCTGTTCTACTTCATCGTGCTTGCTCCTGAGAAGAAGCGAAAACGAAAAGAGCAGGAGATGTTGTCCCAAATTGGCAAAAACGATCGAGTCGTTACTGCCGGTGGAATCCACGGTGTCGTGGTTTCTGCCAGGCCAGAGAGTCAAGTGGTAACGGTACGCATCGACGACAAACAGAACGTCCGTATTCGTGTCAATCGATCAGCCATTGCTAGGGTTGGCGGTGACGCGGGAGCGGAGCAACCCGATGGCGGTAAATCCGGCAGCGAAGACGACGACTGAGTTAGTATGAAAAACGGCACTGAAGCCGATCTGAGTAACCGCAATCTGCACGGTCAGTTCGCTTTGCGAGAAGCAAGCTGAGAGGCAGAGAAGAAATAAAACAAACACGAATCCTCGATTCAGAAAATAACGATGGACTGCTCTTTTTTGACCAATATTGCGTTTCACTGCCTGACACTTGCCCAAGCTGAGGCACCGGCGGTGGAGGCCAACTGGCTGGATGATACCTGGTTTGGTATCCCCGTTCGTTCACTCATTGCCCTTGCTGTCGTCTTGGCAGTTCTCATCCTCCCGTTCGTCGTTGGGAACTTCCTGGCAAAGTGGCTGCGAATGCCAACCGCGAGCGCCCGGTTCGGTTGGGTGCTGATGGCGATCACCGCGAGCGTGGTTGTGCTAGCGAACAAGCGGCCCGGCTATGGGGTCGACCTCAGTGGCGGAACCATTCTCGTTTATGAGTTGAACCCTGAAAAACTGAAATCACTTGCCGACGCTGGGGGGCAACGAGTGGTCTCTGAGGATCTCATTGAGCCTTTGACGCGGCGGATCAATCCAAGCGGCACGCAGGAGATCGTGCTTCGTCCTTACGGCGAGAAACAAATCGAAATTATCGTTCCCGAGGTCGATCAACTGGAAGTGGATCGTATTAAAGGTTTGGTAGAGGAAGCCGGAGTTCTGCGGTTTGCCATCGTTGCAAACTTGAGACAGCATGCGGGACAAATCGCACTTGCGAAAACACAGGCGTCTCAAGGCGGTGTCCAGGCAACCCGAGCAAGCGTTCTGACAGATGATGGGGTTCAGGTGGCGATCTGGGCCAGCGTTGACCGCGAGAAAAAAGATATTGAAGGTCAAGAGGATCCCTTCCGCGTGGATATAAATGACGGCACGTTTAGGAATGGGAAAAATGGGGCTATTGTGAACCCGTCGAGCAAAATCGGTGATGGACAGGCTTTGGCTGACTGGGCAAAGACCGCAGGGATCAAAGAGCTCGAAGTGCTGATGATCTACGACAAAGTCTTGGATGTAACAGGAGCTGATTTAGCGTTTGCAGCGAGCACATTCGATCAGGATGGTTCGCCTGCGGTTGCTTTCACGCTGACCGATATCGGGTCAGGAAAGTTCTTCGCTCTGACCACAAACAACGCACCGCGAGGGAACGTTACGTCGCGGTTGGGCATCGTGTTGGACGATAGTCTTCTGTCCGCTCCCAATATCCAGTCCCCCATTCGTAAAGACGGGCGAATCACGGGCAACTTTACGCGTGAGGAAGTTGATTCCCTCGTGCAGATTCTCAAGGCTGGCCAATTGCCTGCAGCGTTGACAAAGCAGCCAATTGCTGAAAACCAAATTGACGCCACCTTGGGTAAAGACACCGTCAAAAAAGGGATCCGTGCGATCTTCGCCTCGCTTATTTTGGTTCTGGCGTTCATCTTGGTGTATTATCGATTTGCAGGTGTTGTTGCCTGCGTCGCCTTGGTGATGAACCTTGCCATGATTCTTGCCACCATGGTGTTGATCAATCAGCCGCTGACCCTGCCAGGTTTGGCAGGTCTTGTGTTGACCGTGGGTATGTCGGTCGACGCCAATGTGCTCATCTTCGAACGCATTCGTGAAGAGCTCAAGAAAGGGGCTGCTGTCCGTATGGCGATTCGTAATGGATTCGCAAAGGCAACCGTCACGATTGTTGATGCCAACCTGACCACGCTGATCACGGCCTTTGTGCTTTATGCGATTGGTACCGACCAGATTCGTGGATTCGCTGTCACGTTGATCCTGGGAATTCTGTTCTCGATGTTCACGGCGATCTATGTATCCCGCACCATCTTCGATATCGCGGAGCGACGTGGGTGGGTCTCGCTCAGTATGGCCGATACGGTCAACCGGATTCGAGCGAGCTTCTCGGGAGAGAGTGGCTTGGACTTTGTGAGTAAAGGCAAGCTGACACTTGCGATCTCAGGGATTCTGATCGCGTTCGGAATAGGCTCTTTGGTTTATAGGGGTAAGGGGATTTTTGATATCGACTTTGCTGGTGGCTCGTCAGTCCAGTTCCGAGTCAATGAGCCTACGGAAACCGAGAAAATTCGCGATGTTATCGCCGCTTACATGGACCAAGAGGGGCAGGAGAAGATTCCCTTCACGGTCAATGGTGTTTCCGTCAATGGTGTTCCAGAGCAAACGGTTTACAAGGTCGATACATCACAAGAGCAGGTCAACGACCTGAAGCAACTGGTTGCTGAAGCTTTTGAGGGCACCACTATCAATTTGGTTACCTACAGTATCTCGATCAACAACCCGAAAGACAGTGACGTCGATAAGCAATCTTCCTGGCGGCCTAATGCCGAAAAGAGTTTCGGAAGCGGCTTGATGTATATCTCAGCACCAATTCAAGATGAGTCTGCAGAACCAACGCAGGATTCTGAAGATGACAAGCCGGCGGCTCCTGCTGCTGAGGGCAGTGACGTTGAATCGACCAAGGTAGATACCTCCGGTGCTGCACCAGAGAAAAACACCCCTGCCGATCCTGTGGAACCTGCTGCTTCAGATGATTCGGGCGATGCAGCAACTGCACCCACCGCCAGCAGCGATTCAGCTAACGGTTCGACCACGCCATCTGCTGAGGTGACGCCTCGAGACGACAGCCAAGAGGTTGTCGTGGTACAGACTGCAGTCGTGATCACCTTGGGCATTGGCGGCGGTGAAGATGCAGGCAGTGCCAAGGCTAACCGCACGACTCTCGAAGAGAAGGTGCTCGCTGCGGCTAAGACGGAGGAAGTTGTTTTGACAGATGTAAGTATCAACCTGACTCCTCAGGGTGATGGGACAGAGGCTTGGGAAGCTGACTCACAATTGCCGTTTGAGAAGTGGGAGGTGGTTTTGAACTTGCCTGCAGCTGAGGCGGAAAAGGTTATGAATCGCTTGAAGACTGATATGAGTAAGGAGCCCGTTTGGATCAGCAGTAGCTCGGTGGGGGCTCGGGTGGCGGAAGACATGATTGGCCGAGCGTTTGGTGCTCTTTTCGCCAGTTTGTTGTGCATCATTGCCTACATTTGGTTCCGGTTCCAACGCGTGATCTACGGTTTTGCCGCTGTCGCTGCTTTGCTTCACGACGTGCTGATCACGTTGGGGGCGATCGCTGTCAGTGCTTACATTGCTGGTGCCCTTGGCTTCCTTCAGATCGATGAATTCAAAATCAGCCTGACAGTAGTCGCAGCCATCCTGACCATCATTGGTTATTCACTGAACGATACGATTGTCGTGTTTGACCGTATTCGTGAGACCAAAGGTAAGGCTCCTAAGCTGACCGGCGACATGATCAACGTTAGTATCAATCAGACATTGAGCCGAACATTGCTCACTTCGATAACCACGCTGATTGTGGTGATGTTGCTTTATTGGTTTGGCGGCGAAGGCATTCATGCGTTCGCTTTCGCACTCGTGGTTGGTGTGATTGCCGGTACCTATAGCTCGATCTTTATCGCGAGTCCTATCTTGCTGTTCCTCACCGAGCGTGGTGAAAAGAAAGAACTAGCGTGATCCCCTTGGGGCAGCAGTGAGTGCATGGTCTTGATGGGTAACGCTGTGGTTTGCTGGCTTGGCACCAGTCCGCGAGTCACGCCGGGTCGGAGCGATTGATATCGAGTCGCTCTGGCTGGATTTGCGTTGCGGCTTGCATCAATGTCAGTTGGTGCACCTTGTCGCTGTTATCCTGACTCACTGTCATCTTGGAAGTTTATCCCGTGAGAATCACTTGTTTTGTCGTTGTGGCTTGTCTGTCAATTGTGACTGCCAGTGTTCCCCTCAAGGCACAGCAGAAGGATGCGGGGGCAGACAATGATCAGCTCACTGCTGTGGCTGATGCTGGTTCCGACAAGCAACTTACTGATGCGACCGAAGCCCAGTTACGGGCGGACATCAAGTTTCTTGCCAGCGAGGAATTGCGTGGCCGAAGTGTCACTGACGACACGATTGAGGTAGCGGCCAGTTATCTGGTCGATCGAATGAAAGGCATCGGGTTGAAAACCGACCTGGTAGACGGAAAGCCTCGGCAACCGTTCAACGTCAAACTGGGCTCGAGCGTTGGAGCCGTTAAGAATAATCGTTTGACTTTAACGAGTGACGATGCGGATTTCGGTGAGGTCGTCGTCAATCTCAATCAGGGGCTGATGCCGTTGGCACTGGGCAGCAGTAAAGCTGATGTCAACGGACCAATCGTATTCGCTGGCTACGGCGTCACGGCCCCCAGGCTTGACTACGATGACTACGCGGACGTCGATGTTGACGGGGCTGTTGTGATAATTTTGCGGAAAGAGCCACAAGCGAGTGATCCTGACAGTAAGTTTTCCGGAACTCAAAACACTCGTCATGCATTCTTTGCCACCAAAATCGAGAATGCCATCAAGCACGGAGCAGCGGCGGTCGTGCTGGTCAACGATCCGGCAAGCGTCGAGGAAACAGTCAAGAATGTCAAGCAACGGATCGACCAAGAGAAAGTACGCAAGACAAGACTTGCAGAGCAGTTAGAAAAACTGCCTGCTGACGCAACGAATAATCGTAAATCCATCAACGAGAAAATTGCCAATGCTGAGCGGATGATCAAGTCATTGGGCGAAGGCTTGGCGAATGTTGAGCAAGGAGTTCTGGGGCTGACGGACGCAGGGATGCGCCGAGAGAACCAGGACTCAATTCCCATCGTCTCTGTGTCGCGCAAAGTGATTTCAGATGCCTTATCCAAGACGACCGGCAAGACACTTGCAGAGCTTGAAGCGGCGATCGACGAGACAGCAAGTCCACAAAGCGCGGCGCTCACCGGCGTGACTGCTGCTTTGAAAGCAGAGCTCAAGCCCTCCGTGGCAAGCACGAACAATGTGCTAGGGCTTTTGCCAGGCAAAGGGGCTTTGGCTGACCAGACTGTCGTGGTCGGCGCCCACTACGATCATGTTGGTATGGGGGGCTATGGTTCGTTGGCTCCTGGCACTGTCGCGATTCATAACGGGGCGGATGATAACGCCAGCGGCACCTCTGCGATGCTAGCAATCGCGGAGCGAATGATGGGGCGTTTGGCCGATGCGAAGTCGCATCGTCAGGTTCTGTTCATGGGGTTTAGTGCAGAAGAGCGTGGTTTGCTGGGGAGTCAGCATTACGTTAAGAACCCAGTGATTCCACTTGAGTCGACCGTTGCGATGGTGAACCTCGACATGGTGGGGCGTTTGCGAGACAACGAACTGACAATTTACGGCACGGGATCGGCACCGACGTTTGACGGTCTCGTTGAGAAGGCAAACGAGGATTACAAGTTTGACTTGTTTAAGGTGCCTTCGGGATATGGTCCGAGTGACCATCAGTCGTTTTACACAGCCGGTGTGCCTGTTTTGTTCTTCTTCACAGGGTTGCACGACAATTACCATCGCCCAACTGACGATTTCGACAAAATCGAGTTTGGTGGACTAACCCGCATAACCGATATAGTTTCTGACGTCACTTATGAATTGGCGACTTTGGAGCAGCGTCCGGAATACGCTGAGACAGAGAATCGCGTGCGTGTCCGCCGGCAAATCACTGCTTATATGGGTGTTTCGCTGGCTAATCGTGAGAATTCAGTGGTGATTTCAGGGTTGGTTCAAGGAGCACCAGCGGAGCGTGCCGGATTGAAAACGGGTGATTTGTTGGAAAAACTCGGGGACAAGACGGTCAAAAGCTCGCAGCAAGTGTTGGAATTCATGCGGTCTCGCTCGCCTGGGCAGAAAATGCCAGTCACGGTGAAGCGAGATGGTGAGTCCGTTTCGGTAACCATCGAATTGGTGGCACGGCCTGAGGGCTGAGTTTGTTGGCAATTCAACCAGTTTTTTTTGGCTGAGCGTGGTGTTCAGCGATTTCAACCTTTACGTCTACAAGAATTGGTGACAGAATCCGACTCGAATCGAATCGTCAGTCCCTTTGGGGCAGCGAATCGGTAAGAGTTTCCGACCGTGGCGATGGACGCCGGAATTGGTTGGGAGAATGCGAGAGCATTCGGAGAACAACGCACCCACAACGCAAGGAGAGCGGACGTGCGATCTTTTGGCAAATCGGCCATCATGTTGGCCATCATTACAGTTACAGCCTTACTGCCAGTTTCGGTGTCGGCACAGAATGCTCAACCGGCTGCGGCAAGCACCGGTCATCGCGTTGCGGTGGTCGACGTTGCTTACATCTTCAAGACTCACCCCGGTATTCGTTCAGAAGTATCGAAGGTGGAGAATGATCTGAAAGCATTTGACGCGACGATGAAGGC
>Ga0315320_10003290_pt1 | contig 13278 bp, 11 predicted proteins | sample M140m21515metaG_FD_203458 | JGI IMG/M metagenome (GOLD analysis project Ga0315320, IMG submission 203458) | Ammonia-oxidizing marine archaeal communities from Monterey Bay, California, United States - M1 40m 21515 | ecosystem: Environmental > Aquatic > Marine > Coastal | place: USA: California...
CCACCGGGCGCACCAGCAAGTAATGATGCAACGGGCAACGAGGGTGCAGAACAGACGATACCCAATGATTTATTGCCGCCATCAGCGCTCGGTTCACTAGGTAATCCAGATGCGGTTGCTTCGGATGATGATCCTGAGGGGGTAGCGGAAAGTACGGAGAAAAATGATGGTCTTGATACCGCCCCTGGGATGCAGGAGTTGCCTCCCGAACTTGCTCAGTACACTCAGTTCCTGCTAGACGACGGTGCACAGGCAAAGCCGACCTTGCAAGCCCCACCGACCATGGAAGAGGTCAAACTGGAAGCAGCTGCAGAGGAAGAGGATGAGGATCTGCGTATTCCGATTGTTCCCAAGGAACTCGATCTAAGGTCTGATCTTGCAATCCAGCTTGCTCTTGCGTCGGACGGATATCCCGCCAGTGATTTGATGTTGTTGGTTAGCCAGGTTACCGGGGTCCCGATTCAGATGGACTGGCCGTCATTTGATTTGGCCGGAGCAGACATTCAGCAGCAGGTGCCAACCACCAAGGATTGGCGTTCTGCCAGAGAATTAATTGATGAAGCTGCGGGTGTTTTGAATGCGGAAATTCGTGAACAGCCAACTTTGTTATTGATGACGTTGAGGGATGACATTTTTAATGAAGCTGCCAGTCGGCTGAACTCGGTTGAGGACTTCGGTGTAGACAGTGCTTCGGCGCAGGAATTTTTACAGCGGTTTCTAGCCGGCGAAAATGGTGACGCAAATCCGCGAGAAGTCAGCCAACTGGCCTGCTTTGCGACGGAAGCATTGAGACGGATGCGAGGGATCGCACCCCAGATGGAGGAGACGAGATTGAGGCGTTGGGCCCGCGGTATTAACGATTCAGAGGCAGAATGGACGGTACTGTCCGGTGGCGATTTTGGCCCCCAGTTGGATGCACCCATGAGCGTTGCTGGATTAATGCGTCGCACCGCAAAACGAAATCAGGCCACCTGCGTTTTCAATTGGCAGGATGCTGTTCGTCGTGGTGCTCCACCTGAGCATTTATTGTTACCACACAAAGAAAAGGATGCGGGAAGCACACTGAGGAACACACTTGCTCCCTTGGGGTTGGAAGTGCGACAAGTGGATTCAAAGCACTGGTGGGTCGGTACGGAAGCTACGTATGACCGTCTGCCGATTTTTGTTTGGACACCACCTCTGGGCCAGGCACGAGCTGATTTTGTAAAGCGGATGAACAAGGTCATGGCAGGTTCATCTCCACTTCAATATCGATTGGCAATCGATGACACGAGTGATCGCGCACTGATGTTGTTGCCAAGATTCATTGTCCGCCAGTTACCCACCATCATTCCAGCGGTTGCTGCGAAGTGACAACTTGCGGGCTACAAGGTGACAGTGTGCGGTTATATTGTTCTCACCGGTCATTGCCTCGTTTTTACTCCCTTGATTGACAAGTTTTATGATTGCACTTCGTTTCTGCCTCCTCTGGGTTGGCCTGACTATCGTTCAAAGTGCGGTTTTGCGCGGACAGTCGACAGTGAATCTCGCTGAGCCTCCTGCAACGTTGGATGCGAAACCGATGCCCGTGAAGGTGGTTGATGCCTATCCCCGTCTGCGAGTGGACCGTCCGATTGTTCTGACCGGTGCAGGTGATGGCAGTGGACGGCTTTTCATTGCAGGGCAACGAGGGAAAATTTTCTTCATTGATGCATCCGACAAGGATGTTGAGCGACCAACCCTGTTCGGCGATTTATCAAAACGCGTATCGTATAAAGATCGTGAGAACGAGGAAGGATTGCTGGGGCTGACATTTCATCCGCAGTTCAAGAATAACGGCTACTTCTTTGTTTACTACACAACCAGGGAGCAACCTCACACGTCCGTGATCAGTCGATTTTCCGCCGTCGATGGAATGACGGTTGATTTGGGTAGCGAAGTTAAATTACTCGAGATCCAACAACCGTTTTGGAATCATAACGGAGGGACGATAGTGTTCGGCCCTGATGGTTACCTTTATGTTGCTTTGGGTGACGGAGGAAAGGCAAATGATCCTCTCGGCAGTGGGCAAGATGTCAGTACGCTGCTGGGGTCAGTCCTGCGAATTGATGTGGACAAAGCTTCTGCCGAAATGCCCTATGCCATACCGAGTGACAATCCACTAGTGGGGAAGCCGGATACGCGTCCGGAAATCTATGCTTTTGGTATCCGGAATATCTGGCGGATGGCATTCGACAAAAAGACAGGGGATCTGTGGGCAGCAGATGTGGGGCAGAACGAATGGGAAGAAGTTAATCTGATTCGTGCGGGTGGGAACTATGGTTGGAATCTGCGAGAGGCCGCCCATGCCTTTACGCTCGCAGGTGGCCCGGGCTCAGGTCCAAGTCCTGAACTTAGCGACCCCATTGCAGAGTATCCCCACACGGAAGCTTGGGGTAAGTCAATCACAGGCGGTGCTGTTTATCGAGGCAGCAAGACACCGATTCTCGATGGATACTATCTGTACGGTGATTACATCAGTGGGCGAATGTGGGCCTTGAAATACGATCCCGCGAACGCAACAGTGACCGAAAATCGTCCAATTATCTGGGACAACCTGCCAGTATTTACGTTCGGTCAAACCGACGAGGGAGAAGTCTTGATGAGCACGATGTCAGGAGGAGGTCGGATCTTTCGATTCACCCAATGAACCGCCAAGTGAACGTTGTATGCAGGTTGGATGACCGACCTGATATCCACACTTGTTGCATCCGTGATTCACTGTCAACTCGTGGTGTCGATGGTGCAGTTGATAACACTCCTCAACCTGCAGTTTTGACTTCTTTGCTTATTGGCAGGCGGATGATGAAGGCTGTGCCTCGTCCCACGGTGCTTTCCACGCGGATGCGTCCGTGGTGACTATCGATAATCTCTTTGCAGGCAGCTAAGCCTAAGCCAGTGCCACCCTTGCCAGACTCATCAGGACCATCTTTGGTTGTATAGAAGGCATCAAAGATGTGTGGCAACGCTTCGCGTGGAATGCCAGATCCCGAATCACGGACGACCAGCTCTACAAACTTACCATCGCTGCTTGGACTTAAGCGGATCAGGATGGTGCCCCCCTCTGGCATGGATTGTCGTCCATTGATCAGGAGGTTCAGCAGCACACGCTGAATCTGATTCCCGCTAGCCACGACTTTGGGTGCGTCGGGATCAAGTTGAGTCTCGATAGCGATTCTGTACTTTCGCATCTCCCGCTCCAGCAGCACCAACGAATCACTAATGATTCCCGCCAGATCTGTTGGTTCCATGCTCTCGCTTCGATTTTTAGCTTGAGCAAGAATCGTTGCTGTAATTTTCGCTGCCCGCTCTGAAGCCTCCAGGATTTTGCTGAGTGCTTTATCGCGACTGGCATCGTCTCGATTTCTGATTCCAAGTCGTGCGTAGTTGATGATTGTCATCAGCACGTTGTTGAATTCGTGCGTCGCAGTGCTGGTTAATTCGCCGAGCGCTGAGAGTGCCTGAGCTTTCTTCAGTTCGTTTTTCAGATACTGAATTTGATGCTGTGGGTCGACGACCTCAGCGGCCGTCGCTTGTGTGGGGACGGGGCTGGCTGGCGAATGACTTGTGTTGCTGGAATGCTGCGACTGCATGTTGACTTGGCCGGCCCGAAAAAATGAAATTTGACAACAGCACGTACTCGCCCTGTCCCTCACCTGATCTATCGTCGAAGCCGGTGCATTTGCTACAGACGGAAAGATCGATCCCGCACAGTTTGCCACGTCGGTGTCTGACCTCGGCGGGTGGGTAATTTGTTTCGCTTGCAGTGGCTGCGCTGCTTGGCCCGTCAAACCACAGGACCCGTGATGATTGCAAAGGGAAAATTTGCTGCCGTTGGATCGAAAAATGGTGATTTACCAGCAGATAACGTGGTTTCGAGGCTGAGGCAACGCCTTCATGATGCCCGGGCAACGGGTTTCAAGGTCCGCATGGAAGTGCTTGATGACGAACAGGCCTCGTGGTGTGTCATCTCAGGTGTCCTCACACTGTTTGTCGATTTGTCACAAACGGCATCCGAGCAACTTCAACAGGTCGAGGAAACCCTGAGTGCTTATGAAGGTTGCTCAGCCCGTGGACTTAGTCATGCCCAAGATCTTGGGAAACGGGCGGCGTGAAACAGGTAGCCTCTACCAATTGATCAGCCATTAAGGCCACAATGGGGTCTCGTGTTTCATCCAATCTGGTCGTATGAGGCGTCTGTAGCGTGTTTTCTAATCGAATGTCTTTCTCTGCTGCATCTGCCTTCTGTTATCGATTTGGGACCGGCTTGCATGCAGGTGCAGATATTCTCGTCCTGTTGGAAAGCGAAAGCAGGATTGGCTCAGCTCGACAGCGGACTGCCATCGAGCAACTCGTCGTCGGAGTGAAGCAGGGTGAGCAGTTGCATGTGCTCATGGGTAACGACAGATTTTTCCCTGCGTTGATGACGACCATGGTCAGGGTCGGGGAATTAACTGGCAAGTTGGAATACCTGCTTTCCTTACTCAGCGAGCATTACCAACGACAGCAAAATTTGCGTCGTGGATTCTTTGGGGCTATCGCCTACCCTGCCTTCATGCTCACGGCTGGAATTGGCATTATCTCTCTATTGATTTATTTGATGGGGATTCTCACACCACCTAGTGGCGGTCAAATGACTGATCTGCTCGGTTGGGGGCTGCGAGGGGGAACGGGAGTTTTGATCTTTTGGGGATATTTACTGCTCTTCTTCGGGATCCTTGGAGGGGCAGTTTTTTGTTTCCTCCGAAATGTTGCTGGGGTGCAGAACGTTGTGCCATTGGTCTATCTGATTCCCAAGCTCGGACAGTCGATTCAGACGATTACAATCGCTCGATTCTGTCGAGCATTGTCAATCGCTTTGGGAGCAGGACTTGAGCCAACGGCATCGATTGCATTAGCCCTCGATGCAACAGATAGCGACTACTATCGTGCCGCTCGGGACGATACGGAAAAGTCAATCTTAGAGGGCGCGACTCTCTCTACCGCTTTAGATAGGACTCGGATTTTTCCCGATGAGTTTATCGGTAAGATCGAAATCGCAGAACATTCAGGAACAGACTCCGAGTCCATTGCATTTCTTGCTGCTGAGTATGACGAGCGGGCGCAACGGGCAATGAAGGTCATTTCCCGGACAATTTCAGGGGTGATTCTCGTTTCGGTAGCATTGCTTTTGCTCTACACGATCTTCCGAATCATGTCGGTCGTTTTCGGATTCTATGAACAAGCATTCGAGCCGATTTAAAAAGTGTCGGTACTTCTGAAGACCAGTTGCAGGAACCACTTCGATTCAACTTTTAACATGGAATCGAATCTTGCCACGCGTCGTACCACAAACTTCCGTTGCACGACTGATAGATCAATTTCTCATGTTGTGATTCAGCTATTTCTCAGGTAGACACTCATGCATCAATGTGCTCATCACCACCCGCCAGGTCAGTCCTATGGATGGGCGTTTGCTATCGGAGTCATTTTGAATCTGGCTTTTGTCGGCGTGGAAGCGTTCTTTGGATGGTACACCGAATCACTCGCCTTGCTGGCCGACGCGGGTCATAATTTGAGCGATGTGCTTGGGTTGTTGGTCGCTTGGGGTGGTTATGCACTGGCCAAATTGCCACCCAGTCCACAACGTACTTATGGCTGGCGCGGTTCGACAATCCTGGGTGCTGTTTTCAACGGATTGCTGTTGCTGGTCGCGATGGGTGGAATCGCGTGGGAGGCACTCGGCCGCCTGTCAGATCCAACGCAGGTGCCTGCTGGTATGGTGATTGCTGTGGCGGCGGTGGGCGTCCTCATCAACACCGGCACAGCATTACTTTTCGTCCGAGGGCGCAAAACGGATCTCAATATTCGTGGTGCTTATCTGCATATGGCCGCCGATGCATTGTTGTCACTCGGTGTCGTGTTCGCCGGTGTTGTGATCATGTGGACACAATGGGTGTGGGTTGATCCAGTTTCAAGCCTCGTGATTGCTGCTGTCATTTTTCTTGGTACTTGGGGCCTGCTCAAAGACTCAGTTCATCTGGCAATGCAGGCTGTGCCACCCGATATCGATTTCGAAGAAGTACATAACGCGTTGGCGGAATTACCCAATGTCACTGAGGTGCATGATCTGCATGTGTGGGCGGTGAGCACAACTGAAGTTGCCATGACAGCGCACTTGGTACGGCCAAATTTGGAGAATGATGACCAGTTACTAAAAGATGCTAGCGAGATGTTGCATTCACAATTCAATATCGATCACACTACGATCCAGATTGAACGATCGGTCAGCGATGCGGATTGTGGACAAGCTGAAGAAGGAACGCTGTAGAAACCGGTCTCGATTGAGATAGAAAAGTCCGCCTACTTGTCGCTAGCGATGCATCTGACCAGCAGAAAAGTTTGATGATGTCAGTTCGTTTGATCAAAGTGACTGAAATCATTTGGATGGTCCGGCAAGTTGCGTGGTTTTAGCAATTTGGCGTTGATCAGATCATCCGGTTCGATGGAAGATTCGTTCTCGCGACGCAGCAGATCGTCGGTCGCCAATTCGGCTCGCATCAGCATCGAATCCAAGTCAAGGACTCCCATCAGATAACCATCAGGATCGACCACAGGAATTTGCCGCGTTTGTCGAGTGCCACGCTGGATCGCTGTTTCAAGCGGTTCATCGATCCGTGCTGGTCCCAAGTAATTTTTGCGATCAACCAATTCGCTGGCTGGGGTAAGTCTATCCCGCTTGGTTGTGATCGCAAGTTTGACGTCTCGAAGATGAAGCATGCCGACGACGACACCATGGTCGCTAACGACGGGTAGTGCTTGCATTGGATGTGATTGCCAAACTCGAAAAATCTGGTTTAGCGGTGTGTCCATTGGGATGCTGGCACTGGTTGGTACCATGGCCTGTCGAACAGTCAAACCGCGTACCGACTCCATGGTGTCAACCTGTTTTGCTTCCGCCACTCCAGCGTAGCCAATGAAGACTGCAATCAAGACTGGAATCCACAGGACTGGAGTTGAATTCAATGCAAAAAACGCCATCGCTGCAGCACAAAGAAGGCCTACCCGTGATGCAATCCAAGTGGCCCGGCGGTAACTCAGGAACATCGCCAGAAGGCTACGGAACACACGCCCACCATCCATCGGAAATGCTGGAAGCATGTTGAACAGGACGAGCATCGAATTGACGCCGACCAACATCATTGCGTAACCCGTAAAGGATGGACGCATCAAGACAGCTTCCATCGTCTGGACTGTTTGTTCATCCATGCCCTGCCCCGAGATTGCTGAGGTTAAGGCACCTTTGAAAGCGTAGAGAAGTGCTTCATTGGAAAAAGTGATGAACCCACCCAGAAGCAAGGTGACGATCACCACGTTCACTGCGGGGCCAGCGACCGCCACAACGAGTTCCTGCCATGGAATTCGGGGCATGGATTTGAGTCGGGCAACACCACCAATGGGCAGTAACGTGATGTCGACCGCCCCGATGCCGAACCGTCTGGCTGCTAAGACATGCCCATATTCATGCAACGTCACGCAAAAATACACACCAAGTAGCTGTGCGACGGAATACAGGACACCCACCATTCCATCACCAGATGCACTCAGAGCAATGTAGGCGATCATTAGCCCAAAGGACCAATGAATGTACAGTCCGATCCCGAGGAACGTGCCAAGTTTTAGTCTTCGATTCAACACACTTTCCGATAAAACGCGTCTCCGTCACAATGCGGCTTTACGATTCTTAACCGTGACGGCACGCTAGTCGCTACTATCGTAGCGGAAACATCCGATGAGACGAGATGCGGTCGTGCACCGTCCTTACCTACTTTCACCAAGAGTGTGCCTGGAATGCTACGTCACAAGCTGATTCATCCACAAATCAACGCCATTTTGGCTGCCTCTGGACACCATAGTACGGTGCTGATCGCTGATGGGAATTATCCCGCAGCCAGTAAACGGGGGCCACGCGCCGAATTGATCAGCCTGAATCTGATGCCAGGTGTTCCGACTTGCAATCAGGTTCTGGAAGCTGTTCTGTCAGCGGTTCCCGTGGAAACTATCCAAACCATGGAGACCGAAACAAGCGGGCCTTATGCCCTGGATGGTGATCCTCCTGTTTGGGATGACTATCGTAAAACGATCAAGGATGCAGGCATTGATCTGGAATTGGAGTCCATTGATAAGTGGAAATTCTACGAGGCTGTCAGTACGCCCGATCACGTGCTGACCATTCAGACTGCCGATCAGCAGCGGTACGCAAATATTTTGCTGCAGATTGGTGTTCGCATGGATTGAGGGAGTCGCTGATCTTCATCACGATCGCGATCTCAATTAACTCAGGCAGGCTTTGCACCTGGTTCTCCTGCTTCAATCACGAAGGAAGCAGCAGTTGTCATCGTAGAGTCAGGTTTTTCAACTTGAGGTGTAGTGCGGAAATGGGTTGTCCATGCTTTTGGTGTGACTTCGCAGGATACATAGCCGCGGTTTGTATTGTGCCATTGCACAAAGTCATTCTGTGATGCTGCTCGTTCGTATTCGCGAATTGGTTTGCCACCGTTTCCTCCGGAAGTCATCGATGTGCCAACCAGTTCGGTCCCCACGATTGGCGAGTCAGCCTTTTCAAAATCCAGTTGCAGATCATTGACCCAATTCACGTGAATGTCACCTGTCAGGACAACAGGATTGGAAATTTTCTGGTCATGAAAAAACTTTAGAAGTCGGCGGCGACTGATTTCGTAGCCCGGCCACTGGTCCATGCTGTACCGTTGGTCCTCGCCTTCTCCACGATTTAGCGGCGCCATCATCACCTGTTGGGCCAACACGTTCCATGTGGACTCTGATTGCGCAAGGTTGGCCATCAGCCAGTTTTCCTGCTTCTTGCCCAGCATGGTTGCTTTGGAATCGAAGACTTTTCCTGTCATCGGTTTTTGGTGGTCACCATTCGGTTGGTCCGTTCGATATTGCCGGGTATCGAGTACATGGAAATTCGCCAGTGTTCCATATTGGCAACCACGATACAGAGTCATGTTTGGTCCCTGTGGAAATGATCGTCGTCGCAGCGGCATGAATTCGTAATAGGCTTGATACGCATTCTTGCGACGCATCAAGAATGATTCGGGCGAGACCCCCTGCTCTTCAGATACGAGATTAGCATAGTTGTTGTCAAACTCGTGGTCGTCCCAAGTTACGATCCACGGAAACAGACGATGCGTTTCCTGCAGCATCGTATCAAGTCTGTATTGTGAGTACCGAGTGCGATAATCCTGCAGTGTCTCGATTTCATTACCAATGTGTTTTCGAGGGCGATTATCTTGCCCTCCGTATTCGTAAATGTAGTCGCCTAAGTGCACAACGAGATCGAGGTCTTCCTTCTGCATGTGCGGATAACCGTTGAAGTACCCACTCTCATAGTGTTGGCAACTTGTGAATGCAAAACGGAGTTGATCTGGTGTTGCTTGCAGATCTGGCGCGGTTCGGGTTCGTCCAGTTTGGCTGGTTTGTTTTCCCACGTGGAATCGATAGAAGTACCATCGGTAAGGCTTGAGTCCGGTTACCTCAACGTGAACTGAGTGCCCGAGTTGCGGCATGGCATTGGTGTTGCCGCTACGCACGATGTCGGTGAAGGATTCATCGGTGGCAACCTCCCATGTGGTCGTGATGGGGGCATTGGGCAGGCCGTCGCCACTAAGGGGAGATGGTGCAAGCCGTGTCCAAATGACAACTCCATCCGGCTCGGGATCACCGGATGCTACGCCCAAGGTGAACGGATAATCTTTGAATTCGTGGCTCTTGCCAGTGATCTCATCGGCCATCGCTGCGACGGAGGGAATTGCCGATACGGCTGCCATGTACTGGATGAAATTACGACGCTCAATGCCGTAGCGACGCTGATTCTTCGTTTTAGCTTGCTGTCTCATAGATCTCGTTTCCTGATCTCGATTCCCGCCGATTTGCGGATGTGTGATTTATCTCTTGCTGTCTTCAGGGCGAAGGCGGTCAGATTGCTCGACTGCGGACATCAACTCTTTAAGTTCTGCGACTTTCTCAGGATGCTTTGAAGCAAGATTGGTTCTTTCCCCAAGGTCGTTTTCCAGATCGTATAGTTCATCAACTTTCGTGCGATCATCCTCCACTGCATAGTTATGGAAGAAAGCAGCAGGTTTTAAGTATTTCCAATTCCCCGAACGGATTCCCGCACCTTGAAAATAAAAATGATCACGCCCTGATTCCTGCTTTCCCAACAGTAGGTCTGTTTGATCGATCCCGTCAATGCGGCGATCGCTTGGGACTGTGTAGCCGGTCAGTGCAGCAAACGTAGGCATAAAGTCAATCGTGGCAAAGATGGCATCCGAAGTTCTTCCTGCAGGGACTTTGTCTGGCCAGCGAACGATGCAAGGTAGTCGATAACCGCCTTCATATGGCGAGCCTTTTCCGTTGCGTAGTGGCCCTGCGTCACCCCAGAAAACGGAACCTGCCGGATGACCCTTCTTCTTCTTTGTGTACTTGTCCTGATTCCACGGTCCATTGTCACTTGTATAGATAACAAGCGTGTTGGCACGAAGCTCAAGTTGATCGATGGTGTCAAGCAGTCGTCCCGTTTCATAATCAAATTCTTCGACGACATCACCATACAGACCGCCAGCTGATTTGCCACGGAATCGTTCTGAGGCATCGATGATGGTGTGCATCATTGTATGGGCTACATACAACACAAATGGTTTTTCGGGGTCACGGCGATTTTTGAGGTAGTCAATCGCTTTGTTTGTATACAGAGTGGTCAGGCTTCCCATGTCCCGAGTAGATCCCACCTTCTCATTGTTTTCGTGAAAGGTCACTCCACCGCCATCATTCGCACCAAGAGTACCAAAGTAATATTCAAAACCTTGGGCATTGGGCATCCGTTCAATGATCGGTTTTCGATTCGAAACATCCCACTTTCCAATGCAAGCTGTTTGGTAACCCGCACCCCGCAGTTTTTCAGCGAAGGTGATTTCACTGGCAGGCATTCCCCAGCCTTTACTGCGGATTGGATGCCGACCAGTCAGCAGAGCTGAACGGGATGGGCCACAAACCGTCTGTGAATAAAACGAAGTGAACCGTGTTCCTTCCGCCGCAAGCTGGTCCAGTCGCGGCGTTTTGTTTTGCTCACTTCCATAGCAACCCACATCTCCGTAGCCCTGGTCGTCAGTGAAGATGATCAAAATATTCGGTTTTTCGGCTTCGGCTGTCGTTGCGGAGGCCAGTACAAGCAGAATCTTGAGCATCATCACGCGCGTCAAGAAAGGTTTGCTGGGGATGACGCGAGCGGCTGGCGGCAGGTTGATTTGTGCGTTCATTCGGACATGCATGTGTTGGGTTCGTGTCAGTCGTCGTCAATGTGCAGATTTTTTCACGCGGTTGTAATTGTGACTATGTGGTTTGAATTCAATTCGCGATTCGAGAGTCTCCTCTTTGCGCGCGGGCCACGCTGGGTTCGCATTTGCTTTCCAGATACGCACGCGTTTGATTTCATGCCACGTGGTGCCCATCGTCAGAGAAACAAGATTCTTGGGCATCTTGATCTGCTTCGCTTTGGCGTAGGCGACATGGCTTCCCATTCGGAACAGGGCTTCATCACCCACGACTTCCAGTATGGCGGTGTGCCATTGATGTGCTTGGGTTGTGAGTGGCTGGTGATCTAGGACGAGGTCTTCGATAATGGTTTTGTCTTTCTGCTTTCTAATGTGTTGCAGTAGAAAGCCTTGCTCAATGAAGTCGTTGTTGGGGTTTGCCCACGCAGAAACGATGTGCCCCGTAATTTTGGGTCGGTCATCGACTGCGATACGGAAACATTGGTGGTGCCACGGTTCGGTTATTTCTCCAAAGCGAAACGTGACCTCGATGATCAAGTCACTCGCGGTGATGCCTTGGTAAGATGCAACAGGCGTGTGACCCATTTTGGGATTCCACGTTGACCGCCAGACGTTCGCTTCTTCAGATCGTTGCCACCGCCCTGCCGCGGATCTTAGTTTTATCGACCCGAGGAATTTGGCGGTCGTTTTTCCACCGCGTTCCAACGAGCCGTCGTCATCCAGAATCAGAGTGCCACGCTCTGCCAAGCATGTCTCAATTGGATTCATGTTTAGCTGCCCACGTTCCTGTGCGTTAGCAGCACGTTCCTGTGCGTTAGCAGCAGGGACCTGTGCAGCACAAAAAAGTGCCAGCAGACAATAGCATCGGGTGACGCGAAGCATCTGATTCATAAAGCGTCTGAAAGGTATTTGCATACTTATCTCAGGGAGAGTGCTGCAGGTCGGTTTGATTGGAAAACCTACTTTGTTTTGCCGCTCGGTCCCGGTAGTGCGACGCCCTTCGGCAGGAATGAAACTTCTCGGTCGTTTGAGACGGATTTGCCCGGCGTACATCGACCCTGTATGACCTGTTCATTCAACAACTTGATCAACGCTGAGGCTCGCTCTGGTTCTTGCTGCACCAAGTTCTGTCGTTCGCCACGGTCGGTTTTTAAGTTGAAGAGTTGCATTGGCGGCAGGCCTTGTTTCTTGGCATCCGGTTCCCGTGGAGCACTCCAGCCACCACTTCCTGCAGCGAGGCAGAGTTTCCAGTCGCCCTCACGGATGGAGAAAGATCCGCCAATGGAATGGCTGATCAGATTTTTTCTGCCATTGGACTTTCCCTCGAAAGCTGGCATGAGACTGAAGGAGTCCTCACCACCTCGATGAACAGAAGTTTGATTCGTGAGTTCTCGCATCGTGGCATAAAGATCTGTCAGGCAAGCAAGTGTGTTGGTCGTTTGTCCTGCGTCAATGCCAGCGGGCCAACGCACAATGAATGGGACTCGGTGGCCACCTTCATAGATGTCAGCTTTGTGTCCCCGGTAACCTGCGCTGGGATCATGGCCGTGCTCTTTCAGGACTTTGAAGTTCCCTTGTGGTGAGCAACCATTATCGCTCGTGAAAAAAACCATCGTGTTGTCATCAATGCCAGCCTCTTTCAGGGCTGTGAGTAGTTCACCCATGTGGTGGTCCACTTGCATCACGAAATCTGCATAGGGATTCATCCCGCTTGCATCTTTGAACGGCGGGACAGGAACAATGGGGGTGTGGGGTGCGGGCAGTGGTAAGTACAAGAAGAAAGGCTTGTCGCCTTTCGCCCGGGTCTTGATGTGGGCAAGGCTTTTTTCAAATAGGTGAGGTAGGACATCATCAATGTTGAAATCTGGACCGATCGGACCCTTTCGATACCAGCCGTAGGCGTCCTCCTTACTCGTGACTCCTTCTT
>Ga0315320_10003292_pt1 | contig 13276 bp, 13 predicted proteins | sample M140m21515metaG_FD_203458 | JGI IMG/M metagenome (GOLD analysis project Ga0315320, IMG submission 203458) | Ammonia-oxidizing marine archaeal communities from Monterey Bay, California, United States - M1 40m 21515 | ecosystem: Environmental > Aquatic > Marine > Coastal | place: USA: California...
TAAAGAAACTTTAAGAATGGAAGAAGAAAAGTTTTTAGTACTTCTAGATAGAGGAATTAAAATTTTAAATGATGAAATTTCAAAAATAGATAAAGTTTTACCTGGTGAAGTAGCGTTCAAGTTATATGATACTTATGGATTTCCATTAGATCTTACTGAAGATATTTTAAGAAGTAAATCAATGTCCATTGATACAGAAAAATTTCAATCATTAATGAAAGAAAGTAGAGAACTTGCTAAAAAAAATTGGAAAGGTTCAGGTGATGCTGCAGTTGAAGATATTTGGTTTGGAATAAAAGACAAATTAGGTGCTACAGAATTTTTAGGCTATGAAAGTAATCAAGCAGAAGGTGTGGTTTTATCACTTTTATCAAACAATAAAGAGGTTAATGAATTAAAAGAAAACGATGAAGGCATGATCATTGTTAACCAAACACCTTTTTATGGAGAGTCTGGTGGTCAAGTTGGAGACACAGGTGAAATTATTGCTAATAATTTTAAATTTCAAGTAATAGATGTTCAAAAAAAATTAGGTGATTTATTTGTACATTATGGAAAAGTAATTAATGGATCAATAAAGACAAATGATAGCGTTGAACTCAAAATTGATATCAAAAGAAGGGATGATACTAGAGCTTATCATTCCGCAACTCATTTACTGCACGAGTCTTTAAGAAGAGTTTTAGGGGACCATGTAACTCAAAAAGGTTCTTTAGTAGAGCCAAGTCGATTGAGGTTTGATTTTAGTCATATGAAGCCAATCCCAACTGAAGAAATCGATAAAATAGAAAATTTTGTTAACACAATGGTCTCAAAAAAATCAGATGTGAAGACACGTTTGATGACACCAGATGAGGCGGTTGAAAATGGTGCTTTGGCTTTATTTGGAGAGAAATATGGTGAAGAAGTTAGAGTTTTATCAATGGGAGAGGATGGAGATAAGTATTTTTCAACTGAACTTTGTGGGGGTACTCACGTAAAAAATACAGGTGATATTGGAAAATTTAAGATAATTAGCCAATCTTCAATTGCTGCAGGCGTGAGAAGAATTGAAGCTCTAAGAGACAAGCAATTAGAAGATTATTTAGATAATAAAGAGAAATTATCCAATCTTTTATCAGAAAAAGATAATGAGCTTATTAAAGAATTAAGTGAGCAAATTACTAATTTAGGTGGAAATCCTAATTTAGAGCAATCAGATCAAAAAACATTAATTAAGAATTTATCTAAACAGCTAGAGACAATCTCTGTTAATTCAATTTTAGAAGATAAATCAAAAAATATTATTAGAGATGAAGAAATAGATGGAGTTAAACTTAGACTTCAAAAAGTTGATGGATTGCCACCAAAAGAATTAAGAAAGCTTGTTGATAAAGGTAAGAAAGAATTAGGTGATGGAATTGTAATAGTATTTGCAAGCAAAGATGATAAAGTTGGAATTGCAGTTGGTGTCACAGATAATTTAACTAAAAAATTTGATGCTGTTAAATTTGTTAAAGTTGGATCAGAAATTATTGGAGGCCAAGGCGGGGGTGGTAGAAAAGATTTTGCACAAGCCGGTGGTCAAGATCAATCTAAAATTGATCAAGCTTTTGAAAAACTTAAAACTTTAATTTAATTTCTTTTTAAGATTACCATCAATCTCATCTAAGAATTGATTGGTAGTTAAATATTTACTTGATGGACCTATAAGAATAGCTAAGTCTTTAGTCATTGCACCATTTTCAACACATCCAATACAAACTTTTTCAAGTGTATTTGCAAATTCAATTAGTTCATTGTTGCTATCTAATTTTCCTCTATGAGCTAACCCTCTTGTCCAGGCAAAAATAGAGGCAATAGGGTTAGTTGAAGTTTCTTTTCCCTGTTGATGCATTCTATAATGTCTTGTAACCGTTCCGTGAGCAGCTTCAGCTTCCATCACTTTTCCATCTGGTGTTAATAATGTACTAGTCATTAAACCTAATGATCCATAACCTTGTGCCATGGTATCTGACTGAACATCACCATCATAATTCTTACATGCCCAAATATATTTTCCACTCCATTTCATTGCACATGCAACCATATCATCAATTAATCTGTGTTCATAAGTTAAGTTATTTTTATCAAAATCTTTCTTGTACTCTTTTTCAAAAATTTCTTCGAAAATATCTTTAAACCTACCATCGTATTGTTTTAGAATTGTATTTTTAGTTGACATATAGACAGGCCATTTTTTCATTAGACCATAACTAAAACAAGATCTTGCAAAGTCTTCGATGGATTTATCTAAATTATACATTGAAAGTGCTACTCCTGGACCTGTAAAATTAAATACCTCATATTTTATCTCATCTTTTCCATCTTCAGACGTCCACTTAACTTCCATTTTACCTTTTCCGGGTACTTTAAAATCTGTTGCTCTATACTGATCTCCAAAAGCATGTCTTCCAATAACCACAGGATCAGTCCATGACGGAACAAGTTTAGGAATATTTTTACATATGATAGGTTCTCTGAAAACGGTACCACCTATTATGTTTCTTATAGTTCCATTTGGAGATCTCCACATTTTCTTTAAATCAAATTCTTCAACACGAGCCTCATCAGGAGTAATCGTTGCACATTTAATCCCAACACCAATTTTTTTAATTGCATTTGCAGAGTCTATAGTGATTTGATCGTCTGTATTGTCTCTACTTTTCATACCTAAGTCGTAATATTCAATACCTAGATCAAGATAGGGAAGTATTAACTTACTCTTGATAAATTCCCATATAATACGAGTCATTTCATCGCCATCTAGCTCGACGATTGGGTTATTTACCTTGATTTTGCTCATTAAAATAAATTTATCTTATTAATTGAATTTGAGTGGTTTATATACATATTAATCAAAAATTAGCAAATAGAAGAATATGTTTAGCAAAATATTTCCACCGATACATACAGAAGGCTATAAATTTTTAGTCATAGCAGGATTTATAACTCTTGTTTTATTATTCATTAGTGGTTTTTTAGGAACGATTGGTTTGCTATTGACTGTTTGGGTTTATTATTTTTTCAGAGATCCTGAAAGAGTTATAATTGAAAATGATAATTATTTAGTTAGCCCTGCTGATGGTGAAGTAATTAAAGTTGAAGAAGTAGATGGACCAAAAGAAGTTGGTTTAGATAATAAAAGATTCAAAAAAATAAGTATATTTATGAATGTGTTTGATTGTCATGTTAATAGAACGCCATGCGCAGGAAAAGTAGAAGAAATATTATACAAACCAGGAAAATTTTTTAATGCATCTTTGGATAAAGCAAGTGAAGATAATGAAAGAAATTACTACAAGTTAAAAGATAAAAGTGGAAATGATATAATTGTAGTTCAAATTGCAGGACTTATTGCTAGAAGAATTGTTTGTGAAACTGATAGTGGCCAAGAACTAAACCAAGGTGATAGAATTGGTATGATTAGATTCGGAAGTCGTGCTGATGTCTATTATGAAAACTATGAACCACTAGTTAAAATTGGACAAAAGACTATTTCGGGTGAAACATTATTAGCTAAAAAATAAAAATGGAACATCAAAAAAATAATTTAAAGATTGTTGCAGATAAAAAAAATGCAAGAATGCTTTTACCAAACATGCTTACATTAATTGGGGTTTGTATAGGACTTACGTCAATTAGATTTGCTTTAAGTGGAGAGTTTCATCTAGCGATAGTAGCTATTATTATTGCTGCTTTAATAGATGGTTTGGATGGTAGAATAGCCAGATTAATTAAAGGAACATCAAAAGTTGGTAAAGAATTAGACTCATTGACCGATATGATTAGTTTTGGTGTTGCGCCAGCATTTATAATGTATTTTTGGAAATTGAATACTTTAGGAAGATTTGGATGGTTGTTATGTTTGATATATGTAATTTGTGTAGCTTTAAGGTTAGCTAGGTTTAATATAAGTTCAAATCAAGAACCATCATGGAAAGATAATTTTTTTGAAGGGGTTCCTTCTCCAGCTGGTGGAATATTAGTTTTAACGCCATTAATTATTAGTTTAACTGGATTTAATTACATTGAACTAAATTTTAATATAATTACCCCTGCTTTTTTTATTACCACCTCATTTTTATTGATAAGTAAATTTCCAAGTTATTCATTTAAAAAGATTGTTATTCAAAGAAAAGCTACAATTTTTTTGTTATTTAGTATTATTTTATTTTTTGGGCTTTTGTTAATTTATACTTTTGAGGTGATCGCAATAAGCAGCATAATCTACCTATCGATATTACCAATTAGCTTTTTCCATTATCAAAAAATCAAAAAAATTCATGAAAATGAAAAAATTCAAGACGAAGAAGATCTTGAAGACGAGCTTTAATGAAAAAAAATGTAATTGTTTCGTTAGCTGATGCAAACTATTATCCCTTATTAGACGAACTAGTTGATTCAATTCAAAGATATAAAGAAAGTGAAAATGTAGCTATTTGTATTTTAGATGCGGGTCTTACTACTGATCAGAAGACCAAATTGTTAAATAAAGTGGATGAAATTAAGTCTGCTGAATGGGATATTGAAGTACCAGAATTTAAGGTTAAAGGAAGGGAATGGCTAAAAAGTCAAGTATCAAGAGCCTTCTTACCAAAATATTTTCCAAATTATGAAAAATATCTATGGATTGATTGTGATGCATGGGTAAATGATTGGAAATGTATTGAATTATATTTTAAAGCTTGTGAAAATGGAAAATTAGGAATTACTCAAACTATTGGACCTGGTTACAAGATAACTTCAAAAGTTAATTGGCTTATTGGAAAGTTAGCTATTATTAAATCTCAAAATTTTAAACATGCTATTAAATCAAAAATTGCTTACAACAAGGCTCGTAAGTTAGCTTTTGCTCCACATATTAATATAGGAGTATTTTCTCTACAAAAGAATTCTGAAGGATGGTTATCATGGCAAAAAAATTTATTCACAACATTAAAAGCTGGAAATATTTTTGGATCTGAGGGCCTTGCTATCAATATGTCAGTATATATTGATAATTTAGAAACAGAATTTTTACCTCTAAACTGTAATTGGATTACAAGTAATTTACTCCCAAAATTTGACGAAGAAAACAATACATTTGTTGAGCCTTATTTACCTAACTACAAAATAGGTATTATGCATCTTGCGGCAGGAATTTGGAAAGATGGAGTCGATATGAGAATTAATAAAGATATCAAGATAGATATTCAAACATTAAATAATAAAAAATTACTAAAAAGTCTTAGATATAATAATTAATTGAAAAAAAATAAAATTTCTAAAAACTGGGTTAATAAACAAAGAAGAGATACCTACGTAAGACAATCAAAAGTTGATGGATATAGAGCAAGATCTGCTTATAAATTAATTGAAATTGACGAAAAATTTAAAATATTTAAAGGTGGTATTTCAGTTATAGATATAGGAGCTGCTCCAGGTAGCTGGTCTCAGTATGCAGCAAAAACTGCAAAAAGTGGTAGATTAATATCAATAGATTTAAAAGAAATGGAACCCATTGGTAATACAGTTCAAATCCAGGGTGATTTTACTGAAGTAGACATTCAAGAAGAAATTAAAAAACATATAAAAGATAAAATTGATGTTGTTATGTCAGACATGGCTGTGAATACGACTGGTATTAAGAATATAGACTCTATTCAAACAGGTGAATTGTGTAAAGAAGCGATGTTTTTTGCAAAAGATCAATTAAAAAATAATGGGTACTTTATCTCAAAAATTTTTATGGGTGGAACTTTTAACGAAATAGTCGCAGAAGGAAAAAAATATTTTAAAGAAGTTAAGGTTTTTAAACCAAAATCTAGCAGAAAAGACTCTAAAGAAAGTTTTATAATCTGTAGTAAACTTAGATAGAGACTTTAATTTTTAAAGGAATCATATATAAAAGATTATGGTTCCTATAAAAGAAGCACTTACCTTTGATGATGTCACATTAGCTCCAAAATACTCGGAAATACTGCCTTCTGAGGTTAATACAGGTATTCAATTAACTAAAAACCTTAAACTTAAAATTCCACTTTTATCTTCTGCAATGGATACAGTAACCGAGAGTAAAATGGCAATAGCTATTGCTAAATCAGGGGGGATAGGGGTTATTCATAGAAATTTAGATATTAAAAATCAAATTTTAGAAATTAAAAAAGTAAAAAAACAAAAATTGTTAGTTGGTGCAGCAGTTGGTGCTGGACCAAATGAATTTAATAGGGCTGAAGCAATTATTAAAGAAGGTGTTGATTTAATAGTAGTTGATACTGCTCACGGACATACTAAAAAAGTTGGAGAGATAATTAAATTTATTAAAAAATTTAAAAACAAAAAAATTGCTTTATGTGCTGGAAATATAGCAACGTCTGAAGCTGCTAAATATTTAATTAATTTAGGTGTTGATATAATTAAAGTTGGAATTGGCCCTGGTTCAATTTGCACAACAAGATTAGTTGCTGGAATTGGTGTTCCTCAATTGAGTGCAATTTTATCTGTAAGAAATGGATTAAGAAATAAAAATGTAAAAATTATTTCTGATGGCGGAATTAAATATTCTGGTGATCTTGCAAAAGCATTTGCAGCAGGTGCTGATGCTGTAATGATAGGATCATTATTTGCAGGAACAGATGAGGCACCAGGAAAGTTAATTAAAAAAAATGGAAAATTATTTAAAAGTTTTAGAGGAATGGGTTCGGTAGGAGCAATGAATAAAGGTTCAGCAGACAGATATTTTCAAACTAAACAAAAAGATACATCCAAATATGTTCCTGAAGGAGTTGAAGGATTTGCTAAATATAAAGGTAATGTCAAAAGTATTATTTATAAATTGATAGGTGGACTAAAATCATCCATGGGTTATCTTGGTTCAAAAAATATAACTAAGCTTAGAATAAAACCTAACTTTGTTAAGATTACTAAAGCGGGATTTTACGAAAGTATGGTTCATAACGTAGATATGGTTAAAAACGATAGCAAATATTAATGAATAAAATTCCTAAAATAATTACTTTAATATTTTTTTTATTTTTTTCTATAAATGTGGCATCAAGTAAAGAAAACTTTTTTGATGAAGCATTAAAAATGTATCAGGATAAAAAATATGATGATGCACGTTTTATGTTAGAACGAAATATAGTTTTCAATCCAAAGGACGCAAAATCCTATCTTTATTTAGCAAAAATTTATAATCATGAAGAAAATCAAAGAAAAGAAGAATATAATTTAGATACAGCATTATTGATAGAGCCAAACAATGAAGAAGTTATTTTGATGCTGATAAAAATAGCTTTAAAGAAATCAAACTATTCAAAAGTTAAAGATCTTTCCCAAATATTTGTTAAAGTTTGTGAAAAATTATGTGATGAAAATGATGAAATTCAAAAGTCTCTTGAAAATATAGAACCAGAAAATGAGTCTTGATCAAAATCTAGATAAAATCTTAATCATAGATTTTGGTTCTCAATTCACACAGTTAATTGCAAGAAGAATAAGAGAATTAGGTGTTTTTTCTGAGATCAAAAGTCATAAAAAAATAAGATTAAAAGATATTGATCAGACAATTAAAGGAATTATTTTGTCTGGTGGGCCATTAAATGTTTATCAAATACATAAATATTCATTTGATAAAAAAATTATAAATTTAAATATCCCTATTTTAGGTATTTGTTTTGGTCATCAAATACTTTCTAAACTTAATGGTGGAAGAGTTAAACAATCAAAACATCGAGAATTCGGATTAGCAAATATACATAAAAAAAATGAAAGTCTTTTAACTAAAAATTTTTTTAATAAACAAAAATCTAAAAAAGTTTGGATGAGTCATGCTGATCAGGTATCCAAACTCCCAAAAAACTTTAAAGTTATAGCGTCTAGTACTAATTCAAAGTTCGCAATTGTAGAAAATAAATTAAAAAAATTTTATGGAATACAATTTCATCCAGAAGTCACACATACTGAAAATGGCAAAAAACTAATTAGCAATTTTATTTTTTTAATTTGTAAAATTAAACGTAATTGGTCTTCTAAGGATCAGAAAATTCAACTTATCAAAGAAGTTAAAGATAAAGTTGGATCAGAAAAAGTTATTTGTGCTTTATCAGGAGGCGTTGATAGTAGTGTAGTAGCTCAATTACTCAATAAAGCGATTGGTAAAAAGCTATACTGTATTTTTGTTAATACAGGTCTTTTGAGAAAAAATGAAGAAGTGCAAGTCGTACAGACTTTTAAGAAACGTTTAAAAATGAATTTAATTTATGTAAATGCAGAAAAAGAATTTTTAAAGAAACTAAATAATGTTTCTGATCCAGAAAAAAAGAGAAAAATTATTGGTAATCTTTTTATAAAAATATTTGAACGATATGCAAAAAAAATAAAGAATGTTAAATTTTTAGCTCAAGGAACTCTCTATCCTGATTTAATAGAAAGTAAATCAGTAACAGGAAGTCAAACATCGAAAATTAAGTCCCACCACAATGTTGGTGGACTTCCAAAGAAGATGAAACTTAAACTTGTTGAACCTTTAAAGTTTCTTTTTAAAGATGAAGTTAGAAAATTAGGTTTAGAATTAAATTTGAGTAAAGATATTATTTCAAGGCATCCTTTTCCAGGACCTGGCTTAGCAATTAGAATGCCAGGTATGATTACTAATGATAAGATAAAAATTCTTAAAGAAGCTGATTACTACTTCATTCAAGCTTTAAAGGATCATGGTCTTTATCATAAGATTTGGCAAGCTTATGCTGCATTACTACCGGTTAAAACTGTAGGAGTTATGGGAGATAATCGTACTTATGAGTATTTATGTTTATTAAGAGCCATTACTTCTGAAGATGGAATGACAGCAGACTTTTATGAGTTTAAAAAGTCTTTTATGGAAACAATTTCTAATCAAATAGTGAATAGTATTAGGGGTATTAATAGAGTTGTTTATGATATTACTTCGAAACCACCTAGTACTATTGAATTAGAGTAGTTTTAAACTATAAATTAATTATATGAAATATTTACATACAATGATCAGAGTTAAAAATATTGATGAGTCTTTAAAATTTTTTTGTGATGGACTAGGTTTAAAGGAAACAAGACGCATGGAAAACGAAAAGGGTAGATTCACTCTTGTCTTTCTTGCTGCTCCAAATGATGAAAAAGCAGAAATTGAATTAACATATAACTGGGATGGAGATGAACTTGGTGAAGGTTCAAGAAATTTTGGTCATCTTGCTTATAGAGTTGATAATATTTATGAAACTTGTCAAAGATTAATGGATATGGGGTATACAATTAATAGACCACCAAGAGATGGTCATATGGCATTTGTCAGATCTCCAGATAAAATTTCAATTGAGATACTTCAAGAAGGAAATCTAGAACCTAAAGAACCTTGGGCTTCGATGGAAAATACCGGCTCTTGGTAAGTCGATGAAAAAGAAAATTTTAGATATAATTAAAAAAAAAAATAAATCAAAGATTGTTAGTTTAACTGCTTATTCCAAAAATGTTGCTTCAATCTTAGATAACTTCTGCGATATAATTCTTGTAGGAGATTCACTTGGTTCAGTTTTATATAATTACAAATCTACTAGAGAAGTAAGCTTAAAGACAATGATTGACCATTCTAAGAGTGTAAGAATGGGAATTAAAAAAAGTTTAATGGTTGTTGATATGCCTCATAACACCTACAGAAACCCTAAAGAGGCTCTTAAAAATGCAAAAAAAATAATTTCTAATACAAAATGTGATGCAGTAAAATTAGAAGGTGGAAAGAAAATTTATAAAATTGTTAAATTTTTGACTAAAAATAATATTGCTGTAATGGGTCATTTGGGATTACTTCCTCAATCAGACAAAACCTTTAAATTTAAAGGCAAAACAACTTCTGAGAAAAACAATATATTAAGAGATGCTAAATTATTACAGTCAGCAGGGGTTTTTTCAATTGTATTAGAATGTGTTGAAACATCATTATCAAAAGTGGTTACTAAAAAGATTAATATTCCAACTATTGGAATAGGTGCATCGAATAATTGTGATGGACAAATATTAGTATTTGATGATTTGATAGGTCTTAATCCAATAAATGTAAGATTTGTTAAAAAATACACCGATATTAAAAAACATATCAAGAAAGCTGTATTTAATTATGCAACTGATGTAAAAAAGAAAAAATTTCCCTTAAAAAAACATTCTTATTAATTTAAATATTTATTATCTTATTGAAAAAGGGTCTAACGAGGGTTCATCTGAAGTATAAAACCAAGTTGTTTTTACTCTAGTATAATCTTTGATAGATTCTATTCCTGCTTCTTTTCCATAACCGCTATCTTTAATTCCACCAAAAGGAGCTGAAGGAGAAATCAATCTATAAGTATTTACAAAAGTTATTCCCGCTCTTATTGCTTTTGAAACTCTCATGCCTCGAGAAAGATTACTGGTATAAACTCCAGAGGATAATCCATATTGGTTATCATTCATTTTGTTAATTACTTCTTCTTCCGTACTAAATTTCATAACTGATAAAACAGGTCCAAATAACTCATTTTCTGCAACTGGTAAATTATGATTATCACATTCAATAATTGTTGGAGGAAAGTAATATCCTTTGTTAGAAAAAGAGTCTCTTTTTCCACCACATTTAATTTTTCCACCTTGGTTAATTGTGTCTTTTATATTTTTTTCGATAGTCTCTAATTGTTTAAAACTACTTAGCGGTCCCATTTCAGTTTTTGGATCCATGGGAGTTCCAATTTTAATTTTAGATGCTCGATTAGACAGTTTGTCTAGAAATTCATTGTAAATACCTTTTTGAATATAAAGTCTAGATCCAGCTATACAGCTTTGACCACTCGCACCAAATATTCCAGCAACAATTCCATTAATTGCATTTTCTTGTTCAGCATCATCAAACACTGCTACTGGACTTTTTCCACCTAGTTCTAGACTTACTTCAGATAAATTGTCTGCTGAATTTCTAATGATATGTCTTGCAGTTTCTGGACCACCTGTAAAAGCAATTTTTTCAACCAAATCATGTGTTGTCAGTGTTTTTCCGCATGGATCACCAAAGCCAGTGATTACATTTACCACTCCTTTAGGAAGGCCAGTTTTTTCTATAAGTTTTGCGAATTCAAACATGACCGCAGGAGCGAGTTCTGAAGATTTAATGACTACAGTGTTACCCATTGCAAGAGCAGGAGCCAACTTTGTTGCAGTTAAAAACATTTGTGAATTCCAGGGAATGATTGCTGCAATTACACCAATTGGAATTCTAGTTGTTATTGCTTGAATGTTTGGCTTGTCAATTGGAAGCACTGTTCCCTCAACTTTATCTGCAAGACCTGCATAATAATCGTAATAGTCAGCGATATAAATTGCTTGTTTTTTAGTTTCTCTAATAATCTTACCAGTATCAATAGTTTCTATCTCACCAAGCATTTCAGCATTGTCTCTTAATTGCTGTCCAATCATTCTCAAAAATTTTGCTCTTTCTTTAGGAAGTAATTTTGGCCAATCACCCTCAAATGCCTTTTGTGCAGCATTAACCGCTTTGTTTACATCTTTAGCACTTGCTTCAGGGACGACTGCCCAAGGTTCATTATTTTCTGGGTTTAAAGTTTCAAAAGTTTTTTTACTTTCAGAGTCAACCCACTCTCCATTAATGAACATTTTATATTGTTTTAGTTTACTCATATTAATCTATAAAATTTTTGATTGATAAATTTACCTCATCAGCACATTCAATACCACAAAGATGTTTGCCATCTTTGATAATTTTTAATTCACTATCCTTGATTGCATTGTTTAATTGTTGGGACATCTCAATTGTAGAACCAATATCATGTTCTCCAGTCATTACTAATGTTTTGGTTTGGATCTTTTCAAAATCCTCATCATTTTTATGTGTAACAAATAGCTCATAAACTTTTAAAAAATTAGCCATGTTATTTCCAGATAAAATTGAACTAATTTTTTCGTAAGTATCAGGATTATTCTCTAAATACTTATCACTAAACCATCTTTTCAATGCCTGTCTTGAGAGTTTTAATTCTTTTTTGGCTTGCTCAAATCTTTCGTTAACTATTTTCTGTTGTTGTTCAGATCGTTTATAAATGGAACCTAAAAGAATTAGTGATTGTAATCGGTCACCATATTTAGTCGCAAAATTTCTAGCTATTAAAGATCCAATTGAAAAACCAACTAAATGAATTTTTTCAATTTTAAGTTCATCAATTAAATCTATAAGTTGTTCAGAAAAATCATCAAAACTTATATTTTGTTTTGTTAAAGATGACTTTCCATGACCAAGAATATCGTACGAAAGATTAGAGTAATTATTAAAAAAATTTAATTGAGGTTGCCAGATTTCATAAGTTAAACCAACACCGTGAATAAAAACTATAGGAATTGATTGTTCCTTATTGTTATAAACGTAAAACGTACCTGATGCAGTGTTACCCGTTGCCATCAAATATTACTTGGGTTCGATACCCATTTCTTTCATATCTTGATATCTATCACCAGTTCTAGCGTGAGCTCTACCACTTGAGGCTCCTCCAATAGCTATTACAATTTCATCATCGAATGGTGCATCATGAATTGTAAACTCATGAGTTAAATAATAAGGTCTTAATCCAGAGTCTGTTTTGTGCATCATTGGAATTGAAATTTTTGATCCAGCTGGACTTCTAGTGTTTGTGAAACTTAAATAAGATGTACCACCAACTGCATCTCTAAATTTATTACCAAATCTTAAAGTATGTATAAAAGCTGAAGCGTGTTCTATTTCTCCATTTAAACCTACTACACCAGCCTTACCATATGCTAAAATTTTTTCAGGAGATCCTATTTCATTTATTAGCTCTGGAACTAATAGATCACCTAGTTTAGGAGCCAAGTCTAAAATTGCAGGTCTTAAGTCTTCAACAAAACCTTGACCATGCCAAGGATTTTTAAAAACTGCTGCAACTGAAACTAATAAAACAGGTTCTTTAGCTTCTTTTCCACCTTCAATGAAAGTTTTATCAACAAATTTTGTAAATTTTCTTAAATTTATATCCATAATTTTCTATTTAGTTACTTGAGCCAATACTAACCAAGCATTTACTCCTTTGCTTGCAATATAATTAGATTTAAAGAATTCAATTATTTTCCAAGAATTCTTATCTTCTAATTCTTTGATCTTTTTGTCAAATCCATATTCCTCATAAATTCCAATATTGATTGTAAAACAAATTAAGGAACCAGTTTTACAAATTCTTACCATTTCATCTAA
>Ga0315320_10003295_pt1 | contig 13270 bp, 10 predicted proteins | sample M140m21515metaG_FD_203458 | JGI IMG/M metagenome (GOLD analysis project Ga0315320, IMG submission 203458) | Ammonia-oxidizing marine archaeal communities from Monterey Bay, California, United States - M1 40m 21515 | ecosystem: Environmental > Aquatic > Marine > Coastal | place: USA: California...
CACACACCTGACTGTGAATTCCGAAGACTGTAGAATAGGGCACAACTCGCCATTGACTAAGTGCCGGCCGAATTTGATTACTATGAATTCAATAATCGACGTTTCGACGCCAGAACAACATGCACAACAATTGCTCGAAAATACGCGTGAGCAAGCGAAGGATTTATTCCTCGAACATGGGGCTTTGTGGTTAAAAAATGCAATCCCGCCCTCTTTCATTCACGAACTAGCTCAGGCCTATCAACAAAAATACACCGAGCAACCTTTCGAGAAATTAAAAAAGAAGCACGCAGTCGTTGGCGATCAGCGTTTCATGATTTCCATTAAACTTGAACCGCCGTTTAACGATCCGTGTTTATACGCCAACTCGCTTTTGCTTCCACTTGTGCAATCGATTCTAGGAAACCAATGTGTGATCTCAAGTTTTGGATCGGTCCTCAGTTTCCCGGGCGCACACCACCAACCCATTCACTTTGACCACCCACCTCTGTTCGAGTCTCCTGAGGCATGCGTAAAAACTCCTCCTTATGCCCTCACGGTTGTCATCCCCCTAGTTGATATCACCCCCAAAACAGGCTCCACCGCAATTTGGGAAGGTAGCCATCGACGAGCGACTGCCCGGCAGGAGCTTCAAGCATTGTCCGAAGATCCGCAGTGGCCTCAAGCAAGTACGCCGCTACCCCGTCGTGGCGATGCTTACCTGATGGACTACCGTGTGATCCACGGCGGCATGGCGAACGATGCCAATTACGCTCGCCCCATTTTATACCTCGTTTACAGTCGCCCATGGTTCCAAGACACGTTTAACTTCAACGATCAAAAACCGGTGCGGTTCGCTTCTGGTGAACGAAAAAAAATCCCCAAAAAATTTCGCCACCTGTTTGCCAATCATTAATCTACATAATTATTAACCTATCCATTTCGCAACCCACTACGGACCTCTACCTTGAATCCCGTCATCAAAAAATACTCCGACAATCCCGAAGTCGCTCGATCTTTCGCCAGTGAATTTGTGTCTAAACTCCACACTCTGGCTGCCAACCAAGACTTGATTACCGTCTCGCTCTCTGGAGGCAGTACACCGAAACTATTATTTCAAGTCCTTGCAGAAGAACACGCCGACGCGGTTGATTGGACAAAAGTCCATTTCTTCTGGGGAGACGAAAGATGCGTTGCCCCCGATGATGCAGAGAGCAACTATGGCGAAGCCCATCGTTTACTTTTGTCAAAGATCAAGATCCCCTCCGCCAACATCCACCGGGTTCTTGGAGAAAACGAACCGAACATCGAGGCCACTCGGTACGAAACAGAAATCTCTAGCGTTCTGCCCCACAACCGTGACAACATCCCTACCTTCGATATCATGATCTTGGGCATGGGCGCCGACGGTCACACCGCTTCTATCTTTCCGCATGAAATTCGCTTACTCGAATCGAAACGGATCTGCGAGGTTGCAACTCACCCGGAAAGTGGGCAAAAACGCATTACCATCACAGGTCAGATCATCAACGCGAGTTCTTGCGTATACTTCCTGATCACAGGTGAAAGCAAAGCCCCGATTTTGGCTGAAATCATGCAGAAATCGGGGAGCTATCGCGACTACCCCACCTCTCACATCATCCCGGAGGGGGAGTTATTTTTCTTTGTGGATCAATCGGCAGCGGCACAATTGGGCGAGTAAAACAAACCTCAAAGGGCCGATGCCAATTTGCCCACTCTCTTAATTACACGGAATCTATCGCTGCCTCGCGATCGTCAATTGCTACGAAATCAAGCTGATCGGGACCAATATATTCGGCTCCCGGACGGATAAGACGATTGTTGGAACGCTGTTCAAAAACATGTGCGGCCCAACCTGAGACTCTCGATAGAACAAAAATCGGGGTAAACATTTCCGTCGGTATTCCAAGGAAGTGGTAAACTGACGCGCTGTAAAAATCGAGATTGGGAAACAGCTTTTTCTCCCGCCACATCACCTGCTCAATTCGCTCAGAAACAGGATATAGCACTGTATCTCCATTAGCTTCTGAAAGCTGCTTTGCCCAGCCTTTAATGACCTCGTTGCGAGGATCTGAAATCGAGTAGACGCGGTGACCAAAACCCATAATCAAAGCTTTGCTCGACAACATTTCCATAATGCCGGCTTCGGCCTCCTCCGGCGTTTGAAATTTTTCAATCAACTCCATCGCTGCCTCGTTGGCGCCCCCGTGTAGTGGCCCTCGCAATGTCCCGATTGCCCCCGTGATTGCAGAAAATAAATCAGAAAGCGTTGCCGTGCAGACCCGAGCGGTAAAAGTAGATGCATTAAATTCGTGCTCAGCATAAAGCACAAGCGACACATCCATCACGCGACGATGAAGATCCGATGGCGTAGCATCGTGCATTTTCTCCAAAAAATACCCGGCAATACTTGACTCGGTCGAATCGAAGTCGATCTCAGATCCGTCTTGCGCGAACCGGTACCAATAAACCAGCATCGATGGCAAACAGGCCAACAGACGCTCTGCCTTTTGCTCTTGCTGGTCAAACGACGTCTCAGGTTCCAAGACACCCAGCATCGAACAACCCGTGCGAAGAACGTCCATGGGATGGGCGTCTGCAGGGATCGCACGCAACGTTTGGCACAACGCGTCAGGTAACTGGCGTCCGCCGACTAGCCTGGCGATAAAGCCGTCCAACTCTTTTCGGAGAGGAAGATGACCATAAAGCAGCAAGAATGCAACTTCTTCAAATGTCGCGTGTTCCGCTAGGTCATGAATTGAGTAACCACGATAATTCAATCCCTTACCTTCTTTTCCAACTGTTGCGATGGCAGTCTCACCAGCAACAACACCTGCAAGTCCACCTGTTTTTTTCTTAACTGTCATTCTGCCTCAGCCTTATTTAATAGGTCGTCGATTTTTTGCTCGTACGCGTGATAATCAAGCACTTCATAAAGTTCTTCTCTAGTTTGCATCTGATCTAAAATACTGCTTTGGGTACCTGTTTTCCGAATCGTCTCGTAAGCCGTTCCTGCCGCTTGGCTCATCATTCGAAAAGCCGTCAACGGATAGAGTACCAACTCCACACCCACTTTTGAAAGATGCTCGACCGTCATCAACGGACTCATTCCAAACTCGGTCATATTCGCAAGCACTGGCACGCTTAGCGATTGTGTAAAAAATCGGTAATGCTCAGCATTGGTGATCGCCTCGGCAAAAATCACATCTGCCCCCGCTTCGATATACCGCTGGCAGCGTTCAATTGATTGCTCCAACCCCTCCTCCGCTAAAGCGTCGGTGCGAGCCATGATCACAAACGATTCATCTGTTCGTGCGTCAACGGCGGCATGCAATCGATCCACCATCTCTTCCGCACTCACCATCGATTTGTTAGGACGATGTCCACAACGTTTCGCCGCCTGCTGGTCTTCGATATGGACCGCTGCAGCACCCGCTTTGATAAACGCCTGAATGGTTCTAGCAATACACAATGAATGTCCCCAGCCGGTATCCGCATCAACCAATAACGGCAGCGGGCAGGCAGAAGTGATTCTCTCAATATCGATAAGAACATCTGACATGGATGTCATTCCCAAGTCTGGCATCCCGTAGGAAGCATTCGCAACACCGGCTCCAGAAAGATAAATTGCTCGGTAACCTTCCCGCTGAGCAAGCAAAGCCGTGTAGGCGTTAATTGTGCCGGGAATTTGCAGCGGGTTTTCTTCAGCCATCGCCGTTCGAAACCGCTCACCTGGAGTGGAGGACATACCGTTTTTCTTCCTTCTATAAAATTCGAAACTGCCGACCGGCTTGTGAGAAAGCGCTATGGTTAGCCAAGCTAATCCTACAGTGAAACGTCGACCGGCGGGAAAAATCATTCAACATATGGAAGTTCCCCCAGGAACCTCGCAGATTGCATTGGCTTCAGCAAAATATGAGGGTTCGGCCCACGAGTTGGCTTTGACAGAATCGATAAGGTAGTTAACCTGAACACTTACTCGAAAACATTAACTGAAATGGACTCAATTAGGGAGCTTCTAAGAAAACATTCTGCAGATTTTTTTCCGCAGCAACATTGCTTTCTTGCACAAAGTCTCCCGTTTCCGGTCCACGCAGGAACGATCAAATGGCCACACCGAACCAATCAAGAATTGCTTCACTTAATCTACCTAAATTCCCAGAGGGCATTTTACGAAATACAGCCCCTGCCCGTCTTTACGAAGAGGCCATTAAGTTCGACCAGGGAACGATTACCAGTACCGGTGGGCTCTCTTCCAACTCGGGAGATAAAACGGGGCGAAGCCCGAAAGACAAACGGATTGTGCAGCAAGAGAGCATCAATGACGATGTCTGGTGGGGTGAAATTAACATTCCCATGCCCGAGGAGTCTTTCACAAAAGTAAAACAGCAGGCAATCGATTTCCTCGACACTTGTCCTCAATTTTACGTTCTCGACGCCTTTGCCGGCTGGGATCCCAACTGCCGCCTAAAGGTTCGTGTAATCTGCTCTCGCGCCTATCACGCACTGTTTATGCACAACATGCTGATTCGACCGACCGCTGAGGAATTGGCTGACTTCGGTGAGCCTGATTACGTTATTTATAACGCCGGCCAAACCTCTGCCGACACCTCGATTGAAGGCGTCGATTCCACGACGTCGGTTTCGATCAACTTCGATCGCGGTGAGATGGTAATTTTAGGAACTGAATACGCCGGCGAGATGAAAAAAGGCGTTTTCACGATCATGAATTACCTCATGCCCAAACGGGAGATTTTATCGATGCATTGCTCATGCAACGTTGGTGAAAAACATGATGTCTCGTTATTCTTTGGGCTTTCGGGAACTGGAAAAACAACACTCTCCGCCGATCCTTCACGCCCGCTCATTGGAGACGACGAGCACTGCTGGAACGACGATGGAGTCTTCAACATTGAAGGTGGTTGTTATGCAAAATGCATCAACCTTTCGAAAGAAAAAGAGCCTCAGATTTTTGACGCGATCCGCTACGGATCAGTGCTTGAAAACACGGTTCAGGACCCACTCACCCACGAGGTCAACTACAGCGACGTATCGTTAACCCAAAATACTCGTTGTTCTTACCCGATCGAATACATCGATAACGCCAGAATCCCTTGTATCACCGACTCGCCAAAGAACATTGTATTTTTGACTTGCGATGCCTTTGGCGTCCTTCCGCCAGTTAGCAAACTAACCTCTGCTCAGGCGATGTACCACTTTATCAGCGGGTACACTGCCAAGGTCGCTGGAACCGAAGTTGGCGTCAAAGATCCGGAAGCTACATTTTCTGCCTGCTTTGGCGCTGCTTTTCTAGTCTGGCACCCAACCAAATACGCCACTCTATTAGCCGAACAAATGCAGCTCCACGGAACTTCTGCGTGGTTGGTGAACACGGGCTGGAGTGGAGGCGCTTTTGGAGTCGGTTCACGAATCAGCCTTCAGTACACACGTGCAATTATCGATGCCATTCACAACGGCTCGCTTGCGATTGCTGATTATACGACGGATCCAATTTTCGGATTGCGAGTCCCGAAATCATGCGTTGGTGTTCCCGGGAAAATTCTCCAGCCGCGGGGAACTTGGGCGGACTCCATCGCGTTTGAAGAAACGGCTAAGTTACTCGCGACAAAGTTCCGCGACAACTTTACCGCTTATGCCGACAAAGCCTCCGACGAAGTACTCAACGCCGGCCCTCTGGTTTAAGTAGTTGCCATCTACCTAACTTGAGCTTCAGAAAGATCTAGGCAGCCTGAAGTGAACGAAAGTTGGAAGCCCAGGTAATCCAATTGCTGACCTCTTCCAAGTCTGGTTTTTTACCATTGCGAATGATTTTCTGGCCTTCTTTGGTTTCAGCGAACGGGCCGATGATCTCGTAGAGTGCCTGGGGCTGCATAGTCGCCAGAGTTTCTGGCTCGGTAATCCCACACGCGACAAGCAGTTGTGAATCATGGCCTCGCAAATTTGGAATGCGACAAACCAACCTCGCTTGATGTTGCCAAACCCGAATGATTTTCTCTGAGATTCGTTTGTAGTCTAGCTTCGCCTCCATCGACTCTGCAGTGTGTTTAAGAAATTCAGCCACTGTACTGACCCCTATTTTCTCAAATCTCTCCGCCGTTTTTGGGCCAATCGATGGAGCCGCTTCGACATGATCACTTAAATCAAGATAGAATTTTAGCGCGGTAGATTTTGCTTTTTTCTTTTTCCCTTGCGGCTTACCACTAGCCGCTTCAGTATCTTCCTGAACTGGCACTGGCGGAATGCTCGGTGCAACCTGAGCCCCTGCGACGTTGGAGTGCATTCGAGGCGGGCGAGCCAGCATAGGCTGGCTATTGGCCTTTGCGAGCCGCGCCGTTTTTGAAGCCCGATTTGACTTGATCACATTCCCTTCGGGTGCGAAATCCCGAGCCTGATAACCACGTGCAGTCCTTTGATACGGCTTGCGATTTCCCGGCTTGCGCCTTCCGCTCAATGAATCCCCATGGGGACGAATCTTGAGTTCCTGTGGTTCAGTGTTTTCAGAACGTTCGGTCTTTACCCGAACGCGATCAAGCGACCGATACCAACCGTTGATTCGATCGAGCGTTATCGATTCTCGATTGACTCCAAAATGTCGACCTTCGCTGGTTGAGAAAAAACGATTGATTCGTTCTAAAATCTGCTGCGGAAATGAGGTGTCCAAATGCTCTGGATCTGTAATTCCGCAAGCGACTAGAACCTTTGCATCAGGTGTCCTAAGCCCGGGCACATGCATCAAAAGCCACAACTGAGCTTGCCAGCGGTCGAGTTGCTCTGAGTGGAGATTGAGTTCTCCCACCACGTCCCCGTCTACCACTAACAAATCGCCAACACTTTCAATTCCTTGATCATGAAACAGTCTTAATTGTTTAGTATCAAAAAAGCCAAGCCGATCTAACTCAGTTGTCTCGTCGATTCTAGAAACATACCCGAGCCGGTCGCCAATCATACTGACCGATACCGAGGAAACAGCAGGTTGATTCTGTGGAGTTACTGACGCATTGGCCTCCTGAGTAGAAATTTGCTTTTGGCCGGAAACTGGAAATGGCAGACTTACGATTGAATCATCTTCCTCAATTGCCCACTGAGCTTGAGACCGAGGGTACTTTGAGAGCGGGTACGGGCGGGGGAGAAACCCAGCTGCATAAACTTCAGTCGCCACAAAATCTTCCGGACGCCACTCGGGTTCGGTAACAATCGCAACGCTCGGCCCCGCAGCAAAAACCTCAGCGACCTGTGTTGTCGTCGGAATCTCGAAGACCTTCGACGGTAGCAAAGCAGAATTATTAAGCGGGCGACCTAATAGTATGACTTGATGCCCGGCTCCCGCCATGCTTTCAACTTGCTCAAGCAATCGATGGATATCGTTGTCGGAGAGGTGAGCAAAAGCGTGGTCGATAAACGTTGGAATCTCAATTCCGTTCTCACGCAAGTGGTTCTTGACTCCCAAAACAAGAGCTAAATAAATTCGATTTTGAAGCTCTGGAGATAGTTGTGAAAACTCAACTTCATGGCCCAGCCGATTCCTCACGATCAATTCGACCGCCGCAGCAGCATTCTCACTGGTCCTCTTAGATTGGAGTGAACTTCCCAACCAAATTGCATCAAACTCCCCTCCCGTCAAACGCTCCATTGCAAGACTGGCTACTTCGACAATCGGATTGGCTGCCGGCAACTCAATCTCACTTTGACTATTGAGAGCCTCGCATTGATACCTTAAGGAAATTAACTTTTGGTCAATCTCTTTGACCTTCGCAGTCCAATTCAAAGGTTTTTCTAAATCGATCAACGCCGAGCGCTGTTCAAGCAAAGACAAATGCCTTTGACGCAAGAGCTCTAACTCAGTTTCCAAAGAACGAGCACTTGCTAGTAATTCTGTTCGACGCCGATCTATTGCAGTTAGGCGTTTCTGGAAATCATCTGCGACCTTCCCTGCACCGTTGGCTTTTGCCGCTGTCTCTGCAAAATACCGATCACGAGCTTTTTCATAGCCCAATGCTCGCGCAGATGCCAGAAAACTAGTTTCGTTTAATGAAATCAAATTTGCCCCGAAAACATCCGACTCTCTCACGAGCGCCGCAATGGATTTCCTTTCGAGAGACAACTTCTGCAAATTCGAACCAATTTCGTTGTAGAGTGCCCGCAATTGCCTTAATTCAGCGGCCGCAGATTTGTGTCGCATATGCTTGTACTGATGTGCCAGTTCGTCACACAATCCGTACAGATCTTCGCGCATACTGTTGCATATGGCACCAACGGTCCGTGCCATACTGGCGGTGTCAACCCGAGCCGCCGCCGCATCCCCCCAATGTTTCGCATTGCGATCAACTTCGTCTACCTTGTTTTCTAAGGAGACTAAAATTTCCCGAGAATGATGATACGGATGTTCGTCTGAGTCAAGCGTCAACCCATTCCAAACCGCCATCTCATCGCGTATTTGGACTCGCTGCTCATGAACGCTTAGCTGAAATTTTCGCCAACGATGGATCTGCCCCTCAACATGGTCAAGGCGGGCATACAGCGATGAAAGCTCGTAACTTTCAGCCGTAAATTCAACCTTCGAACTGGAGGTTTGAATTGGATTTAAATTCGCAGGCGTCTCGCAATTATTACACTCACTAACCACACTGGCTCGCTGTTGCCCAATTTCATTTATTGCAGCAACAACGTTGTTAATTTCTAATTCCACCAAACTCAATTCAGTCGATTGCTGTTTTTGATTTCGATCTGAACTGTCTAGCATTTCACGACGCTCCAATTCGAGCGTTTCTATTCGTTTTCGGAGAACTGCCAGTTGCTCTAATCGCATTTGGGAGTCCCGTTCTCTTTTCAGCACAGCATCCCGCTCAACCATCGAACTCCGACCAACTGGCACGCCTAATTGACGATATAAAGCGCCGGCAAGCCTGCGTGCATTAGCAGCGGTTTCAAGAAAACTTACACAGAATACAGAGTCAAACAGCTCAGAATCGACGGGAGCCAAATAGTCTGCCAAAGCATCAGCATTCCAGTGCTCTGCTTCGCCACCACTAAATCGCCGCTTAATCAGCGTTCGAGTTTCCTGACCGCGATTTAACTCGCAGGAGATTGATGCAAATTGAAGACCGAGACTTCCTGCCTGATTATAAGTTCCATAGGGATCAAAATCAGCTTTAAGCCCAAGACATGCGTCTCGAAAAAACTCCAGAACACTTGTTCTTTCCGCCCCGGAATCACCACAGATCACCGAAACGCCATCAGAGAATGGCCCAAGCTTTATATCCTGCTGCTGGCGAGTGCCCTGAATGAAAAGATCAGTAAGCTTCATTGCTCAACTCCATTTGTCAATCGATTCGATGATTTCTCACCAATCATGTAACCGCCGATTCCATTCGATCCGGATACCAATTCTCTTCCGAAACCTGAAACGTGCAAATTTGGAAAAGTAGTAAATTAAACAGCGGAAATACTCCAGCTTAAATCTAATCCACCTGAATTTTTCAACCTAGATCAATTTTCAAGCAGAGTCCCTGAAGTGCCCCGTCTGGCAATGGCATAAGAAACGCTAGCACTCACCCTGACCGGAAAATGGAGCAGCTACCTCCCATGCCATGACACTAATGCAAGGAGGGGCATTTAAAAGGCGGCGATCTCAATTTGGATTAGTGTGTACTTAAACAGGTCGATCCACGAACAGATCGACTCACGAGGAGTCCAATAGTAAAACGGGATTTCAATTAACTCGCCGCTAGATTGGCAACTCCCCCCGAGGCTCATTTGGAGTCCAGTGAAACTTGTATTCATGGTCGAGCTGCAATCTTGTCAATTGAATGATCTGGTGAGTATGACCGACAAAGTGGCTAGACGCGTGAATGATCGCCTGCAATCGCGAAACACCAAAACCCTGAATATCAATCACTTTGCTCAATTGATTGGCAGAAAGATACTGCCACTGATCCTTCGAAGTCTTGACCAGAGAATCCAACTCTCGAATCAGTTCGTCCACATCTCTTCGCAGTTCAGGGTGAAATTCAGATTCTCGATCCCGTGTGTCTTTGTCGAGTGTGAACGGAACTACCCCCCACTGCCTCAAATTCCCCGCTAAATGAACAAGTAGGTTCCCGATACTATTCATCGATGGTTGAGGACGCCACCAGACTTGATCGTCGGATAATTGATCGAGACAGTGTTTTATTTTGACCGTGGACTGTTCGAGCAAATCAATAGACAAGCCGGACAATTCTTCGGAGATTACCGTGTTGAGCGGATCGTTCATTGGTGTGACTTTGATTTTCGATATAAAAGCGGTAGTTACTTGTACGTGCGAATACTAAAAATCTAAAAGATTGGTAGTCCGCGTCTAGTTGGAAGGTTAAGATGTTGTAATTAAATTTCAAGCCACTTTCACGCCAAAACTGTCGAGAACAAATTGAATAAAAAACAGCCAGCTCAGATAGTAAACTCACTTTTTGTTTTAACTGCATTCGCAATTCTCATGTGCGGATCTAGTCAAAGTTTTGGTCAGGGGAGCAGCGACGCTTTCCAGCCAATTTTCAATGAAAAGAATCTCGATGGTTGGTATGCGATCAAGACCTATGATCCCCGCAGTCTCTCAAAAATGGACAGCGCTGCGAAAGCCAAACGAATCGCAGAAGCGAAAGCGACAACTGATAAATTTTGGCGGGTAGAAAACGGAGAAATCATTAACGATGGCAAAGGTCCATTTTTGACTTCTGAAAAAGAGTATGGAGACTTTGAACTTTTAATTGAGTACAAAACTGTCGCATTGGCTGACAGTGGTATTTATCTAAAAGCCACTCCTCAGGTGCAGATCTGGGACTACACCGACGAAAACAAATTTAAGCTGGGAGCCAACAAAGGCTCCGGTGGTCTCTGGAACAACCCCGGCGGATCTGCCGGGAAAGACCCACTTGTGTTAGCTGACAATCCGTTCGGTGAATGGAACCGCGTTAAAATTCAACAAATCGGTTCGCGAACGAGTGTCTGGCTAAATGACAAGCAAGTCGTTGACCATGCCATCATGGCCAACTACTGGGGGAAGAAAAATAAACTTCCGCTGATTGCGAAAGGCCCGATTCAGTTGCAGACCCATGGCGGCCAAATTAAGTGGCGCAACATCTACGCCCGTGACCTCAACGCCGAAGAAGCGAATCAAATTCTTGCTTCTAAAAACGACGAAGGATTTGAGTCAATCTTTAATGGTAAGGACCTGACCGGCTGGAAAGGCCCGCTCGATAATTACGAAGTCATTGACGGTTCTATTCTTTGCAAGAAGGGAAAAGGGGGAACGATTCACACCAAAGATGAGTACGACAATTTTGTTGCCCGGCTCGAGTTCAAACTCCCTCCAGGCGGAAACAATGGATTGGCAATTCGATATCCCGGTAAAGGGGACACGGCCTATCAGGGCATGTGCGAACTGCAAGTCCTCGACAACGACGCTGAAAAATTCAGCAAACTTGATGAGCGTCAGTACCACGGTTCGGCTTACGGCATGGCCGCTGCACACCGCGGCTACCAACGACCAGTTGGCGAATGGAATTTCCAAGAAGTAACGGTTACGGGGTCGAAGATCAAAGTCGAGCTAAACGGAACGGTCATCCTTGATTGCGATCTGAGTAAAGCTTCTGATTTCATGGCTGATCGGCCACACCCAGGCAAGGATCGCACGTCTGGTTACTTTGGCCTCGCAGGCCATAATGATCCGGTCGAATTTCGCAATTTAGAAATCAAGCGACTTAAACAAGCACCTTAAACAGAGAACCCTGGCGGCTGAATTTGCAACCAGATACCCCGCCGAGGGTTTTTCATCAAACGGTTGAGTAATCCATCAATGCTTAAGTACTATTTCCGCGCGTTACTGCTTTTCGGTTCGGTCATCCTGTTTTTTGCATTTCTTGGCTGCTTAATCCCGCGCTCTTTTTCATTCACCTCCGAGCTTGCGATCGCAGGGAAACCTGAGGCAATTTTTGCCCAGTTGAACTCATTGGAAAACTGGCCCAACTGGTCTCGTCAATTTAATCCTGCCGAGATCACCGACCTTAAAATGCAATTCAATGAGCAGAAGTCGGGGAAGGACGCTGCGCTAAGCTGGACGGACCTTCGTGGAAAAGGAAAAATTTGGATCACCAAGTCGACCCCCAATCAAAGAATTGAGTACGCGACCGATTTCGAAATGCGTCCAAGAATGTTTAGCAGTTTCGAGCTTGTCGAGAATGGTGACACAACCACAGTTTCATGGTCCAGTAATGGAAAACTGCCGTGGGGACCTTTCTACGGCTACTTTGGCTGGCTCTTCCCCTCTCACATGAAGACCGAGTATTTGATGAGCTTGGAAAAACTGAAGCAATTTATCGAAGCTGAAAACGCTTCTGCACCTGCGATTACGACTACGACAGAATTCAGCCTGCGTGTTCTTGCGCCACAGGGAGCTTGATTGAACTGGCGGCGATTAGTTGATTTACTTTTGAAACAACTGCAATCCTGATTCTTCGCCAGAACTCAATTGAGTAACTTCAGTTTCTTCACGTGCCGGTCGCTCGTGTGAGTGAGTCACTTCAATTAACAGGGCAAGCAAAACTCCAAGCAACAACATGCCGGACAACTGCAACCGATCGTGCGAATGAAAATGCACTTCGGGGAGCAAGTCTCCCAGTGAGATACAAAGGAAAATACCCGCGGAAAAAGCCAAAGCAATTCCAAGGATCGAATCTCGATAGGCTGGATTTTGATCGATCGCAAAAGCGAAAATTATGGCTCCCAAAGGACACATCAAGGCAAACACTGAATTAACGGTCAACTGCTGCTGAGCATTCCACCCCCGCGCCGCCATCAATGAGGTAATCGACAAGGCATCCAACGGCTTGTGCAACACGATGGCAAGAAACACTCCTAGACCAGCAAGCGAGAGCCCTGTCGCACCGTTCGCCTGAACCACTGCAGCCAATGCAATTCCGTCAATAATTGTGTGGATCGCCAAGCCAAAACAGAGGCCCAGCCAACTGATATCGACTCCGCCACCGTGATCTTCGCAATGGATGTGGTGATGATCATTTTCGTGATCGCACAATTGCTTGTGCTTGTGGTCGTGTTCCCGATCAACCGCAAGATCATGCTGATGAAAATGAAACATGCGGATCATAAAAAACATAAACAGCAAACCAACCAAACCAATGCCGGCAGTCCACTCGATGCTTCCAAGTTTGTAAAATGCATGGGGAAGCAGATGTAAGAATGCGACACCTAACATTAC
>Ga0315320_10003297_pt1 | contig 13266 bp, 11 predicted proteins | sample M140m21515metaG_FD_203458 | JGI IMG/M metagenome (GOLD analysis project Ga0315320, IMG submission 203458) | Ammonia-oxidizing marine archaeal communities from Monterey Bay, California, United States - M1 40m 21515 | ecosystem: Environmental > Aquatic > Marine > Coastal | place: USA: California...
TCGTAGGCTTCGATCTTGAATCCGACGACCCCTTCGGCCATCGGCGTCGCGACGCCGCCGCCGGCGGGGATGTCGTCGGGGACGGGGTCGCGTCGTTGCCAGAGGGTCGTGCCGTAGCGGTCCTCGTCGACGCGGTACTGGGTCTCGTATTCCCCGCCTTCGCCGTTGTAGTCGATCTCTCCGAGGGGCTCGAGCCGGGTGTTGAAGACGAGGATCTCGTCCCGATCGAGGTCCATGCGACTTCCGAGTCGCATGGTGCGTCCGCCGTCGTAGAGCAGCACGCGGGTGTGGAAGAGGTCGGCATCACGAAGAATCGAGGAGAGGTCCCGACGCACCGCGTCGAGGGCCGAATCCGCCCGAAGATACGCCTGCAGCCGGACGCGGGAGATGGTTCTCGCCCGCCCGACCTGGGACAGCGTGGACACGATGGTCACCAGCACCAGCGCCGCGATGACGCCCGCGAGCACGAGTTCGATGAGCGTGAAGCCTCGTTGACGACTATTCGAATGCTTCTTCATATCGAGCCTCTCGATCAATGGGTTCCTGGGGTTCCCGAATGGGATCGGGTTCTTCACCGAGCTTCGCCGCGATGAGCGTCTCGCACTCGTAGGTCCGGCCGGTGTCGTGCGTGACCACCGCGAGCACCTCGTAGGGTTCGCCCACACCGGGATCCGAGATCCTGATTCTGAACTCGAATTCCTCGTAGGGATACTCCCCGCGGCCGGCGGAGGAATGCAGGTCCTGGTAGTCCGCGGGCCCCTCGAGCAGCACCTCGCTCAGCAGGCTGTCGAGCATGCCGGCGGCGAGGACCTTGATCTCCCCGTCTCGCTGGGCTTCGAGGGAGCGTGAGGTGAGGGAGAAGAGCGTCGCGAGTCCGATCGCGAGGATCACGCCCGCGATCACCACGTCGAGCAGCGCGAATCCCCGGGTTCCGGTCGATCGGCGTCGAGGTGTCGGGTGCATCACCAGTCCTCCCGATCCGCGCCGATCTCGGCGAGATCGGTGCGTTCCCGCAGGTACGGCGGATCGGGATCCCCGTCCCGGACGATCACCGGCCCGAGGCCGTGGGGAAGCAGGGCGATGTCGGCGCCATCGCCGGTCTCCGATTCGATCCGGATTCGGATGTCCGGTCGGAGTCCGCTGGAACTCGAGGAGATGAACCAGTCGGTGGGGTCGAGGGCCGCGCCGTCGACCGTCACCCGGGTGAACTCGATGAACTCCGGCAGGATCAGCGACGGCGCCATGGTGAGCGGGCGCCATTCGCTGCTCTTGCCGTCGGTCTCCCGGAGCTGGAAGACGTCGAGCCGCCGGTTCGAGGCGGTGTAGCTCAATGCCACGAGCTTCTGGTCGGTCGACTCGGTGAAGGCGAAGGCGGCGAACGCCGTGCCGACCCCCTCCACCGCGACGTCCAGCTCCCCGCGCGCGATACCGCTCATCCGGGGGACCAGCATGGTCCCCAGCAGGACGAGCAGCACCGACGCGATGATCACCTCGATGAGGCTGAAGCCGCGGCGGTGTCGCGTTCGAGGTTGGGCGTCGGTGGTCTGCAGGGCGAGAAGCTCCGGAACGGATCAGCGCTTGCCGTGGATGATGTCGTCTTCGCCACCGAACTTCTTGTCCGGTCCATAGCTCATGACGTCGAATTCGATGTTCTGTTCGCCCGGAATCACGATTTCGTAGGGCGTGCCCCAGGGATCGATCAGGTCGGCCGAGTTCTCGAGGTACGGGTCGTCGCCGTCGAGCAGGACTTCGAGCGTGAAGTCGTCGTCGATGTTGCCCGTGGTGTTCTGCGTGATGTAGAGGCGGACGGCGTTGGCGAGACTGTTGACCTCGGCGACCGCCTTGTCTTCGTTCGCACCGGCGAGGAACCGGGTCAGTCGCGGCACGACGAGCGTCGCGAGGAGGGCGACGATGGTCACCGCGATGATGACCTCGAGGAGACTGAAGCCTCGTCGCGGGGCGTGGAGACGGGGCGTGGCGTGGCGGGAGGTGGTGCGGTTCATTGCGTGTCGGTCCATGTCGTGGGACGGGCCGGAAGCCCTTGAGGGGACGGAATCAACGGAGATGATATTCATCGGCCGCCCGCGACCGCCTGCTGCATCTCGAGCAGGGGGAGCAGGATGGCGGCGAGCACGAAGGCGGCGACGCAGGCCATGACGACCAGCATCGCGGGTGGCAACGCCTTGCTGAAGATCTTGAGGCTGTTGTTGACCTGGCGGTCGAACGCGGAGGCGGCGTGGAGGAGCATCCCCTCGAGCCGGCCGGATCGTTCGCCGATGTTGACGATCTGCACGAGGAGCGGTGGAAAGTGGCCGCACCGTTCGAGGGGGGTGGCGAGCGAGCCGCCGGTCGTGACGCGTTCCCGAACCTCGTCGATCGCATCCATCATGACCGTGTTGCCGAGCGTGTCCCGGACGATGCCGAGCGAGGTGAGGATCGGAATGCCGGCGGCACAGAGGGTTCCCAGCGTCCGAGTGAACCGGGCCACCGCGATGTCGCGAAGGAGTGTTCCGAGGAGCGGGATCCGCAGGAGGATGCCGTCGACCCGCCGTCGGTTCGCGGGTACCGAGGTCCACGCCCGCCAGCCGAAGAAGCCGCCGACCGCGCCGGCGATCATGAGCCACCACCAGGCACCGACGAAGTCGGCGAGGGCGAGCAGCACCTGGGTCGGCCAGGGCAGCGGCACGTCCTGGGCCTGCAGCGGCACCATCAGTTTCGGCAGCAGCACGGTGACGAAGATCACCACGCTGATCGCCATGATGACCATCACGATCAACGGATAGATCGTCGCGCCCACGAGTTCCCGTCGGACTTCGACGCTTCGCTCGAGGAGATCGGAGAGCTGGTGCAGCACTTCGTGCATCTTTCCCGAAGCGTCCGCGGCGCGGATCATGCCCACCACCATGTCGTCGAACGGCCCGCCGTACTCCTTGCACGCCTCGTGCAGCGGCCGTCCGGACTCGACCCGTTCGATCAGGAAGTCGAGGACGACCTCCTGCCGGACGTTCGCGGCCTGTCTGCGGACGGTGACCAGCCCCTGCATCAGGGGCAGGCCGGCTTCGATCGCGGTCGCGAGCTCCCGCATGAGGTTGGCGAGTTCGACCGCGGAGATCGAGGGACGACTCTTCGCATCGGCGATGACGGCCGACTCCTCCGAGGACTCGATGATCTCCGTCGCCTGTCGGCCGAGGGCGCGGATCCGATCGACGGCGCCGGCACGCGACGTGGCCGTCACGGTCCCGGACACCTTCTGGCCGTGTTCATCGATTCCCTGATATGCGAATGCCGGCATGGTCGGTCAAGCCCCGAAATCGTCGACGTCCTGGGTGGCCCGAAGGACCTCCTCAGGCGTGCTGAGTCCATCGATCGCCTTGCGGATGCCGTCTTCGCGCATGGACACGAAGTCCTCGCCGAGCATGTTCCGAAGGTCCATGAGTGATCGCCCTTCCGAGATCCCGGCCCGCAGCGTGGGCGAGATCTTGACGAGCTCGTAGAAACCGAGGCGGCCTCGGAAGCCCGTGTTCGAGCACTTCTCGCATCCGGTACCGACGTACATCATGCCTTCGAGGCGGGCCGCCTCTTCCGGCGGTAGTCGATGCAGGAGATCCTCGGGCATCGGAACCCGGGTCTTGCAGTGCGTGCAGATGCGACGGCCGAGTCGCTGGGCGAGCAGGCCTTCCAGCACCGACGCGACGAGATAGGGCTCGGCCCCCATGTCGATCATCCGACCGACGGAGGAGATCGCGTCGTTGGTGTGCAACGTCGAGAACACGAGGTGACCCGTGAGGGCCGATCGGATCACGATGTCGACGGTCTCGGCGTCGCGGATCTCGCCGACGAAGATCACGTCGGGGTCCTGCCGGAGGATGGAACGGAGTCCCGAGGCGAAGGTGAGTCCACGCTTCGGATTGACGGGGATCTGATTGATTCCCGACAGTTCGTACTCGACCGGATCCTCGATGGTGATGATCTTCTTCCGAGGGTCGTAGAGCTTGCTGAGGCCGGCGTACAGGGACGTCGTCTTGCCGGAACCGGTGGGGCCGGTGACCAGCACCAGGCCGTGCGGCTTCGCGATCAGATGGTCCATCGTGTCCCGATCACGCTCGGCCATTCCGAGGCTCTTGAGATCGAGCGGAAGCGACGACTTGTCGAGAATTCGCATCACGACCGACTCGCCGTACAGCGTCGGCACGGTCGAGACGCGGATGTCCACCTTGCGGCCCTCGAATCGCAGCGAGATGTGGCCGTCCTGGGGGACGTACCGCTCGGCGATGTTCATGTGGGCCATGATCTTGATCCGACCGACCAGCGCCGCCTGCAGGTGCTTCGGCGGGGAGGGTTGCTCGCGGAGCACGCCGTCCACCCGGTACTTCACCTTGAGTTCGTCTTCGAAGGGTTCGACGTGGACGTCACTCGTCCGCGACTGGATCGCTTCGAGAAGCAGCAGGTTGACGAGGTTGATCAGCGACGGCTGTTCCGCCATCTGGTGCACGTCGTCCGCCTCGATCGCGTCGAGGTTGTGCTCGGTCTCGCTCGCGATGTCGTCGTCCGCGGCGAGGCTTTCCGCCATGCGTGCCGCGGTGGTTCCGTACGCGGACTTCATCAGTTCGGCGAAGATCGCCGACTCGAGTCCGACCCGCACCACTTCGCGGGAGGTCCTGGTCGCCACTTCGTCGACCGCTTCGGTGTCGAGGGGATCCAGCATCGCCACCGTCACGCGTCCGGGTTCGAGCGTGATCGGCACCACGCGAAGGCGGACCGAGACCTCGGGGGGGAGAACCTCGGCGGCTTCCGTGTCGAAGGCCGGCATCCGGTCCAGCAGTTCGATGCCCAGGAGTCGCAGGCGGTCGAGATCCGGGCCGGCGGGCGACGAGGCCTCCGACGAGGATTCGCCGGGAATCTCGAGGGTGATCTCGGGCGCAGCGACGTCCTCGTCCCCCCCGAAGGTGGTCGAGGCCTCGAAACGTGCTTCTTCGCCGATCTGTTCGCTCACGAGGGTGTCGCTTCCTGGTGGTGCCGGGGGGCGATGCGGCACCGCCCCGTGAAATCCCGATTTCGATCGCGGGTCAGTCGCTGCCGCGATCCTGCTTTCCGTCCTTGCTGCCGGAGGGTGAGATGCCCTGGGCGCCCACGCCGCGGTCGCGATTCTTGTTCAACTCGTCGGGGCTCTTGAATCGCGGACGCGCCGGGTGATCCTTGCCAGGTGCGAGCGTGCGGATCTTCTCGCTCCTGATGCCGCCGGGGCTGCCGCCCGCGGGTCCACCGGCACCGTCTCTCGGACGCGAGTTGCCGGGAAGGGCGCCGGTCTGTTCCGGGGTCAGAACCGCGAGGATGCGACGCCGGGTCTCGTCGACGAGATCGGTCTTCTCCGCGACGATCCGGTCGGCTTCGCTCTGGACCCGTTCGACCTTCTTGCCGTTCCGGCGGTCGATCATCCGCTGCACCTTGACCCGGGCTTCGCCCGGCTCGTGAATTCGGAAGGCTTCCACGATCCGCATTTCGATGTTCGCGAGGCGAAGGTCGAATTCGACTTCGATCTCGTCCAGCTGGGCCCGCTGGCCGTCGGTGAGATCGGGCAGGGTGCGGATGCTCTCCAGCAGTCGGGGGATCGGGGTGGGCCGGAAGGCCCGGGGATATCCCTCGGCGAGGGCCGCGTCCCGGAACCGTTCATTGAACTCACCGGGAAGCGCCTCGGCGATGCGGACCACGAACTCGTCCTGAATGCGTCGGACCTGCACTCGGGTCGACATGATCTGGTCCGTGGCGGACAGTCCGGCCTCGAAATCCATCGCGGCCATCGCGTCCTTGATCTTGTCCTGGAGCGAATCGATCTTCGCGGTTCTCACCGCGAGGGCCTCGTCGAGCGCGAGTTCGTATTCGACCACGATCGGATCGATCGCCTCCTCGATCTCGTAGGGGAATCGAAGCGTCCTCACGAGGGTGAAGAGGTCCACGGACTCGCCCATCAGTTCGCCCTTCGGAAGTTCCTTCTCTCTCCGGAGGGTTCGTTCGAATCGCGGCCAGCGATCGATCTGGGAGGGGGTCAGCTGGGCGCGAACGTTGTTGAGGAAACTCCGGCCGAGTTCGGCCCGCTCGGTGTCCCAGACCGCGAGGGGCTCGAGGATCATCTCCATCACCGCATCCGGTCGGGCGTTCCCGATCCGGCTCTGCAGGCCTCGCATCCGGTTCTTCACCTCTTCGACACCCGCCTCGTAGGAAACCATGTAGTCCTGGAGCAGGACTTCGACGATCGGTCGCTGCCAGTCCTCGAGCTTGAGGATCTCGACGAAGAGGGGCATGTCGCGGTCGAGGAACTCGGGGCGGAAGGAATCCGCGAACCCGGCCTGGGCGCCGAACTGGGCGGACGCGGGGGCGGACATCGACATCGCCGTTCCCACCGAGAGGGCGGCGACGAGCACGGAAGACTTGATTCGACGAAGAAGCATGGTCATGGAACTCCGAGTCTGTGAGAACTTGGCCCCGGATGGGCCGGCCGGCCGGTTCCGAACACAGTTGGAACGCGGCACGGGGGAAAATATGGCACGTCAGGACGGGGAATCGGTCGAGAAGAGGCCATTTCCTCGACCCGGGCCCTGAACGGCGAGGATTGTCCGAATCAGTGTGGTTGGGCGGCCATGTCGGCAATATCTGCGCGTCATTCGGCGAGCACCGTTCGCTGCTCGATTCGCTTCTCGGACGTTGTGACGACGAGCCGGTCGACGTAGACGCCCGGCGTATGGATTCCATCTGGATCCAACGTGCCTGTATCGACGATTTCTTCCACTTCCACCACGGTTCGACGGCCACACTCGGCGACCATCGGATTGAAGTTTCGGGCCGTCTTTCGGTAGATCAGATTGCCACTTCGATCGGCCTTCCAGGCCTTCACGAGGGCGAGGTCCGCCTGAATGCCCCGCTCCATCACGTAGGGCTCGCCGTCGAACTCGCGGATCTCCTTGCCCTCCGCCACGAGCGTTCCGACCCCGGTACGGGTGTAAAAAGCGGGTATTCCGGCCCCTCCAGCCCGCATTCGCTCGGCGAGCGTGCCCTGGGGATTGAATTCGACCTCGAGCTCGCCGGCCATGAACTGCCGCTCGAATTCCGCGTTCTCACCGACGTAGCTGGAGACCATCTTCCGGATCTGTCGGGTCTGGAGCAGGAGGCCGAGTCCCCAGTCGTCGACGCCAGCATTGTTGCTCACGGCCACGAGTTCGCGGGCCTTGGTGTCGCGAAGGGCGGTGATCAGCTGTTCAGGGATCCCGCAAAGACCGAAACCGCCGACTGCGACGGTCATCCCATCCTCCACGAGACCTTCGAGTGCGGCGGTGGGGGTGTCGAAGACCTTGTCGACCATGGGGAGTAATCCTTCAGGAACCGCTCGTTTCCCTCGATTCAGGGACTTCGGGCGTCATTTACGGGCCTTAGAGTGTACCCCCTCCGGGGTGTTCTCGGATCGGTGGCGGCGTTTCCACGCCGACCGGAAGCATGTTGCGAGCCCCTCCCACGTGAGCCCCGACGAACTCCAAGTCGCACCTGTTCCCGGCGATCCCTCCGTGGCTCGCCGGCGGGTGCTCGACTTCGTGCTGATCGGCGTCCTGCTGGTGCTCACGGCGCTCCCAGATGCGATGGTCGTCCCGATCCTGGAGGAGTTGATGGTCGAACGCTACGGCGTCGACCCGGGCCCCGCGCATGCATTCATTTCGATCAACCTGCTCGGCGGTCTGTGCGCGCTCCCGTTGCTTCGCACGACGATGCGGATCGGTCGCCCGGTGCTCGCGGTCGCGATCGCCGCGATCGCGGACGGACTGCTTCTGGCGGCGATGTGGCTTCCGATCGGATTCTGGCCGACGATCGCGCTCCGCGGGCTCGAAGGCGTCGCCGACGTGGTGGTGTTCGCGGTGGTCTTCGACCTCGTCGGCCAATCCGGACGGGCTCGGGCCGCGGGCCTTCGATTCGGCATCGGCGCCGCCCTCCTCAGCATCGCCCTCGGTGGTGGCGCGATCCTCGGAGGACAGATCGCTCGCGCGGACGACGGGAGCGGGGATGCGGCGCGAGCCGTCTACCTGATCGGTGCTTCCGCATGCTTCCTCGCGGGCGTCGTGGCATTCCTCGGCCGTCATCGACTGCGACGCGTCGATTCCAAGGCCTCGACGCCCGCGACGCCATCCGTCACCGCGACCGACCAGCCGCGCGCGCCGCTGTGGCCACTTCTGCTCATGGCTTCCGCCGACCGGGCGGCCGGCGGTCTCCTGACCGGAACGCTCGGGCTCTTCCTCGCCGAAGCGATCGGTCTGGACCCGTCGATCCGTGGTCGACTGATCGGGTCGGTGCTGCTGTTGATGGGACTGGGTGCGATTCCCGCGGGGTGGGTGAGTGATCGATTCGGCGACCTTCGAATCCGGGCGATCGGCGGGGTCGCGTTCGCCGCCGGTCTCTTCCTGCTCCCGCTCGCCGCCGACGATCTGTCCTCCTTGATCCAGACCATGCTCCTGCTCGGGATCGGCGGCGCGACGCTTCTGCCGACCTCGCTGGCACTGCTCGACCGTCTGCATGGCGGGCTCTTCGGCATGGGCGGTTTCCGCGCGGCCGGCGACTTCGGATTCCTGGTCGGCGTCTCGATGGCGGGCCTGCTGCTCTACCTGCTCGGCTCGGGCCGATCCTCGTATTCCGAATACGTCGCGGTCATCTGTGGTTTCGCGATCATGCACCTCTGCACCACGTTCGTGGCGGTGCCGGCGCTGGCCCGACGCGATCGGGCCATGAAGCGCAAGCAGCAAGACCCCTGACGAACCGCGAGCCTGCGAAAAAACCGCTCCGGACGCCTTGCGGTGTCAGGAGCGGTTCGAGTGGACGCCTGGACTGGTCGGTCAGTGCGATGCGGCCGGACCGATTGGTGGAAGTCAGTTCTTCGTGGAGGGAATCCTGGCTTCCGCGGGATTCAGATCCTCGATCGTCGTTCGGAGCTTTTCGAGCGCCTTGTTCTGGATCTGTCGCACCCGTTCCTTGGTCACGCCGATGATCTGGCCGACCTGTTCGAGGGTGAGCGTGGTCCTCGCCTCCTCGACGCCGACGCCGAAGCGATGGCCGATGACCGTCTGTTCGACCGAGGTGAGCTCGGCTTCGTTGGTGTCCATGAGGTGCCGGACTTCCGCCGCGGAATCCGCGATGTATTCCGCACGTCGCGTTTCGAGGTGATCGGATCGCTCGAACGCGGGATCGAAGTCCGTCACGAATCGCTGGCGGTGCCTCGTGCTCTTCATTCCATGACGGCTGAACGCCTTCAGAATTGCGCGGCAGGCGTAGGTACTGAACTTGAACCCGCGCTCACAGTCGAACTTGTCGACCGATCGCATCAAGGCCATGTTGCCCTCAGAGACCACGTCGGCGAACTCGCCGTCCATGATCCGGACCCGCTTCGCCATCGCGAGCACGAGGGCGAGATTCGTTTCGGCGATCTGTTCGCGGAAGGACGCGGCGATCGCGTGCCACCGGAGGATCGTGCGGGCCTCGCTGAGATCGGGGCGGCGGGTGCCGACTTCGATCTGCACGGCCCGCATGCGGAAGCGGGCGTAGTTGAACTTGAGAAAGAGGATTCGCTCCTGGGCTCCGGAGAGCACGAGCGACTTGCCGGCCTTCGGCGGGTCGACGCGTCCCCGCGCCGGAATCAGGTCCTCCATCAGCGGGCGGTACCAGGTCACATCGGGACGCTCGACGTCGTCGAGGCCGAAGATCTCGGTTTCCGCATCCGCCTCGTGGAAGATGTCCGCATTGATGTAGTCGATCTCCTTCTCGAGCACCCTCGCAAGCAGCGATTCCTCCCGCCGGGAGAGGCGGCGGAGTTCTTCGCCGCTGCCACGGCTCTTTCGGCGGCCGATGCGGGCTGCGTCGCTCGCGGGCTTGTGCGTGCCCGAGACCGGGCCGACGGAAGACCTGGATCGGGCGCGAACCCGGTCCAGCGGTGAGTTTCGGGACGTCGAAGGATTCGTTTGTCTGAGTCGTGGCATGGTCGTGATTGCTGGGCCGCAAGCGGCCGAAGCACCCCCTGATATGTGCCACCCCGGGCCATTCACGGCTGGTGCAAAGCCGGGAACGCACCGGAAACAGGGCTGCCTCGATCATCCTGAAACGAAGCAAGAAGCCCTGCAAGGTGACGGCGGAACGCCGTCACTCCTACGTTTCGTCGTCCGGCGGGGTTCGGATTCCAGCCGGTTCAGACGTTGGTTTATTCGTGTTCGGGCCGCGACGGTTGCATGCGGTTCGCCGGGCGTGGATGCGGCAGTGGGGGGAACGCCTTCGATACCCCGTTTTCGGGGTGTTTGCGGCGTTTTCAAGGTGGTTCAAGGGCCATGACAGCAAAAGGCCGGACCGCGAAACGTGCGGCCCGGCCTTCATTGTCATTCGATTCGAATCCTCCTCAGGCGGAGGACTGAATCACTCGGGCGAGCCCGAGGACATGTCATAGATCCAGCAGGCACCGGCCGGCGACCAGTCGAGGACTTCGCCATCATTGAAGAAGAGGCCCAGCTCTCGCGTCGCCGCTTCGGGGCTGTCACTTCCGTGGATCAGGTTGAAGGAGCTTGAAACTCCGAAATCGCCTCGGATCGTGCCCGCATCGGCCTTGAATCCGAAGGTCGCGCCCATCATCGAGCGGCAGACCGCGATCGCGCCGTTGCCACGGAGGGCCAGGACGAGAACCGGCGAGGAGGTCATGAAGCCGACGAGGCCGGGGTAGAAGGGCTTCTCGCGGTGATCCGCGTAGTGGGTCGCGGCGAGTTCGTCGCTGATCTTGGTGAACTTGGCGCCGACGACCTGGAGGCCCTTGTCCTCGAAGCGGCTGATGATCCGACCCATCAGGCCTCGCTGGACGGCGTCGGGCTTCAGGATGATGAGGGTGGTTTCCATGGTCTCTCCACTGGATGAGGATTTGGGGGGACGCCGGTCATGGTGACGTTCGGCGGGATCGCGGCACGGCCGCGGAAGGTCGGAAAAGATAGCGGATCGGCCGTCGATCGTGGGGGGAAACCCGTCTCGAATCGCCACGGCGAGCCCGGATTGCGGTAGTTTCCGAAGGGTGCGGCAGGAAGCCGCCCACCACTCCGTGCGAGCCGTCCGTTCGGCGAGCGGAGCACGATCGTCCCGGGCCACGCCCGGTGTCGCCTCGAGAGCAATGGAATGCCCACCACCGTGACCCCACCTGGATCGTCGAAGAAGTCGTCTGCGAAGGGAACCCGAGGTCGGGCCACCGCCGAGCAGATGGCCTCGCGGCAACGCGAGATCTCGGTCAGTGAGTTCTTCGCCAAGAACCGTCATCTGCTTGGTTTCGACAACCCACGCAAGGCCCTCCTCACCACGGTGAAGGAGGCGGTCGACAACGCCCTCGACGCCTGCGAAGAGGGCGGGATCCTGCCGGACATCGCGGTCGAGCTGCTCCAGCTCGAAGAGACCCGATTCAAGGTCACGATTCGAGACAACGGTCCGGGAATCGTTCGCAAGCAGATCGAGAACATCTTCGGCAAGCTGCTCTACGGCTCGAAGTTCCACCGGATGAAGATGAGCCGTGGGCAGCAGGGAATCGGAATCTCCGCCGCGGGCATGTACGGACTGATGACCACCGGTCAGCCGGTGCTGATCATCTCGAAGACCGGCAAGCGACGTCCGTCCCACGAGGTCGTGCTCAAGATGGACACCGCCCGGAATCGCGCCGAGGTGATCAGTGAGACCGAGCATCCGGAAGACGACACGCTCTTCAAGGACGGTCACGGCACCCAGGTCACGATCGAACTCGAGGGCCGCTATCAGAAGGGTCGGGCGTCGGTCGACGAGTATCTCGAACAGACCGCGATCGCGAACCCGCACGCGCGGTTCACCTACGTGAATCCCGGAAACGAGACCATCGAGTTTCCTCGGGCGGTCGAGGAGCTCCCGCCCGAAGCGAAGGAGATCAAGCCCCATCCGAAGGGGATCGAACTCGGCACGCTCATCCAGATGCTCGAGCGAACCGAGAAGACCCAGCTCGGGGCGTTCTTCAAGGACGAGTTCTGCCGGGTGGGGCCCCGGGTCGCGAAGGAGATCTGCGGCAAGTCGGATCTGACGGACCGGACCTGGATCAAGCAGGTCGGCCATGCCGAAGCCGAAGCGCTCTACAAGGCGATCCAGGACGTTCGGATCATGGCGCCGCCGACCGACTGCCTCGTGCCGATCGGAACCAAGGCGATGCTGGCCGGGCTCCTCAAGGAGGTCAAGGCCGAGTTCTTCGCGGCGAGCAGTCGTCCGGCGGCGGTGTATCGCGGCAATCCGTTCCAGATCGAGGTGGGCATCGCGTACGGCGGCGACCTTCCCGGAGACGAGCTCGGCAGGGTCATTCGTTTCGCGAACCGGGTTCCACTGCTCTACCAGCAGTCCGCGTGCTGTTCGTTCAAGGCGGTGGTCGAGGCCGGGTGGCGGAACTACGGGTTGCAGCAGGCCCGGGGCAGTCTCCCCTCCGGACCGGTGGTGGTGATGATCCACATGGCGAGCACCTGGGTGCCGTTCACCAGCGAGTCGAAGGAAGCGATCGCCGACTACGACGAGATCCGCAAGGAGATGCGTCTCGCGCTTCAGGAATGCGGTCGCAAGCTGGGGACCTATCTCCGCCGACGCCAGAAGATGCGACGGGAATCCGAACGCCGCAACGTCTTCACGAGGTACATCGGCGAGATCTCGATGGCGTGCGAACGGATCACCGGCTCCGACGCGGTGGAGGTTCGTGACGCACTGGAGAGCATCGCGGCCCGGAAGACCGCCGAGGCGGACCAGCAGTTGGACGACGAAGGACGGATCGTCGACGACGGCGGGCGTCTCGCGTCCGACGACTCGGTGATCATCCTGGAACAGCCCGGTGCGGCCGGAGACGCCGATGCGGGCGAGACCGCGGAAGGTGGCGAATCGTTGTTCGCGGAGCTGTCGCCACCGAAGAAGTCGCGCGGCAAGATCGTCAAGAAGAGCACTCGAAAGACCACGAAGAAGAAGCGATCCGGCACGACGTCGACGGGACGTCGCAAGTCGGGCGGTTGACCCAGCAAAGGAATTCGTGATTCATGGCAACCAAGCCAGCAGGTGATTCGAAGAAGCCGGGCTCCGGGAAGAAGGTCAGGAAGACCTCGGCGAAATCCGCCGGGAAGTCCGCCGCGAAGGCGGGCGGCTCCTCGCTCGGCACGACGAAGAAGCGACGCAAGGTCTCCGCCGCGGTGGATCCCGAGGCCAAGGCAAAGATCGACGCCCGAACCG
>Ga0315320_10003300_pt1 | contig 13261 bp, 10 predicted proteins | sample M140m21515metaG_FD_203458 | JGI IMG/M metagenome (GOLD analysis project Ga0315320, IMG submission 203458) | Ammonia-oxidizing marine archaeal communities from Monterey Bay, California, United States - M1 40m 21515 | ecosystem: Environmental > Aquatic > Marine > Coastal | place: USA: California...
ATTGCATCAGCCAACATGTCTCGATTTGCTTGCTCTAAAGAGGCTCCCACCGTCAGTCCGCGGGCAAGGCGGGTAATTGTTACCGGTAGTCCGGCGAGACGAGTCGCAATAGCGAGTGCCGTACCATCTCCCTCAACGTTTGGGGTGGTACCCATGATGACTTCACGAATCGCACCCTCTTTGAGTCTGGTCACAAGTGTATTGATAGATAATTTTTCTGGCCCAACTCCATCGAGTGGTGAGAGTCGTCCTTGTAAAACGTGGTACAGCCCGCGAAAGCTGCCCGCCTGCTCTATTGCAAGAAGGTCTCGGACCTGTTCGACGACACACAAGACGTTTTGGTCACGGCGTGGATCTTTGCAGATGTCGCATTCCTCGTTCTCTGAAAGGTTGAAGCACGTTTTGCACGGCCTCAGGTTTTCTTTTACAGCCCGAATGCTCTCTGCAAATTCAATTGCTTCTTCGTTCGGCATTTTAAGGACATGGTAGGCAAGCCGCTCAGCGCTCTTTTTTCCAATACTTGGGAGATTGGCAAAAGCATCAATCAATCGATTGATCGGTGACTTCGTTTTAGCCATTATGTTGCTCCGTTTTCTTCCGTATTGTTTTCTTCTGCTTCGACCATTCTTTGATCCGCGTTTGCTGGCTTTCGTGGTGGATCAACTTTTCGAATGGCTGCATCAAAGGTTGCGAGAGCATGACTCACAAGTGGGTTCTGAACCGCCTCTTTGAGAAGCCCGGCGGAAGAGATAACCGTTTTCTTGTGCGGGTTCTTTGAGGGGTGATTGAGTATCCCGTCCTGAGATGGAGCAGTCCCGGCCGGAGTTGCCGCAGATTCTTGTTCCTGAAGAACTACCAAATATCGACAGGATTGCCCCGTAAGGTTTTCTAGTGCGTTTTGGAACTGTTTTGTGATCTCGTTGCGGTTCAGAAAAGCAGTTGCGGATCCTGCTGATGCCGGGAACTCAATCTTGAAATGATTTGCTTCCTGTGAAGCCGATACAGCCATGGCGGCGAAGTCACTGGCAAGCCCCCCAACTATTTCTCCGGCATTTTTCCAGATCACGAGTGGCTCAGTGCCTGGGGTTGGAGTGTTGTTTTTACCTTGTGTCTGAGGAACGGGTGTTTTGGCTTTGACGCTTGAAAAAGTCGCTGGAGCGGAATGGTTCGTCTTGGCTGTTTGTTGGTTAGCTGCTGGCGTCAGCTTTTTTTTTTCGTGACGATGAGATGGAAGTTTTTCACCAGCCGGCTTTATGCCTGAAATTATTTCGCTGAGATTATCGAGGTCTTCGAGTGCAGCAAGACGAATTATTGCCATTTCTGCAAGAACGGTTGTGTGCGTGCTTAGCCGCATTCTTGCAAGCGAATGATCAATGATCTGAAGCATGGCGAGCATGGTTTCTGTTCCCGCTTGCTTGCCAAGTTCTGCAAAGTCGATGCCAAATGAATTGCTTCCAATAAACGTTTCTGGCCCACATCCTACGCTAGCAACTAAGCAATTACGGAGTGCGATGAGCAGTTGCTCAAGTACACCCCCTGCATCGGCTCCCTGTGCAAGGCAATCGTGGAGTGCAGAAATCGCTAGAGGAGAGTCTCGGTTGATAAGTGCTTGAGCAAGTTCACCAACTTGTTCATCTTTCCCCGTTCCAATGACAGCATGAACATCTTCAACCTCTATGTCCTTCTTGTCACCAGCTGCAATTCCAAAAAGTTGTTCAAGTAGCGACTGGCTGTCTCGCATACTGCCGGCTGCTCGACGAGCAATGAGCTCAAGTGCAGCTGGGGCGACTGTTAGGCCTTCGCTCTCAACGATTTGTCCAAGGCGTTGCGCAATGGCGGGTGTATCAACAGACTGAAAATCAAATCGCTGGCATCGAGACAAAATAGTAATGGGTAGTTTCTCTGGCTCTGTAGTGCAGAGTACAAATTTGACATGAGGTGGCGGCTCCTCAAGTGTTTTCAAGAGAGCATTGAACGCCTCTCTGGTAAGCATGTGAACTTCATCAATAATGTAGGTCTTGTAAATTCCGTTCGCTGGTCTCACAGCAACATTCTGTCGCAGTTGACGGATTTCATCTATCCCGCGATTACTTGCTGCATCAATCTCAATTACATCGACGTCTTGGCCTGCGGCAATCGTCTGGCAGCGTTCACAAAGATTGCAGGGTTCGCCGGATTCCCGGTTTGTGCACTCAAGTGCCTTGGCGTATATGCGGGCCGCACTTGTTTTCCCCACGCCCCGGGCACCGGTGAAGAGATAGGCGTGGCCAATGCGGCCGGAATCAATTGCTCCGGCAAGTCCGCGAGCTACATGTTCTTGGCCGATTAAATCAGCAAAACGCTGTGGCCGGTACCGGCGTGCAACAACCTGATAGGCAGCCGGATCAGCCATGGCACTCACTGGTTTTGGTTAAAAAAGGAAAAATGCATTGGACAAGGGTTCCAAGACCCCTGTTGCAAAGGATATTCTGCGAATCAGAGCGACTGCCGATGAGAGGCCCACCGCACAAAGAGACGACTGCTTATGGCTGCTGCGGTTAAGCCCTGACCAGGTTCACAGGCCTCCATCGCAGGGGCCCCTCATCGGACTCCGCTCCATTAAGGTTTTACGTGCTTCTCGCTGTTCGGTAAAGGCTGCTACATTCCTGACATGGCTTCCCCCATGATGCAACAATTTGAGGCGGCAAAGGCCCGTTGTCCGGGTGCTCTGGTACTGTTCCGGATGGGGGACTTTTATGAACTTTTCGGAGACGATGCAAAACGAGCGTCTGAATTGCTCGACCTCACTCTGACCAGCAGAGACAAGGGGCCAAATGCAACCCCGATGGCCGGTTTTCCACACCATCAACTAGACCCACAGCTCGTGAAGCTTGTTGCGGCTGGTGAGCATGTCGCAATCTGTGAACAAATAGACGACCCAAAAACGACAAAAGGTTTATTGCGACGGGAGGTCACACGAATTGTTACCCCAGGTATCGCTTCAGATGAATCGTTACTCCAGCCTGATAGTGCAAACCATCTTGTAGCGATTGCACTTGAGGCTCTTCTGTCACGAGAGAATCTTGGCAAAGATTTCTATGAAAGTGATGCGACTGTTGGGATTGCATGGATTGATGTGTCGGTTGGTTACTTTCAATCAGCAGTCCGAACTGTCGAAGAATTGAAAGATCATCTGTTGAGGCTTGAGGCGTCTGAGATACTTTGCAGTGAACGGGATCGGTCGTTTGTAGAAAAAATTCTTGCCGATACTGGAATCAGAACAGTCTTGACGGCACGTCCAGAATGGTGGTTTGAGGATAAACAGGCTGAAACAAAAGTGACCTCAGCGATTGGCAGCCTTCGTTTCGATGGTTTGGGATTTAATCTTCCAGAAGAACAGTTGGCGATAACTGCGGCTGGAGGCATCCTCGCATATCTCGACGAGAATGAGCCAGCAGCAATTGGTCGAATTAAGACTCTCTCAGCCTGGCGATCAGGATCGCGAATGGAGATTGACGAAGCAACCCGGCGGAGCTTGGAACTTGTACGAAGTTCTTCTCAGACTGGGCACCGTCGGGATGGTTCATTGGCGGGTGCCTTTGGGAAAACACGTTCGGCTATGGGGAGTCGGCTTCTGGTCGATTGGCTGAGCGCTCCTCTGGTTGAGAAGACCGCAATCGAGGAGCGAATAGATGCAGTCGCCGTGCTCGTAGATCACCCCGGTATTGCTAATCAATTGAGTGCAACACTTCAGGGAGTCGGTGATATTGAGCGATTGATAGGACGTGTTATGTCTGGTCGAGCTGGGCCACGAGACATTGAGCGGATCGGTCACGTCACAAAAATCCTGCCGGAATTGATCAAGCTGCTTGGTGAAGCAGGGGCACTGGTGGCAACAGATGCACCCAGTGGGTCGACGTTACTCGCCCATTTCAGTGAGCATCTTGACCCCTGCCTTGATCTTTCAAAACAAATCATAACAACGCTTCGTGACGGCTGCCCGACGTTTGCGCGTGACGGAGGTTTTATTCGGCCAGGATTCGATGATCGCTATGATGAGTTCGTCGAGCTTGCAACGGGTGGAAAGGCATGGATTACGAAATATCAGGCCTCAGAGAGTGAGCGGACGGGCATTCCAAAACTAAAAGTTGGCTTTAACCGAGTTTTTGGATTTTTCCTGGAAGTAGGTCGGGGTTATTCAGATAAAGTGCCATCCGAATATGTTCGTAAACAGACTGTTAAAAATGCTGAACGATATACGACACCAGAGCTTGATGAGCGGCAGCGGCAAGTTCTTGGTGCAGAGGAAGAAGGTGTTCGACGGGAGCTCGAGCTCTTTGAGGATTTACGAAATTTTGTGGCACAGCATCGAGAGCGTCTGGATGAGGTTGCAGAGCAAGTAGCGACCGTCGATGTACTCCTAACATTTGCCGATGTAGCAAGGTCACGTCGATGGGTGCGGGCTGATATTTCTAATGACACGGTACTCGCTATTGATCAGGGGCGACATCCGGTACTCGAACAATTGTTGCCTGCAGGCACGTTGGTGCCGAATGATCTTGCGCTCGTTGGAAGACGGGGGGAAGGTGTAGGTGGGGATTCTCTTCCCTCGGTGTTGCTAGTCACCGGACCAAATATGGGTGGTAAGAGTACGTTTATTCGGCAAGCCGCGTTGCTCACAGTTTTGGCGCAGGCGGGTTCTTTCGTGCCGGCAAAGGCAGCCAGGATCGGGATAGTCGACAGATTGTTCGCCCGCATTGGGGCTGGCGATGATCTTGCCAGCGGCGCGAGTACATTTCTCGTCGAAATGTCACAGACTGCACGTATCCTCAACAGAGCTACTGAGAAAAGTCTCGTGATTCTTGATGAGGTTGGTCGTGGAACAAGCACATTTGACGGGCTCGCTTTAGCTCAATCTGTTGTCGAGTACCTCTATAAAAAACTTTATTGCAGAACCTTATTTGCAACGCACTATCTTCAACTTGCAGCGCTCGATAGATACGCAGGCGTCGCGAACGCCCAGGTGCTTGTCGAACAGCATGAAGGACAGCTCATTTTTCTTCATCAGGTCACTTCAGGTGCTGCAGATAAAAGCTGGGGGGTGCATGTCGCGAGGCTTGCTGGCGTTCCAGATGCTGTTATTAATCGAGCCAGAGACCTGCTGCTAGCCTACGAAACGGGTGGAGCACAGAAGTCTTCCAAAGTAAAACGTCCCCAAGATTCAAGTGAGGGACAGTCATTTTTATTTGACTAGTTGATTGCTGCTCACATGAGCTTTGTGTCAAAATGATGTCGGATAGTATGCAGTATTGCGGCCGATATGTTTTCACTTGTCACAGTTTGAAGAGCCCGCCAGCCGGGAACAGCATTTACTTCCAGTACCCATACGGATCCATCGCTGCCAGGCAAGATATCAACGCCCGCAATGTTGGCCCCAAGTGCTTGGGCGGCAGCATGAGCGAGTTCGATCCATTCTGTTGGTGGAGTGAATAATTCAGCTCGTCCACCGCGCGAGATGTTTGTTCGCCATTCTCCGTCTGCTGCGACCCGCCTCATCGCAAATGCTTCTGATCCAACGATAAGAATGCGAACATCCCACCCGTCATTGGCAATGTACGGCTGGGCTACTGCCACACCAGTTTCAGAGAAAAAGGGGGGTGTCTGTTTTGCGTTACCTTCGAATCTCATAAGTCCTTGACCATTGGATCCAAAAATAGGTTTGAGTACCACAATGCCACCGAATTCATCGGTACACATTTGGAGGTCAGCAGTTGATTGAACAATCGCTGACCGGGGAACAGGTATTCCAGCATCAACGAGTAGGGTTGCTGTCACATATTTATCAATTGCCGATTCTAGAGATTTTGGATTGTTGAATACAGCAATCCCTCGATTGGCAAGTCGTGCAAGGATGTCCATGCGGCTGATGACTTGTTCAAGTGTTCCTGCAGGCATAGTGCGGACTAGGATTGCATCGGCGTTGTGAAGGAAATCGGGCCAAAACCTTTCCCTGCCACTGTCAGTCAAAGAACCTATTGTCCCCCAGTCAATTACAGATCCACAGATGTTTTCAGAGGAAGACGCCTTGAGAAGCTCGGCGACATGCCAGCTTTTAGCTGACCCCAGTATGGCGAGCGTCAAGGACATGGTGGACTTAACCGGCAGCTGAGAAAGATTTTTCGACAATATCTGGTGATACCACACCGAATCGATGATGGCGACCGGATTCAAGGTTTCTAATTTCAAGCACAGCCGGCGCAAAGAGGGCTGGATCAAGTGCGTAGAAGTCGTGGTTTGCCTCCCTGAACAAATCAGAGAATAACTCGCCATGCAGATTCGAATGGCTACTGACAGCACGAGGGCCAATAGCCTCCAAGCTGGCATCGTCACCGATAACATCAAGTCGTACGACGCCTCCGTAAAGAATCGCATCATTCGCACAGCCAATTGCTGGAAGTGATTCTTTGATTGCAGGCGGAAGGGGTGCGACCCCAGTGCCTCGAACAATGCGTTCTAAATCGAAGCCACACTCGTGAAGCTGGTGAATCGCTGTTTCAAGTGATCGGGCAATGACCTGAACCATTCCAGCCGGACTCTTTGTGGTGGCGACGAGTAGTGTGATATCGCGAGTGGAAAGACCGGTTAGGGCGGCGAGTTCATGGCAGACAGCTTCTGGAGGCAGTCGATTGGTTTCGAGCAAACCGACCGTTTCTTGTGGTTGTTCTCGACGGCCGATTGTTTCAAAAATGTTCTCTTTACCAATTGCTGCGCGAATCGGTCCACTTGCCATCGCTTTAAAGTTTTTATGATCAATCTGCCAGCCTGCATACTGTGAGGCAAGGCATGCAGACACGGGGTCATTCGAATGTACTTGAACAAGGGGCCACGAACACTGCGGCCAGATGTCTGAAAGAAATATCAATTTTCCATCAGAGATCAAATCAGTTTTTCCGCGGCCACCCATCGCAACGTCAGCCATAATGGCACCGAGTTCCGCTGTTCCTTGAGCTTCTACGCCGCAGTCAAGTATTCGTGTACCCGAACAGTCGAGAATAGCGGCCAAGTGTTTTTCAGGTGACGCAAGAAGCTCTTCAAGGCAAATTGCTGCACCGTCACTCAGCGACTTTGCTGCTGTTGGAGAGCTACTTGGTGGTGTCTCTGTATTATGCAACGGGTGATGATATGTTGGGGGTAGATAAATGATGACAAGCGTGGGGCGGCCGGTGGAAAAACACGAGTCGCGACCACGCAATCAGTGAGCCGATATTTTGATTGGCCCCAGATGAAATCGCAATATGACTGTTCATAGTGTACACCGACTGTTCTTATTTTTCTGGAGATTGTTGTGCCTAGCCTTACGGTAGAAAATTATATCAAAGCGATATATCAAATCTCTGTTCAGCAGGACAAGAAGCCTGTGACTACCGGACAATTAGCTACAGCTCTTGGGGTTGCGCCAGGGACCGTGACGAGTATGCTGAAAACGCTCAATACTGCTGGTCTTGCTCGCCACACTCCGTATGAAGGTGTTTCACTGACACGAACAGGCCAAGTCCTTGCTTTACGAATGATTCGTCGCCATCGACTCATTGAACAGTTTTTAGTACAGACGCTTTCAATGAATTGGGATGAGGTGCATGATGAAGCTGAGCATATGGAGCATGCCGTCAGCGATTTCCTCGTTGACAGGATCGATGAATACCTTGGAAAGCCTGATGTTGATCCTCACGGTGATCCGATTCCTCGGGGCACGACAGCATCTGTTCCAGAGAGGATGGATGAGTATCACACGCTGTCAACTTTTCCGACGGGTGTTAGTTTCCGAGTGACTCGGGTGCTTGATCAATCGCCAGTTTTTTTGAGATATCTTGCAGAAACGGGATTGGTTCTTGGGTCAAGGGGGCATGTGGAGGAAACTGGAAACCCTACAGGTGTACTCTATGTTCGAGTCAGTGATTCTATCGTTGCCCTTGCACGTGAAGCTGCAAGTAATTTGCTTGTTGAAGAAGTAACTACTTCGTAATCGCTTTGTTTTCCCAGAATGCCGACTGGCCTAAGCATTCGTCGACCTCGATACGAATGTTTCTTGTCTGTGAATAGTCATTTCGTTTAAGCGCCTGGATCAACTCGTTACCAATCCATTTTGCCAGCAACTCGGCAGTTGTATTAGCAAGAGGGAGTAGCCTGCATTCGTCAGCGGGGAAAACCCACCGTCGTTCTCCAAACTTTACAAGAACTTCTTCCTGCCCTTGTTCGGTTTGCATGGTGACTTGAAGAAATGAGTTCTCTGTCGGAAGTAGCATACAGTGGTCAAGTTTGGAAATGATTTCTGTCAGCGTGTCCCGAAGAAAAATAAAATCGATGACCATACCGTGTCTATCTGGAGTTCCGGAGATCAAACAGGAAACAGTCCAATTGTGACCATGCGCCGCTTCGCAGATGTCGTCAGTGAGAGTGATAAAGTGGCCAGCTGAAAAAACATGCACTGCTTTTTTTAAACATACGGAATAGGAATCAGTCATTTGGAACGCTTCTTATAAGAGTGTGTGAAAATTTGAATTCCACAGATGGACGTATAATGCGGCGGCAACAAGGTCGGCAGTGGTGCCTGGGTTTATACGGCACGGGTGCCGAAGACGCCAGTCAAACGCCTCAATAGCAGCTGCGCGATTATCATGAGGCAATTCAAGTACAACGGCAGCCTCTGATGAAACCTGAATAGCTTTTTGTCTCCCGTGTCGACGGATGATGAGTGAGTCTGGTGCACGAGCGAGTTGCGATAGTGCGGTGAAAATAATTGACTGCTCCCACGATGCGCCATGTGCTTCGTTATATTGTAAATCAGATACAAGGCTATCCCATAATGATTGGTAGCCAGACGCCCATAGGGCAGCGATGCTGTCTGTTGGTTCTGTTACAGCCGCATGTCGCATAGCGTCATGGATTGATTCCGGAGCCGGGCTGTGAATATCGTATGAGTCGCGTTTGCCTAGCGATCCAGGTGTTGAGAGTTTGATCGCATCGTAGATGTCTAGTGAGTCTTGAGCATTGCATTTTTCGATTTCAGTGTCCGCATCAGTTGCCCTTAAAGGGTGCCCGGGGGTCGTGCTCGCAGCTGCAAGAGGATAAATCGCAAGAATGATCCCTAAGTTTGCATTCGATATTGTCTTTGATCGTGAGTAGATGACAGCATTCTTGATCATTCCCCCAAGAGAAGTTTTTTCCCCTCGGTCTAAAGCCGGCACCATAGCAAGTGCTGCATTGCAGAGGTCATCATAAGACAAGTCACTGAAGCTCCTGTCAGGACTAACATTGCCGGGCTTGCGTGCGGTTGCCTCGAGAATACTCGCTACAGCGGCGCACCAGCCGGGGGTCAGGGGGGGCGGCCGAGGCAGGAGTTTCCGACTGATTGCCATAGCCGCTTCAAGAAGAGTCGAATTGTTAGGTATTTCGATCATTTTTACAGAGTTTTTAGCTACATGGCCCTTTGGAATATGAAACAATTAATTGCGTAGCCGAAGGCTTGTGTCCCGTTTTCGTTGGGTGAGGACTGTTGGCGTGGTAGCTGAAGCAGCAGACTCAAAGTTGCCTTACTTGAAAGGATAGTACCGTTGGCTAAGAAACCTGAAATGACGATTGGACCAGAAGCATTTATCAATCGTGAATTAAGTTGGCTAGAGTTTAATCTGCGAGTCCTTGAGGAAGCAGAAAATGAAGAGAATCCGCTGCTTGAACGGATGAAATTCCTCGCCATTTTCAGCTCCAACCTCGATGAGTTTTTTATGGTCCGGGTGGCCGGTGTTCGAGAACAGGCATTTGGTGACGGTGCACCACAGGACTTTGCGGCTGATGGTCTGACGGCCAGTGAGCAGTTGCGGGCCATAGCTGCTCGAAGTCAGGAGCTTGTGGCACGGCAATATCGGTGTCTCCGGGAAAGTATTGGCCCGGCCATGCGTGAAGCAGGTTTTAATCTTCTGAGGAACACGGAATTAACACGAGAACAGAAGAAATACGTTGATCGATTCTTTCGTGAGCGTGCATTGCCAATCCTTACACCGATGGCGTGTGATCCTGCCCATCCTTCCCCACGGTACCATAACCGTGGCCTCTATCTTGGCACGATGCTCGAACATGAAAAAGGCTTGGGGCCAAAGCAATTGTTTGCTGTTGTACAGGTGCCTCAAGTTTTGCCGAGAGTTATCTTGCTGCCAGGGAATAACACAAACAATGTCTCCTTCGTACTTCTGGAAGAATTAGTGGCAGCAAGACTGCCAGAACTATTTGGAGGATTCTCCGTCAAGTCGTGGACAACTTTTAGAATTACACGTGACTGTGATCAAGAACTTCTTGAGCAAGAGTCAGATGACATGCTCAGGCTGATTGAAGAGCGATTGAAGGAACGGCAGCGAGGGCAAGCTGTTCGCCTAGAGATTGCAGCAAAGGCAGATGAGTTAATTGCTCAAAGAATTATTGATGACGAGGATCTAAGAGGGTTGAGTGAGGAGCCAGGTGCGACGACGTACAACGAGGTCTACCGAATCGACGGCCCTCTTGATCTGACGGGTCTGTGGGAGCTTTATAAACTGCCAGGTTTTGAAAAGTTTCATGACAAACCACATACGCCGAGAAGGCCTGCCGCATTCCGCCAACAGCGAGATATTTTTTCAACGGTCTCTCGTGAGGATGTCTTGGTTCATCATCCGTATGAATCATTCGATCCCGTCGTGGATTTTGTCACATCTGCAGCGAGAGATCCGCGGGTATTGGCTATCAAGCAAACGCTTTATCGCACGAGTGGTGATTCGCCAATTATTCGTGCACTCATGGATGCTGCAGAAGCAGGCAAGCATGTGACCGCGCTTGTGGAACTAAAGGCCAGGTTCGACGAAGCTAATAATGTTAGTTGGGCGCGTCAATTGGAAAGGGCTGGAGTCCATGTCGTATTTGGCTTTCTCGATCTCAAGACGCATTGTAAGGTGTCACTCGTGATTCGGAATGAACGTGAAGGACTTAAGCGATACGTTCATCTTGGGACAGGTAACTACAATCCAGCGACGGCAACCTCGTACACAGACCTTGGTTTGTTTACAGCCGATGCAGAGATTGCCGAAGATGCCTCCGCACTGTTCAATCTGCTCACGGGCTATTCTCAAGGCCATGAGTGGAAGAAACTCATAGTCGCTCCTAACGACCTCCATAGCCGCACGCTTGAGTTGATAGGAATTCAAGCTGCGCTGGCTTCAGCTGGAAAACCATCGAGAATTTTTGCAAAAGTAAATTCACTAGCGGATCATCAGATTATCGAAGCCCTTTACAGTGCCAGCCAAGCTGGCGTCCCGATTGAAATCCTCTCTCGAGGCATTTGCTGCTTGCGGCCCGGCGTCACTGGGCTGAGTGAAAACATACGGGTTCGGAGTATCGTCGATCGTTTTCTCGAACACAGTCGAATATTTATATTTGGTGAGGGAGTCGATGCAGAGGTCTATCTAGGAAGCGCAGACTGGATGCCCCGCAACTTCTTCCGCAGAGTTGAAGTGATGTTTCCGGTGCTTGCAGAATCACTCAAGGAACGATTGCTTACGACTATTGTTCCAACATATAGCGACGATACGGCACGAGCCAGAAGGCTTTGTTCAGACGGTACTTATACTCTCGACACTCCATCGAAAAAACAAACACCGCAACGTAGTCAGATCCTCTTTATGGATGAAGCATCTGCTATGAGTGAGACAATTACACAACTTCCAAATCATGGAAGCAGTAACGAAAAAAAGCAGTCTTCGGGTTTAATTGGTTCGCGGGTTTCCTCCAGAAGTAATTCGTCGCAGAGGCAGAACCGTTCGAGGTCGAGGAAGAGTTAGTCGTAAACTAGAAGTTTTCAGGGAGTTCGGTACTCTAGTACGTAGCGTTTTCACAAAGTCTGTAGGAGCACATGTGAGTAATTTGTATGTCGGATGATCACTACCAAATACTGGGAGTTTCCCGGACTGCGACATCAGAGGATATTCAGAAGGCCTACAGAGAAATGGCGCGGAAATATCACCCGGATTTACATCCCGATGACGATGCCGCAAAGGAACAGTTTAAAAAAGTACAAACGGCGTTTGATGTGCTGAACGACCCCAGTAAACGTGAGATGTATGATCGATACGGAAGCTCCTTTGAAGGAGTTGGAGCGGGAGGAGGAGGGTGGTCGCCGCAAGGCCAGCAGGGCGGCTTTCAGTCTGGGGGAGAGGTTGATTTAGAAAGCCTGTTTGGTGGTGGTTTTGCCGACTTGTTTGGCGGTGGAAAACGGCGGTCAAGTCGCCCGAGACGCAGCCCCAGCGCACCAGGAGAGGACATTACTGCAAATATCCGTATTCCTTTTCAGCTTGCAATTGATGGTGGAAAAACAGAGGTTCGTTTTGATAGAGACGGTACCAGTGAAACTCTCAGCATAACGATTCCTCAAGGCCTTCCTGATGGATCTCGTATGCGGTTACGGGGACAGGGGAGACCTGGTGTCGGTGGTGGTGCGTCGGGTGATCTTCTTCTTGACGTGGGAGTTGAACCGCACCCGGTGTATCGCCGAGAAAGAGACATGCTCGCAGTCAGTTTGCCAATAAGTCTTTCTGAGGCATTGGAGGGTGCAAAAGTTGACCTACCAACTCCTTGGGGAGTCATTAGCCTGCGGATACCAGCTGGGACGTCTTCTGGGAAGAAACTTCGTGCCGCTGGCATGGGGGTTCGGCATGCGAATGGTTCAAAGGGAGATCTGATTGCAGAAGTTCAGATTGAACTGCCAGAGATGCATGACGAGGCGGTATCAAAATCCCTGCTAGAGGCGGTAAAGGCAGTTGAGTTGAACTCGCCCAAGGATCCACGGGCTTCAATCAAGTGGTAACAAAAGACGAAATAGAATTCCGTTTTCAGAAAAAGCAACGCTTGCTTCGCACGACTGATTTTCGTCGCGTCTATGCTCAACGTCAGTCTGTCGCCATTGGACCACTCGTGATGTACGGCGCTCAGCAAGTCACAAAGCTGAGCCATGCTAGAATTGGAATATCCGTCTCTCGTCGTGTTGGGAATGCAGTTGTAAGAAATCAATGGAAAAGAAGATTGCGAGAGGCGTTTCGAAAGGTAAAAACACAGTTTTCTGCAGACCTCGACGTTGTTGTAGTTGTTCGGACTACTGGGAAACCTGCTGTGGGTGAAAAAGCTGCGCAGGACACAGAGCAACTTCTTCTTGGTTTAATAAATCGACTCAGGCCGAAGATTAGGCATACTGGTGAATAATAAAATG
>Ga0315320_10003302_pt1 | contig 13258 bp, 13 predicted proteins | sample M140m21515metaG_FD_203458 | JGI IMG/M metagenome (GOLD analysis project Ga0315320, IMG submission 203458) | Ammonia-oxidizing marine archaeal communities from Monterey Bay, California, United States - M1 40m 21515 | ecosystem: Environmental > Aquatic > Marine > Coastal | place: USA: California...
CAATGCCGATGGGTCGGACTTCTACAACAACATCTTCTTGGACAACGATGCCCGCACCGGTGGCGGGTTCGCACTCTGCAACTCGCCCTACACCCTGTTCTACAACAACACGGTGGTCGGGAATCGAACAATGTATGAGACCCCGGGTGCGGCCTTCTACAACTCACAGGTCGAGTTCAGGAACAACATTTTTGCCCACAACCGCGGTGGAGCCGCATTGTCGATGTATGACTTGAACTCTGCATTCTATGCCGAGCTCGCGTACAACAACTTCTACGACAATCAGCCCGCTGACCTCGGTGGCGAAATGGAAGCCGACGCACTCAATGGCGGAGACAACCTCTCCGTCGATCCAATGTTTGCCGTGTATCAACCCAACATGCCGGGAGACCAAGCCAGCATGGTGCTGACGCGCATCTCCCCACTCATCGATGCCGGCGATCCGATCATCCCAGACCTGGACGGCACCCCATCCGATATCGGTGCCTATGGTGGAGATCTCCTGATCATCGATGATAACGATGACGATGGCTACGATAGCTCTGTCGACTGCAACGACAACGACCCCACGGTTCATCCTGGCGCCGAAGAAACCTGGTACGACGGGATCAATTCGGACTGCGATCACACCTCCGACTACGATGCCGATGGCGATGGGATCACACATCCCTCCGGCGGCGGATCGGATTGTGATGACACCGATCCCGAAAAGTCTGCACCCGAGGACTGCCCTCCTGAGACCACTGAAGGCGGCATCAACGATGAAGATGAGACCGCAGAAGACGAGACACCGAAGGCCGTCAGTCGCAAGTCAACTTCGGGGTCCGTTGGGTGCACAACCACACCCGGTACACACCCACATCCAGCCCTCTTTCTCTTCGCACTCCTCGGCTTGAACCGAAGACGACAAGGCGACAGATAGTCTGGCCATCCGGCGTCATTATCCGGCAAGAAACGAGGGCAGCAACGGCTCGATACCACAGCTTCCCTGACTGGCTACCCCGTGGAACTCCCCTGGAAATCCACCCGCATGGACTTTAGGCCAACAGCCCCAACACCGGTGATACACCGGGGAGATAGTCGCCAGGATCAACCCCGGCCGAAGCCAACAAGGTTGCGCCGAGGTTGCCCACAGTCAGGTCTTGTCCATCTCGCCAGACATCACCCGAGTCCATATCGATGGTCTTTCCATAGTAGAATTCGTCCGTCGCTCCGACGACCCGACCACCTTGAAGACCCGGCCCCATGACCATGGCAGATGTGTATGGCCAGTGGTCTTTACCGTCATTTCCGTTCAATGCTGGTGTACGGCCCATCTCACTCATGACCACAAATACGGTCTCGTCGAGTAACGAGCCCCCACTTCTACCCGGCAAGGTCGAGAATCGGTCCGCCATGTCCAGCAACCCACTAAACAATGATTCCCAACTCTGAGACTGGGTGTCGTCATTGTTGGTGTGGGAGTCCCAACCCGAACCACCATGGTTCATCATGATGGTGCGAGAGATGCCCATGTTGAGCAGTTGTCCAGCAAGGTTTCCTTGAGAAGCCAAGTCGCCCGAAGCCGACCAATTGATGACCTCTCGCAAGTCTTTGAGTTCCACGCCACGGACCAAGCTGTCCTCGTAGGCCTCATACAGCTCCTTGGCCTTCGGAAGATTCGCTTTCTCTACAGCGGCCGCCGCACGTCGCATCATGTAGGTGTCCATCCGGTCTTCTGCTCGAGAGGGTGGACGCTCCGTGTGCAGATCACTCCACTCGAGCACTTCCCCCGACAGCAACGCATCGAGCTGTCCGGATGTTCCCGCACGGGTCACAGATGTTCCGTGAATCCCCGGATAGCTCGGGCCAGAGAGCACCAACTGAGGCAATGCCAAACTGAATTGGGACTCGCCTGCGATGACGGCCGCCCAATCACTGGCACCATCATTCGATGTGCCCGTCATCATGAGTCGACGGCAATTGCCGTGGGCAACCGAGGGCACCAAGAGACCATTAAAAATGACACTCTTGGATGCAAAGCGTTCAAAGTAGCTGGTCACACTGGGGCGATTCTGGTGGTCTACCCACTTAAAATCTCCAATCTGAGCGATGCCAGAATTGGGCTCCATATCGACCGCACGCTGGTCAAAGCAATTGGCAAACACCCGGGTTGGGTCCCAGCCACCACCGTTGAACACAAACACAAAGTTTCGGTTCGATTGAGCGGCTGCAATGCTCTGAAATGGCACAAGACCCGCACCGAGTGCGACACCTGTGAGGCCGGTAAATTGTAGGAAATCTCGTCGATTCATGAGAACTCCACTTAGTAGAAAAGAAAGTCAGGATCGCGCAACAAGACAGTCAACAGACCGGCCCACGCGTCCTCAACGGTAAGGCTGACCTCGTATAGGTCAGACCACAATTCAAGATTGGCATCCACCTCAGGGCCATCGAGCTCGATGTGATGTCCAAATAGCCGCAGATGCAGCGACTGAATCTGCTCTGCCATCTCCTCACGAGCGTTCTCAGGCGTCTCGTGAAAGTCGATCAGAGTGAAGAGACGGGCCGAGTCCGGATTGTCTCGATCATGGGTCACCACATGGTTTGCAGCCGCTTGCGCGTACCGCTCCTGAACCAGCACCAATGTGGTCATGGGTGCGGTCGCGGGACGGGTCACATTCTGACCATCGATGCCACCCGCCAACGTCCGAAGACCACCCGCATCCGTTTCCAGAATCGGGATGTCGCCAGAACTAAACAGGAACCCTGTGAGGTCCTCGATCTGACTGCCCAGCATGTCTGTGGTCACCATCTTCCGATTGGCCTCCGCCCCATCCCCCATCTCGGTGGAGCGGTACGCAAAGTCCTTGGCGACTTCCGCAAACAACGTCTTCATATTGAGGCCACTCTCAATGAAGACCGTTCGCATCTCGGTCATCTTTTCCGTGTCATCAATCGTGGGCTCACGCTGGGTCATCAGAGAAAAGACGCGCTCTACGGCACACTCGACAAAACGCGGATCTGCCGCAATGAATTGCCCCAGGTCTCCAAGCCCTTCACCGGGTTGGCCATAGTACGCAGGTTCGACCCCGCCATAATCGACCCACATCGACTCCCGCTCTGGGTGGTAGTACTTCAGGTCGCTCGGTGAGCGATAGTCCACATAGTAGGTACCCCAGAGGAAACTGGCGAGGGGGTCGAGGCTATTGTGGCAGGATGCACAGCCAGGATTGGTTTTAAGGGCATCGTTGAGCGCTTCGTCATCGAGCAGATTGACCGAACGATCAAAGCTGATGGTCTTACTCAAGTAGTCGTTGCAGAGTAGAATCTTACTGATGGCATTGGCCTTCCCGCGATTCGCATTTGACACCGTCGAACCGTATCGCCACCACATGGAGTTGGTGGATAAGATTCCCGCTGCCGGGCGCGAGTCTTTGTAGGTCACTCGCTTCCAGCCCGTCTCTCCCTCGGGATAGTCGACGGGCCACGCCTGAGCGAGAAGCTCATTGGCCATGGTCCAATCTCCCACCACCAGTTCGGTGTATGGCAGCTCATTCTCAACAATGTGTGCGAGCATTCGAAGCGGCTCGTCGCCCACCGCACGCACAAAAGCAAACTGATCGGAGCCTGGCAGGCCATAGTCGGACGCACCCACAGAGTATCCGTCATTCCGGGTCAAAAAGACCTCGGCATACAAATTCACCACGCGGTCGACAAAGCGCTCATCGTCCAGAAAGCCCGCGACCATTGCTTCGTAGGCGTCGGGATCGGCATCGATTTGATCGATTTCATCCAATGTCGGACGAACGCCACGTAGATCCAAGCTTGCCCGAAACAACTGGGCCACCGGATCGGGCCCGCCGAAGTCCGCTTCTTCTTCCACTGCATCTTCAGGGTGATTGACGGGGGGTGGGTTCACTGGCTCTTCGCCCCCACAGCCCGCCATCAACAATGACAGAATTACAACCATGGTCGCTCCTCCCAATCGATCAACAAGGAGAAGTCAGGACAGATTTCGCCCAGCAACTCTCCTCTCCAAAACACACGGCCACAGGAGTCACAGTCCGGCGGAAATGCCGCTGCTCCAAAATATTTTGGCCCATCAAACTCAGTTTCGTACCAGTTGCCTTCACTGTCCCGAATAGAAATCGAACCCGACGGCTCAATCTCACACATCGACCCCTCATTCTGCGAGTACATGTAGATATTTGAGAGCCGAATGGCGTTGATCTCACCCACAAGTCCAGAAATTGAGGCATCCCAATAGAGGTAAAAACCCCCATCGACCCGGTCTGCATGAACCGCATACTTGGTGCTTGAATGGGTCAGGGAAACATTGATGTCTTCCGCCAACCAGGTGCCGTAATACTGCGGATCATCCGAGCGAAAGTTCCCGAACATACTCTGGGAGAATGTTCCATCTCCGTTCAGGTAGTGCTTCCGCTCGTAGTAGCTTGAATTTCCGGCTGCAATGAACGTGTTTCCACGCCCATCGATCACGCGGGCAGAACCCCGAAAGTAAGCATGGCCGGCATAGTCATATGCACCATTATCGGAGGTGTAATCACCCCAATAGTTGGAGTACGCGTAGCCGGAGAATGAACCACCCGCGCCCACCGTACAGGCATCTCGCCAGTGAAACTGATCTCGCTCTTCCAAGTACTCTTCATCATACGACGGACAATTTTCGTCTCCATACGACTCGGAATCATCGTAGGCATTGTGCATCTTGCCAGGATCGATCCAGCGCACGGTCAGGATGGCGTCTTCAATCGCTCTCTCGATTTCTTCCAACGACAACTTTACCGAGGCTTCCTCTGGCTCATACACATAGCTCTCAGGCTCCTCTTCCGATGAAGATGTCGTCCCATCATTTGAGTTCGTTCCTTCCACATCTTCGGACTCTTCGGACCCTTCAGATGCCATCGGGAACAAGCTCTCATCAAAAATACACCAGCGTTCCTGCGCCCGCACGAAGCCTGGCTTGCAGTCGCCGCGTTCTGTCTCCGCCTGACAACCAAGGGCCAACGTAGACAATCCGACAATGAGAGTAGGCGCCCGCATGAGTTCCCCCGGAATAATTCCAACACCAAGACAGAGTTGTGTTCGGGCGCACAAGGCGCGGCAACCGCAACTGAGCCCCATTATCGCACAAAACCAACGGACAGCGGGGCTGTCTATCGATGATTTATGAGCCTGGTGGTGCGCAGGTCAACCAAATCTCTAACATTTCGCGCTCGAGAAGTGTCGTGCCGCCATTGGGTGGCATGGTCGGGGCATCTCCACCGGCGGTAAAAAGGACCATGGAACGCTGAGACCAGACATCGTCTAGCCCATCAAACACCACTTCCTCTGGAGCACCATATCGATCGGGAACCTCTGAAAAATGACACCCAAAGCAAGACTGGATGAAAAACCCCTGACCGAAGTTGGCCCAGGTGACCAACGGCGCTTCTTCGCAATCGACGGGAGCATTCGGATCTTCCATAATTCCCGTATCTTCCACACTGTGGGGAGGGTGATTCGGATCCGGCGCATACTTGCCCATCTCGATGGTTTTGCACCCACACAGCGCGATCAGCATGAACAGCGATCCCTTCATCGCAACGCCTCCGACAACTGGGCCAAACTGATCCCGTAGCGCCATGCCATCCCCCGATGGCCACCATCGAATTCTTCATGGATGTGTGCAATACCCAACCTCGTCAACTGGGAGACAAAACGGCGGGCACCCAACTGAAGATTGTACTCGTCGAATCGTCCCGCATCGATAAACAGTACATCCAACCCGCGAAGCGCATCGGCCTGTACCGGGTCTTCCAATCGAACGATCGGGTCCGATGCACACAACTCTTGGAATACCGCCAAGTCGATCTCACCGGTCTCAAAGTCGACTGGAAACCGACATGGCAGGGGCGATGCTCCCACCTGTGGCAAATATGCACAGCACACACACAGCAACATGAGCGCTGAAAAGTCATCGCCACTGAGCGAACGTCGGTCCCAAAACCCATCCACATACGGCCGAACCCCGCCGGCACGGGAGATGGCGCGCACCGCTTTGGGAATGTCGGCCATGTAGGCCAAATCGAACCCCATATCGCCCGCATGCGATGCGACTCCCGAAAAAACACCCGGGTGGGTCATGGCCAAATGGAGGGCACCAAAGCCCCCCGAAGAATGGCCTGTGACACCCCACCGTCCGGAGGTTCGAAACCCCCCATCGACCACGCCGCGGACCTCGTCGACCAAGTAGCTCGCGTACATTCCGAGACCGGCAGAGTCGACGTATTGAGATCCACCCAACGTGGTCATGCAGTCCGGCATGACGGCAATAAAAGGAGGGCATCCATCTGCAATCAATCGATCAATTCTCGACGCGATCGACATGTCCGTAAAGCCACGGGCCAGTAATTTCTCACCGGTACCCGTGTAGCCAGGCAAGACCATGATGGCCGGGTAGGTCTGCGACGATTCGGCATATCCGGCCGGTACGTACACAAATAGGTCTCGGCGTACAGGATCGCCAAATGGATTGTCCGCCAACAGCACCGAAGTGTGATCGAGGACGTGTACATCCCCCCGTTGTTCTGGGGGAAGATTTGGAAAAGGTGATGGCATCTATACCCAATCTATCGCATAAACAGGGCACCGATGCCCAGCGCAATCACAATCACCACCGCTGGGTGAACTTTCAGCATCAGGGCAACCAAGGCCCCACCCGCCAGCAGGGCCGACGGGACGGTTCGAATGCCACCTGGAGCCAGTGAAATCACGGTCCAGGCCAACAGGCCGATCACCGCAGGCTGAACGGCGCGCATGGCGCCATTTATCACCGGGGCCTGTCGGTGCTGGATCAACACGCCCGCCAAGAGACTGATCAGTGTGACCGCGGGCACCACGACCCCCAACAAGGCCGCAACAGCACCCCCAACACCAGCTGTCTGCAGGCCGACCATGACACTCATCTTAACGGCGATCGGACCCGGCAATGCTGACGATGCCGCCAGCGCATCTATGAATTGTTGTTCAGTGACCCAGCCCTGGGCATCGACACATTCCGCCTGCATGAGGGGAATCATTCCCGGTCCTCCACCAAAACCAAACAGACCGACTCGACCCCAGCCAAGTGCCAAATCGACGAAGGCACTCATTCCGTACCCGCCAAATCCACCACCCCCACCAAACGCAGTGATTCACCATCTGCTGCATGGATGTGGTCGAATTCAAGAACCGTTTGGGAGCCCGTGAGAGTCCCAGAAAAAGGCGTCTCTGCTCGGCCGGCTGCACTTTCGCCCACCAAGTTTCCGGTCAGTTCATCCCCATCCTGTACGCCATCGATGACAAAGCCAAAGGTAATGATGTCGTTTGCACAGACTCCCTCACCCGCAATCACTGTTTGCGCTTCAATGGTAATAAATGCATCGCCTTCACACACGTCCGTGAATTCGCCAAGACTCCCACTGTAGGTGTACTCGGCCGACATGCGACCCTCCAAACGCAGAGGGCCAACCGGCTCATCGGTCTGTCCTGAATCTCCCATTGCACCACTGTCATGACTTTCACCCGTATCGGAACTGGGCGCCCCGGTACTCGAATGGGGATCGGCCGGTTCAAACGAACTCCCTGATCCCGACACTGGCTTGGTGTTCATACAGCCGCAAAACAGTGCCATGAACATCGGCAATCTGATCATCGTTTGGGTTCTCCGTTGCCGGTACGGCTGGAAGCTACTCGACCTGGGTGACCGATAGGCTGCCACTCAACTCAAATCGATTGGCACCTTCACCATGCACATAATCGAAGAGCAATTCGATCTCTTCGCCCACCCGGTCTCCCTCAATCGGCGTACTGAGCTCGTCGCCATTCAATTCCATGTTCATCAGCCCCTTCACGCTGTCGTCACGCTGCGATCCTGTGAGCTCAAAACGAATCATACTGACCGGGGCATCGCTGGCACAGCTGGCGTTGCCCGTGATTTGATCCTCTTCATCGATGGTAAAGGAAACCGCACCCGAACATTCTGCGCGAATCTCATCGGCATCGTAGTCCACCCACTCTCCACCCACCTGGGCTGTTCCAGCCTCAAACACGGTGTAGGTCGATGCCTGCATCGTGCCCAAGAAGTAGCCTTCATTCCCGCTGACACCCGCGCCATCTGCGTCGGCACCACCGTCGGCACCACCGTCGGCACCACCGTCGGCACCACCGTCGGCACCACCGTCGGCACCACCGTCGGCACCACCGTCGGCACCACCGTCATCATCCACCGATGCATCCGCATCATTGGCTTCTTCAGAACCTCCGGAGTCGCCCTCGTCTTTCGGGGAAGAGCATGCCATGGCAGTCAGCAAGATAAATGGGGTCCAGCGCATATTATTGATCTCCAGGTGCAGCGTAGCACGACAGCAAGAAAGCCAAAACATGATACAAGCGCGCCATGGCTGGAATCCTCTTTCTCTGCGTTGCCAATTCGGCTCGTTCCCAACTGGCGGAAGCCATCGCACGACAGATGGCACCCACGCTCGATATCTGGTCGGCTGGATCGGAACCCTCTCATGTCCGCCCCCAAGTCCGAAGGGTTCTCGATGAAGCCGGATATGACCCACGGGGTCTTCGATCCAAGTCGATGTTCGAAGTCGAACTCGATGAAATTGATGTCATCGTGACCTTGTGCCGAGAAGAGCAGTGCCCACTGCTCCCGGGCAAGAAGAAACACATCGCGTGGCCTCTTCCTGATCCCACGGCGGCTCCAGAAGAAGAACGAGATGAAGCCTTTCGGGCCACCCGCGATGAACTGATGCGACGGATGCCAGCACTCCTCAAAGAAGTGGCTTCTTAAGGCTTCTCGACTACATCCAGAACAGGCTGACTTGCAGCATCGGGCTGTTGTTCGAGACCATCCATTATTTCATGCGCCTTTCCAATTGTGCGCGCGACATCAAAGTCCAAGCCTTCCAAACTCAAGAGGGTCAGCAACCCCCCACAATCTTGTCCATGGCGACTCAATTCTGCGGTGTAGGTGGCAATATTGGACACCTGTACTTGCATGGCAATCTCTTGGTATTCGGGCGGTGCCCGCGCTGGGTCATGCTGAAACCCAACACCGGCTGCCACTTCTGGACCCAATTTCCACGCATGGGCCACCAACACACCAATCGATGGGTGAAGTGCCGCCGCAACCTCCTCGACCAGTTTCGGATCCGGAAGACCAACGGGGCGAGACGTTGAAGCTGCCCGATAAATCATCAAGGTACCCACACCTTGAAGAAGGCCTGCGATATAGGCCGCACCGAGCTTCTTACCGCTCAACCAAGCCGCTACGTCCGCCGCAATGATGCCATGCTGCCGAACCGCATCTGCGTCTTCTTGAAACCCACGCACCCGGAACACTTCCGAGTACAAACACGCACTCATGCCAATCCGCCACAATGCATCAAAACCAATCCGAGCCACAGCGTGGTCCAGACTATTCGGAGGCCGGGCATAAAAAGCCGAGCATGCTTGGGTCCACACCCGACGAACCAACGCCGCCTCCCGGCGAACCAACTTCACAACCCGAACCAAAGGCGGATCGCCGAGTCGCAGCAGCGTGTCGAGCTGCCATGCGACATCGGGAAAAGGAGGCAAGTCCAGTTGATCGGTACCCATCATCCGAATCAGTCGATTGAGGAATGCTTTTCCGGCCTCTGTCTCGCAGCGATCCTGGATCTCAAACAATGAATCCATGAGGTCCGGTCGAACCTCATCCGGGTCGATACTTGGAGCGACGCCCCCTCCCTCCCACGGAGCAATGCCACTTGATCCCGGCTCTTCCACAAGCTGTGGACGGGCCGGTTGAGCCAAGTTTCTACGGGCCCTCGCTTCGGCCACCGCTCCTTGTTCATTGGACGGGGCCACAGAACGAATTCTTGGCGTTCGTCGAACTGTATGGGTCTGCCGAGGTGAGAACTGCTCCACAAACCACGCCTGCAGGAGCGCGCGTATGCGCGACCAAAAACCAGAGGGTGAAGAATGTTCGTCGGAACCGGCCACCAGAGGGGTCCTTGAAAAGATGGGTAGATCAATCGTGTACGCTGAATCGGACTGCTTGGCATTGACTTGAAGGGATTTGATCCTGTTCTTTCCTCTAGCGTTTTGAGAGGTCTCACTCCGGTGCATGTTGTTTTCGTATGGATGATGGTCGTATGCGGGTCCAGTTTGGCCATTGCAGGGGACCATCCATCCACCGAAAAGCTGCATGAAGCCTGGAAAAAAATCGAACCGACCGTACGCGCTGACGCCACGTTTCCCATCGCGCTGGAACAGGGAGATTTTTCAGCCATAGCAAATGGGCAAATTGCGAAGAGGCGGATTCGAGAAAATGGGCCCGACCGTGCCATGGGCGCCATGTGGGCCCCCATCGATCGAAACCACATCTGGATTGCCATCCTCGACGATGGCCACGATAATTTACTCTCCTCTCTGACGGAAACCCGGCTTGAGAATTCTGAACATGGTCACAAGCGGCTCTACCAACACCTCGACCTCCCCTGGCCTGTCCACAATCGACAGCTCGTCGTAGAAATCCAAAACAATACCGACATTTCCAACGCCACCGAAGGATTCCTCTGGGAACGCTCCTGGGATCTGGCGGAACCTGCACTCATGGACAAACCGGATCCAAGCGCTGTCTGGATCCCCTTGGCGACCGGGTCTTGGCTGCTCTTCCCCGTCGAGAACGGCACGGTAGTCGTCTACCATGTCCGAAGTACGATCGGCGGTCGAATACCGGACGAAGTCGTGACCCGGTGGGCCATGTCTACGCTGGATGAAATGATGCAGCACATTGTGGATCGAGCCGGGAATATCCATACCCACTACACCGGGAATCATGAAATCCTACTCGGTGGCGACAATCTTCCGATTGAGCAGTTCTGACCATAATCATTACCGCACATGATCAATGACAAATCAGGGCGTTCACATACCCTTGACCGATTCCTGACCTGTCATCCCTAAACCCGGGTACAATAGGCAGCACTCACACCGTGCACCCATGCGGTGTGCCACCACCAAGGAGTCCTTTTATGTTCCGTTCCAAGACCACTCTTCTCGCCATTTTCTCATTGGGCCTCACCATGGGCTGCACGGAGAAGGAAAGCGACGATATGGATATGTTTGCGGACAATGATGGCGATGGCATCAGCAATGGTGACGAGTTGGACATAGGCACCGACCCCGAAAATGCCGATACCGATGGAGACGGCTTCGATGATGCCGAAGAATGGCAAGAAGGGACCAACCCCAACTACGAGTACAGCCACGGGTACACCGGCGACTACCGCATCGGGTACTGCGAGACGCCACCTGAAACGACGGGACCCACCCTCGCTCAGAGCTACACCGACGAGGCCGGAAACACCTACAACTACAACGTTCTACAGAATGGCGATGTGCCCGAAAACTTCACCATGATGGACCAAAATGGTGAAGATCTTGATCTGTACAGCTTCTGTGGACGTCAAATCATGGTGGTGGTGTCTGCGGGCTGGTGCGGACCCTGCCGCTCGGAAGCCGAAACACTTCAGCAGGTGGCTGCCGCCTACCCGGAAGTCCAGATCATCACCATGTTGACCCAGAACAACGCAGGCGACACACCAGACTTGGCTTTCCTCCAAGAATGGTCCAACGACTACGGCTTTGAGAACATTGCCGTTGTGGCTCCGACGGATCCCGCGCCCGCCTCCGCTGAAGAATACTTCAACCAAACCTCTACGGCATGGGACATCGATGGCTACATCCCAACGATGTACCACTTGGATGACACCATGACGGTGATCTCTGCCGACGAGAGCGTGACAGAACCGCCCGCCATTTAAGACCACAAACACCCCACGCTGCCGATGTCTCCAACGTGAGCCATCGGCAGATGTATCTGGCAGGCTGTACCAGTCCAAACATGACTGAACTGAACAAACTGGAGCGTCGATGACCGTCTTAATTCTTCTGATTGCGTTCGCCTGTGGCACCGCTGACACCGACGAGTCCAGTTTTGGCTCCTTCGGTCAGGATGTCGAAAATGATACCGACATTGGTGGTGAAGACGGACCGGTGGGTGGACCCGATGACGATCCAGACGACGATGGGTTCACCAACGCCGAAGAACAAGAAGCCGGTACCAATCCAAACTACGCGTACAGCCACCCCTACACCGGGGACTACCGGGTTGGTTTTTGCCAAGACAAGCCAAGCCCTACAGGACCCACCAAAGCGCAGCAGTACACCGACGATGCGGGCAACACCTTCGACTATCTCTCGTATCAACAAGGAGATGTGGCCGAAAACTTCACCCTGCAGGACAGCCATGGTGAGAAGGTCGATCTCTACAGTTTTTGTGGCACCCATGTGATGCTAGTCATCTCAGCAGGATGGTGTGGGCCCTGCCGAGCCGAAGCCGCGGGACTGCAATCGATCTCCGAACAATACCCAGATGCACAGATCCTTCAGGTGGTCTCTCAAGATGATGGCGGAAACATCCCCTCTTTGGCTTTCTTGGAGACATGGGCCGCCCAGTACAACTTTCAATCGGTGGCCGCGATTGGCCCTCAATCCGCACCCACCACCTACGAGCAATATTTCTCATCGGTCAGCTCTCAATTTGAAGTCGATGGCTACATCCCCACCATCTTTCACTTGGATACCGACATGACCGTGCTGAGTGCGGACCAGGGAGTCTCTACACCCGACACCTGGATGTAGCCGAGATATGTGGGACTCTCCCCACAGGGAGCGACCATGAATACTATCTCTTCAGAGGGCGACTTTGATACGCTCCGCCGCCACGCCAGCGCCTGGGCCGTCATCATTGCCTGGGCCAAGCACGGACTCTTCGATGTGCTCGCTTCCGGTGAGCCGGTATCCGCAGATGACCTCTCGGCAAACGGCGATGCCATCCGAAATACGGCACCCATCTTGGCCCACCTCGGCATCTTGATCCGACATCCGCAGCCCGATGGGACGGTTGCTTGGGCCTTGTCTCATACCGCTCGAGACATGATGGCCAACGGCGCATTTCCCACAGCGCAAGCTTGGTCGGGCTTCGATGACTTGACGCGACTTCATTCTGTGCTCGAACATGGCGGACCCATTCGTGACCGAGAGGGGCGTTCCAAGGTCACCAGTGGCGGTGTCGTGCGAACCGATGAGCAACGCACCCGTGAATTCATGGACATGCTGTTTCGACGATCAGCCGACTCTGCCACAGAGCTTGCTCGGGTGCTGCTGCCCTGGGTTC
>Ga0315320_10003303_pt1 | contig 13258 bp, 21 predicted proteins | sample M140m21515metaG_FD_203458 | JGI IMG/M metagenome (GOLD analysis project Ga0315320, IMG submission 203458) | Ammonia-oxidizing marine archaeal communities from Monterey Bay, California, United States - M1 40m 21515 | ecosystem: Environmental > Aquatic > Marine > Coastal | place: USA: California...
ATATTTAAAGGTCTACAACAAGTTGAAAGAACATGTTATGACATGATACGAGAAATCGAACAAGGTAAATGGGACGGAACAGTGGACTTAGAAGAATAATGGAAAAAATGTTGACAGCTGATGCAAGATACAAAATCTTCAAAGAGAAATTGAAGAAACTTGGATATGTTAAGAAGTCAGCAACAGAAGTCAAAAAAATCATGGAGAAAATCGGTGATTTTGGAATGATGTCTGATGCAGGGAATAAGAAAGTTGCTCGTGCAGTATCACAATCTAAAGACGAAAAAGAACTTAGACAAAAATTAGAGAAAATCTCTAAGATGGCAAATGGTAAGTATTCAGAGGCAGGAGAAGATGAAGTCATCAGAACTGCTGTGGGTGCATTATCAGACAAGTCCACTGGTACACAATCATGGGCGGATAAGAATGTATTTGTACAGTTAGGTCAGTTTAGAGACTTATCTAATGTCAAAGACGGAGAGGTATCAACCAATGACAATAAGAAAACTAAGGTCAAAAGGGATGATGCAGTTAAAGTTTATGACACTTTAATGAAAGTTAAGGCGCCTCTTAGGCATAAATACATACAGTTATTACAGAAAGACGCCAAGTCTTTCAAAAAGACTTTTGACGCAGTGTTAAAAGTTTCAAAATAGGAGAAAAAAATGGCACTTTGGGGAATTACAGACGGCGCAGAGTCTAAACCAAAATACCTAAAACAGGAAGATAAAAACAACACCGTTGCAAAGGCAGAGGGTTGGGTATTAAAGAAAACTGTTGGTTCAAGAAACTTGGAAGAGGTTCTTGTTGCAGTAGGTTCTGCTACTAACCTTGCAACTGCAATTGCAGAGGCAACAATCACTGGAGTATGGTTCAAAGATGCATCATATGACCAAGGTGATACAGCAACTGTTGTTGTTAACTGGAATGAAAATGTAGATATCACTAACGGTGCAACATTAGTTGTTACTGGTTCAGTCACTGGTTCAATCACTGCAACTGCAGCTGCACAAACTGGTGTTAACAATGGTGAGTTCACATTTACAGTCCCATCTCAAGCAGAAGATTTATCAATCGGTGCAGGTTCTATAACAGGAACTATCGTTGATGGTGGAACTTCTACTGTATCAGATAAGGCATTTGTCACTGGTAACAGATTGGGTGCTACTGGAACAGGTACATACGCAGACATTACTATTAGTTAATCATGGCTTGGGTCACGGTAACTGGTTCAAATAACATATGGGAGTATGAGAACACTGCAACTAAATCAGATGCAGATGCATACTCCGATTCAAATGGTACAGTTGCAAACGGTATTAGAACATTTACATCAATTGGTGGTAATACTGAAAAAGTCTACATTAAGTGTAGAAAAATTGGTGAAACAATAATTCGTGGTGAGTTGAACAAAAACTACTACGATAATCAATAGGGAAAATTATGAAAACATTTAAGAATTTTATAGTAGAAAACATAGAAGGTGGAGCTGGTTTATCATCATCACCTGTACCACATGATATAGATGATGCTACAATCAAGTCAAAAATCAATGCGATTTTAGGACATACTGCAGTATCCGAATACATGAACCCTATGTCTGCAGTAAAACAAATGGAAGCGAAACTCTCATTACTAGGATTGTCTAGAACGAGTGTACCATCAGAAGACCCAAGAAATGAGGTTCCTGATGTAGACTTCAATGAAGGAAAGGGTGAGTTTGATATGCCATTGTCTAGATATGGACAAATCATGGGTAAATCAGTCGACACACCTTTTGATGAGATTGAAAAAGAAGAAAAGGTTTATAATTTAAGAGTTAAGTACGAACAACTAGAGTCAGGTACTTATAAGGTATACGGAATCTTAGATTAAGGTCTTCCTCTAGTACCTATATACTAGAGACAAACAATTTATTATATTATGGGTCTTTTTGACAAACTAACAACTAAAAACTTCTCTGCATATGCACTCAAGCATTATGACGACCCCCAGTGTGAGGACATGGAAGACTTCGAAGAAGACTTGCGTAGATTCAGATACTTCAAACGATTACTACATAGATACTATGAATCGGGAGAGATGAGGGAACGTCTTATGTTGAACCACATCATAACACTATTCAATGTGTTTGGGTTTGAGGCATGTATGAGAATGTTAGAGTTTAAAATAAAGGAACCAAGATATTGGTGTTCAATCAAAACTATGTTACTGTATTTGGGTTACATAGAAGAGACATGGAGACCTGATATTCCTTTAGAGGATGAGTTAATAGAACGATTGAGAGAGTTATAGTGTGCTGGTATAGCTCAGTTGGTAGAGCAACTGATTTGTAATCAGTAGGTCGTCAGTTCGAACCCGACTACCAGCACCATTTTAACCTTTCAAATGACCTAAATAGTAGTATGAGTAAGTTAATCAACACACTAATCGTATTTAAAATCATAAAGATGTTAACTACACCTTTCGAAAAGACTAAGGCATTCGAATTAGGGATTGTTGATAAGTTCGGTAATAGAATCAAAAGTAAGAAGGTTGAGACTAGTGCAGAGAGGTCAGCATTCACTATGTTAGACCGACTAGTGTTTAATCTCAAAAGAATTGTCAATAAAGTTCCTTTTGGTAAATCTAAATTTGCATCATATGCTGTTGCACTTGCACTTCTAAAAGAAGAAACAGAAATGACTGCAAGACAAACTGATGAGTTGTGTGAAGATTTCTATAAGTTTCTTAAAGATAATGATGCACTAGATGTTGAAGACCTAACAGAGGCCGCACAAATACCTACTGCATTAGTAGGAGAAACTTACCGAATAAGAAGACAAATAAAAAATCAAAACGAGAAGATATATCCTGAAAAAACTGAACTTGTTGTCATAGGAGAACATAGTATAATATATGGTATCAAACTATATGTTGGAGAGATGGACGGAGATAGAGTCTTGGTGACTGCAGATGACTTATATTAAAAACATACTAGAGGTGAACGAATTAGTATTCGACAAGAACCCACCTAAAAAGTTTAAGAAAAAAGAGGCAGACAAACTCTTTGACGATAAGTGGATGGAAATGGAAGTTCCTGAACCACCTAAAAACGATTCAAAACAAACACTCGCAGAAATCAATGAGATAATTGATAGAAGAGAAATGTTATCAGACTTTAATAAAAGAGTCTACATACACACAAACAAAGACACTTGTTACTATATAAAAGAACACTTGGATGGACAAGACTTAGAGTATGATTTAAAAGAAATAGAACGAATTACCGATAGTGCTAAACATATTGGTAGATACTATAAGAATAAGTTCAATAGACCAAGACCAAGACAAATCGCAGAGAAACTAGGACTTGATAAGTTTACATATGAGAAATTAGAAACTACAGGTTCACCTGCATATCCATCTAACCATGCATTACAGGCACGAATGGTTGCACACTACTATGGAGAACTATACCCAGCACAGAAGAAATACCTTCTTAAAGCGGCTGACATGAGTTCAGAGGGACGGGTAAATGCAGGAGTTCACTATCCATCAGACAAACACAGTGCATACATGATTGCAGACAAACTCGTAGAGTTCTTTAAGACAGATGAGTTGAAAGAAGATGCACCATTGAATGCAACAGGTGGTGCAGTATCAACAGATGCACCTATTGTTCGTAAGAAGAAAAAACACGTTCCAAATCTTGTCTTTGATAAGATATATAAACGTAACAATTAATTATGATTAACTACTTGAATTATATAGCCCTATTTACGTCCGTAATCATTGCAGGTATCGCCGCATACTTTTCAGTTATAGGTATGGCAACTATATTTGCAGGTGCATATCTTGGAACAATAGTAATGATGACTGCACTAGAGACAGGTAAACTGGTCACGGCTGCATATCTTCATCTTGCATGGGACAAAATGAACTACCTTAAATGGTATCTTTTAACTTCTGTTGGGGTGTTGATGTTGATTACATCTCTCGGTATATTTGGATACCTATCAAAGGCAAACATTGAAGTGTCATTAGTGGGTGACGGAAACAACTTAGAACTATCCATACTTGACACTAGAATAGATGCAGAGAAAGGTAAGATAGAAAGATACCAAGACAGAGTTACAAACTTAGACCTAGTGTTATCTACTGGTAGACCACAAGATAGAAACTATATCAACAGACAACAGAAAGACGAGAGAAAACAGATTGCAGAAGATATAGATACTTCAATCGGTTTAATTACTGAATACACTGAAGATAAACTACCCATACAGAGAAGACAATTACAACAAGACTCTAAAATAGGGCCGATTAAGTATGTCGCAGAGGTTATATACGGTCAAGAGGAAAGTGTCAAGTATCTTGACAACGCAGTTAGATGGGTCATTTATGCACTTATCTTTGTGTTTGACCCACTTGCAGTGCTACTACTAGTAACTTCTATTGGTCTTATACAACACCCAATTACAGGTAACAAAAAGAAACCTCTTATGCCTTCTCAAAAAATTGTACTACAAGTACCAAAAAAGAAAGTTTTAGACTTGTCAAAAGATAAATAATAGGTTAATATTAACTTAGGAGAATAATATGTCAGACAGTTATACAGACCCAAATGGGGTTGTAATTACAATACCTCAAACTCTTGCAGAGAGAAAGGCATGGTTTGAAGGTGCAGGAGCACCCGTACAACCTGAAGGATATGCAGATATGGCCGCCGATGATGCACAAAAAGTATCATATGACGAATCAGTCGTAACTAATACCGCTCAAATCGCAGAAGTACAGGCACAAATAGACGCCGAATAGTCTTAAAAACCCCTTGAAATAACTTGCATCTAGTGTTATACTAGGTGCATGTTATGGTTAGAAAGGAAATACCTTTCTATGGTTATGGTTCAATTAGACCAGGCCAAATGGAAGAATGATAATACACTGAATCATAGGTGTAATTATTGTGGCGACTCACAAAAAAATACATATAAATGTAGAGGATATCACTTTGTGGTAGACCAGTCATTTGTATACAAATGTCACAATTGTGGTAAATCCACATCTTCACAATCTTTTATAAAAGACCACTTCCCAACTATACATAAAGAGTTCGTAAAGGAACTCATAACCGAAAAACACGGTAAGAAGAAAGTGGAGGATAGAAGAATGCCTAGTGCAAATGCATTCAAGTTTACTCCAAAAAAAGAATTACTAAATACAACTACCAAGGATGTAATGAGTATTGAGAACTTAAAATTTATATGCAAATCTTGTGATGAAGTCACAGTTGCAAATAAATATCTAAGTGACAGAATGATACCAAAACATCATTATAAAGATTTATGGTTTACCGAAACTCCACAAACTTTATCATTTCTTTCAGAGAACTATAAAGACAGAGTACTAGGAACAGACCCGAGAATTATATTGCCATTTCTCCGAAATGGTGAACTCATAGGTATCAGTGGCAGAGCAATCAATAACTCTTCACTTAGATACTTAACTATGAGATTCAAAGATGATATTCCACTCATCTTCAATCTAGATAAAGTGGACAAGACAAAAACTATCTATGTGACCGAAGGCCCGATTGATAGTTTATTCCTACCAAATAGTATTGCAGTCGGTGGTAGTGACTTTAAGAAAATAGACAGTGATTTAAAATCGAACAGTGTAATAATATATGATAACGAGCCTAGAAATACAGAGATACTTAAAAAGATAGACGAAGTCATTGACTTGGGATACAATGTATGTTTGTGGAATGACAAACGAGTAAATGACTTAAAAGATATCAATGAAATGGTAATGAGTGGGTTGACAAAAGAAGAAGTTCTTAGTATAATAGATAAGTCTACATTTAGTGGTCTACAGGCAAAGTTAAAATTTAAGGAGTATAAGAAAGTATGAATACAGATATAAGAGTCGTAAAGTCAGACGGAACTAAAGTAGAAATAAACTTAGATAAGATACATAGAATGGTAGAGAAGGCATGTAAAGGAATTACAGGTGTATCAGAATCTTCAGTGGAAATGAACAGTGGATTACAATTCTATGATGGAATTAGTACAGGGGATATACAAAAAATTCTAGTCAAGTCTGCAAGTGATTTGATTTCACTTGAATCTCCAAACTACCAATTTGTGGCCGCAAGACTCCTACTCTTTGGAATACAGAAACAAGTGTTCAATACTAAGTGGAAAGACTCAACAATCTATCCACCATTAGGAGAAATCATACAAAGAAACATAGACTATGGTGTGTATGATGCAGATATATTAAATTACTACACGGAAGAAGAGATTGACGAGTTGAGTAGATATATCAAACATGGTAGAGATACAGACTTTACTTATGCAGGTCTACAACAAATAGTAGACAAGTACTTAGTGCAAGATAGGTCTACAAATATAGTATTTGAAACACCACAATTCATGTACATGTTAATTGCAATGACCTTATTCAGAAACTATACAGATAAACTAGATTATACAAAGAGGTATTATGATGCAATCTCAACATTCAAAATCAACATCCCAACACCAATTATGGCAGGAGTTAGAACTCCTCTTAGACAATTTGCAAGTTGTGTACTCGTTGACTCGGACGACACTCTCGGGAGTATCTTCTCGTCTGATATGGCTATCGGAAGATATGTTGCACAAAGGGCAGGTATCGGTATCAACGCTGGAAGAATTAGAGGAATCGGTTCAAGGATTAGAGGAGGTGAAGTCCAACATACAGGAGTTGTCCCTTTCCTTAAAAAATTTGAATCAACAGTTAGGTGTTGCACTCAAAACGGAGTCAGAGGTGGAAGTGCAACAGTCCATTTCCCAATATGGCACCAAGAGATAGAAGACATTATTGTTCTGAAGAACAACAAAGGAACAGAAGATAACAGAGTAAGAAAGTTAGACTATTCTATTCAATTATCGGAACTGTTCTACAAAAGATTCCTTGCAAATGAAGAGATAACATTGTTCTCTCCAAATGATGTGCCTGGATTGTATGATGCATTTGGAACACCCGAGTTCAATGAACTCTATGAGAAGTATGAACGTGCAACAAGTGTACCTAAGACAAAAGTTGGTGCAAGAGAACTAATAACAAATTTACTAAAAGAACGTGCAGAGACTGGTAGAATCTACATTATGAATATAGACCATTGTAATGAACATAGTAGTTTCCTTGACAAAGTAAACATGAGTAACCTTTGTCAAGAAATTACTTTACCTACAGACCCGATAGAACATATTGACGGTAAAGGTGAAATTGCATTGTGTATATTGAGTGCTATCAATGTGGGTATTATTAAGGAAGAGGAGTTAGAAAATCTTTGTGACCTTGCAGTCAGAGGATTAGAAGAACTTATCGACTACCAACAATACCCAGTTGAGGCCGCAGAGAGGTCAACACTTGCAAGAAGAAGTCTTGGTATTGGATACATTGGACTCGCACATTTTCTTGCAAAGAACAAGGTCAGTTATAGTGACCCTAAGGCATTAGAACTAGTGCATGAACTTACAGAGTCATTCCAGTACAACCTTCTAAAGGCATCAAACAATGTTGCAAAAGAGAAAGGTGCATGTGATTACTTCGATAGAACTAAGTATGCACAAGGACTACTACCAATAGACCACTATAAGAAAGACGTAGATGAACTTGCAAATCCTAAATTAAGATATAATTGGGAACAACTTAGAACAGATATAAAAGAGTATGGATTAAGACATTCAACATTGTCTGCACAAATGCCTTCAGAGAGTTCTAGTGTTGTATCTAATGCAACAAATGGAATTGAACCACCAAGAGATTACCTAAGTGTTAAGAAAAGTAAAAAGGGTACACTAAAACAAGTTGTACCACAATACTCACACTTAAAGAATAGTTACACATTACTATGGGACATGCCTTCTAATGAGGGATATATAAATGTTGTTGCAGTAATGCAAAAGTTCTTTGACCAGGCGATTAGTGGTAACTGGTCTTACAATCCCGAAAATTATCCTAATGGTGAAGTTCCTGTATCCGTAATGGCCAGAGACCTTCTCACCACATATAAATACGGGTGGAAGACTTCTTATTATCAGAACACTATGGATGGTAAAACAGAAGATGTAATTAAAGATGAGAATTCTGCAATGAATGACTATATACCACCATTGATGGAATCTCCAAATAACGAAGAAGACGAGTGTGATGCCTGTGCAATATAATAAAAAAGACGTAAAAATAGAAACGACTTACTCTGATGGTAAAAGACCTATATCGGGTTGGACTACTGAAGAGACTATGTTTTTTATGGAGAACAGATATGTTGTCTTAAAAAACTTTATACCACAAGAGGTCATTGATATGGCCATGGATGTGTGGAAAACTATAGAGTCAAATGAGGACTACATGTCTGCAATATTTGACTTAGAGGAGGACATAATTGCAAGTTCTCCAATAGATTCTTTATTCAAATCACATGGGGCACATACTAGTCCTATGGGTGTCATGATGCATAACTATCTAACAAAGAAATTGAAAGATAAGATAGATATGCAACTGCAAGAAACATACACTTACACTAGAAAATACGATAGGGGTGCATACTTAAATGCACATACCGATAGACCTTCATGTGAAGTCAGTGCAACTTTCTGTTTAGATTATAAATCAGATGATAATACACCTTGGAAGATATGGGTGAAGAACGATAAAAACTATATAACAGACGAAAAAGGAATACCGTATCCACATGATTGGGTTGTAGAGACATCACAAGGTGTTCCAATCAGAAAAAGAAAAGAGACTCCTGGCATAAAATCTATTAGTCTTGAGGTTGGAGACCTACTCCTATATCAAGGCCCGAATGTAATTCATTGGAGAGATACATTTGTTGGAGAGTATTCATATCACATGTTTTGTCACTGGTACAATGCATTAGGTAGAATTAAGGACATCCCACATTCTACAGTTGAAGTTGGAGAGGGTATGCCATTCCCAAGAAGTGTTCTTGCATATGATGGAAGAAAGACTAGATATGATGGTCACCAAGAAAGGTCACATGAGTATGAAATATTTGCAGGACAATGGCCGAATCAAGAGTGGGATGCAAGAGAATTTATTAATAATTATAATCATATAAAAAGAGTAGAAAAGAAGTAATGACAGTATTTAACAAAGATAAGGTGGACTTCACTAAGAACAAAATGTTCTTTGGAGAAGGATTGAACACACAACGATTTGATGAGTTCAAGTATCCGATATTTGACAAACTCACTCAAACACAATTAGGATTCTTTTGGAGACCCGAAGAGGTATCTCTACAGAAAGATAGAAGTGATTATCAGAATCTTACTGATGCACAAAAACACATCTTTACATCAAACCTAAGATATCAAACTCTTTTAGATTCAGTGCAGGGTAGGGCGCCATCCATAGCATTTTTACCATTTGTCACCCTACCCGAACTGGAATCATGTATTATCACATGGGATTTCATGGAGACAATACATTCACGAAGTTACACTCATGTTATAAAAAATGTGTATAGTAATCCTTCGGAGATATTTGATACGATTATAGATGAACCTGCAATTATTAAACGTGCAGAGGCAGTAACCAAAAGATATGATGAGTTCATAAAACTTGGACGAAAAAAACTATTAGGAATGAAAGTTGATGAATATGAATTACACAAGGCACTATACCTTGCATTGATATCAGTAAACATACTAGAAGGTATAAGATTCTTTGTATCATTTGCATGTTCATTTGGATTTGGTGAGTTGAAACTCATGGAAGGAAGTGCAAAGATTATATCTCTCATTGCAAGAGATGAGTCACAACATCTTGCAGTGTCACAACACATACTTAAGGCATATAAAAATCAAGAGAATGACCCAATAATGAATAAGGTCATGAAGGATTGTGAACCCGAAGTATATGCAATGTATGAGGATGCAGTAGAACAAGAGAAGGAATGGGCTGAGTATCTATTCCAACATGGTTCTATGATTGGTTTATCAACACAACTATTAGGTAACTATGTAGAGTTTATTGCAAACAAAAGACTTCGTGCATTAGGATTAAAACCTATATACGATATTAGTTCAACAAATAATCCACTACCATGGACACAACATTGGTTTAACAGTAGAGGATTACAGAACGCACCACAAGAGACAGAAATTGAATCGTATGTCATTGGTGGTATTAAACAAGACGTAGACGATTCAACATTTGAGGATTTCAAACTATGAGTGAATTACTAAAAGTATTAGGAGCATGTGGTTTAATCACCTGTTTCTTTGTTATTACAATTATGCCAAACATGGCATATAGTGGATATGGTGGTGGACATTCATGTACAGGTGAGTGTTATGAAGAGTATGTTGCATTGAATGGAACTCCATCAGAGATAGAACGTGCAAAACAAGAACTTGCAAACATGGATGAGTTCAGTGATATCAGAGGTTTATGGGCAGGTTGTGCTGCATGTCATGGACAGAATGGAGAAGGTAACGGGCCGTTCCCTAAACTCGCAGGACAGAGTTCAGACTATATCGTAGATAAACTTAATGCATACAAGAATAGAGAACAAGTCGGTGCAATGTCATCTACCATGTGGGCTCAGGCAGGAATGTTGTCTGATGCAGATATAAATATGTTAGGTAAATTCATTGAAGTGGAGATGAAGTAATGATTAAAAAGTTCATTAACGATATCAAAGAGGAACTTAAATCTGCTCACTGGTTATGGTGGGTAGGATTATTTTGTTTATTGATACTAGTATAATGTACGAATTAGTATTACTGATAGGAATTATGGTCACTGCAACCATAGTAATAACAATTTTTAACGATAGGTAAAAAATGATTGAAATATTTGGAAAAACACAATGTCCTTATTGCGATAAAGCAAAACAACTATGTGAAAAGGAAGGACTAGAATACACTTACAAACAGTTGGACACAGACTTCACAAGAGAAGAACTCTTTGAAGAGTTTCCAACTGCACGAACATTCCCACAAATCAGAGTGGATGGTAATGCAATAGGTGGTTACGACCAACTTGCAGAACATGTAAAACACGGAGATGTTTGGGAAGACTGATGAAACAGTTCAGACTATATCTTCCAAAGGAAAGTGAACATGATGTCAATTGTGAAAGATGGAAACATCTATTCGGAATGATTGATAGAATTCACAATGAAGTTAGAGTTTACATTTCGGGTATTGAGTTTGCAGAGAAGGATGCAAAGTACCCACTACCCTATGCAGTAATTGATAAGAAAAGAGTATCATTTGAACATCTATATGAAATGGTAATGATAAAGACTGGGAAGGCAGAAGGTGATTATATACCAAAGGAATCTAAAGATGGATAAGATACGAGAAGATAAGTTTTGTGACGAATGTACAACGGAATGTACTATAGAACATTATGGTGAGTATGAACCAGTGAATTGCCCATTTTGTGGCCAGGAATATGATAATGGAGATATACTGTAAAGACAGTAAAATGTTGAAGAATGCAATCTATATTGCAAAACAATTAGGAATAGAGAAAGAACAGAAGGTCAATGTCCATATAAAGAGATTACCACCTTCATTCAGTCAGAAAGGACTGATAGAATACCCAAGACATACCAACGATAATGTAACTCATCTAGACATATTTATCAAATATGATTCAGAAAGGTACACTACCCTTGCACATGAAATGGTGCATGTAAGACAGGTTTTACATACAAAATTCATAGATGAGAACGAGGCATATGTACTCGAAAAAACACTAAAAGTGCTTGACAATGGGTAGTGTTTTATAGTATACTTACAGTATGGAAAATAAAGAAATAAAAAGAATCTTCGTTGATATGGACGGAGTATTGGCTGACTTCAATACTGGAGTCGAGACACTTACAGGGAGAGAATTCCCTAATAATGACCAAGGTCATAACGACTATGACTTGAGAAAAGAAGAACTAACCAACAAGAGGTTATTCAGAAACTTACCACCTATGCCAGATATGTATGACTTAGTTGCATACATCAGACATACAGGACTTCCTTGGGAAATCTTGACTGCTGCAGGTGTTATCAACAGAGAGTTGGTAGTGTTCGATAAGAACGAGTGGATAAGAGAACATGTAAGTCCTTCAGTGGTAGTTACATGCACCATGACTGGTAGTCAGAAAGGTATGTTCGCAATCAAAGGGAGTGTTCTTATTGACGACAGACAGAAGAACCTTGATGCATGGGTAGAACATGGTGGAATAGGTATCCTTCACACGAGTGCAGAAGATACAATCAGACAACTAAAAGACCTAAGAAATGGTTAATTTTAAACTACTAAATACAAGGTACATTATGGAGAACTAAATGTGGGAACAATTTAAATTATGGGTGAAGATGTGGTTATCTCCACTCTACGAAATCACCGTATATCGACAATCTGAAAATACAGGTCAGATGTACAAATCACAATACACTGCACGGAAAATATTTGTGCAAAGAGAAAAACATCTTAAGTTTAGAGACTTCGACACTAAGAAGACAGTAGAGATACGGTCAGCGGCTGGTCTCGACTACAAGATTGAGGAGAAGTAATGAATCAATTTTTTATTGCGATTATACTTGTACTAGGATTAGGTTCTTGGTATCTGTATAATGAGAATCAAACACTTACTGCAAATAACTTTAAGTTAGAAGTTGCAGTAGAGGAACAGAAACAAACTATACAATCTATTAAAGACAACCTTGAAAAACAAGGTAAAGCACTTCAGAACATGACAAGGAAGAATGCACAAATAGAGGCAGACAAAGATAAGTACTTGTCTATATTATCGAAACATAACTTTGAGAAACTTGCAATTGCAAGGCCAGGGTTGATGGAGATACGATTTAACAATGGAACGAATGAAGTATTAAGGGAGTTAGAAAATGACACTAAGAACATTAGTAATATTGACGACACTAGTTCTAACGACTAGTGCATGTTCCTTACTAGGAACAAAACAGATTGAGGTAGTATCAAAACCAGTGCAACTGGATATCATACAACCTACATTACCAAGAGAGATATCTTTACAAACACCAAAGTGGTATGTTGTATCAGAGGCACGAATAGTAAACCCATGTGTTAAGACTTTATCATTCGAACCTAAGAGGTTTAATGACGAAGGTGTAGAACAACTTAAAAGACCAAAGACATGTGAACTAGACGAGAGAGAGAATCCCGAGTGGCCAGTTGGTTACACTTACTTGGATAGATTTCTTGACGA
>Ga0315320_10003305_pt1 | contig 13255 bp, 7 predicted proteins | sample M140m21515metaG_FD_203458 | JGI IMG/M metagenome (GOLD analysis project Ga0315320, IMG submission 203458) | Ammonia-oxidizing marine archaeal communities from Monterey Bay, California, United States - M1 40m 21515 | ecosystem: Environmental > Aquatic > Marine > Coastal | place: USA: California...
TGCGACCAACTGCCGCAAACCCGAAAGCGGCGACCGCTGCAAGCAATCCAGTACCGACTGAAATGCCAGCAATTTGACCCCAACGCTGCTTTTCGTCGGAGATTCGCTGATAGGTAAACGGCACTCCCAGCTCGATTCCATCGCCGACCATCTGCTCATATTCTCTGATCAACTCAGCGGAGGGCCTCTCCGCATAATCAGCCCGAAGGTCTGCAACATGCTGATCGGTCGTCTTCAGATTTGGGATCAAACTCCAACGAATACCGCAAAAAGCGGCCACCATGAAGCCAGCGATGGCAATCATCCCCAAGGCGACAAACACGACAGAAACCCCACTCTCACGCTGCTTCTGCGTCGCAGATTTCCCTTCATCTGTGTTCTCAACCAACGGTAATTGCCGAAGCACTCCCAGCTTTGGAATTGCAACTTCTGTTTGACATTTCGAACATGTCATGTTGTCGCCCGCCTGTGAGGGGGTGACATTGAGAAGATGCTGGCAGTTTGTGCAAGGCAAAAGATGCATAATTGATGAAGATTTGAAGGAGTCCCGACTAGACCGAGCGTTCTGGGTGACTAAAATTTGAAGCAGCAAAAGGCACCACCCGCCACATTAGCCCGAACGCTCTCGAGCGATACGAGGCAATATAACAACGAACTGTTTTGTTCGTCCCCGTGACCGAATGACTCGAGTCACAAAACACGTGGTCAACTTTGCCGATTGTGGCCAGGAAGGCATAGCCGAAAGGTTTGAAACGAACGTTACGGGGGGAATCTCTCGATACGTCTGCATTCCCGCGTTAGTTCACGGGAATACGCAAAGGCGATCGAAAACAAGGGTGATAACGACTGCGGGCGATCCGCAGGAGAGTCATCTCGTTCTCGTGATCGGTTCGAATTGATCCTTAATTTGGGGAGGGATGCTATCCAGCAACTTGGGTTGTTTTGAGGCGACGTCATCTGGCAGACAGACCGTCAATCTCACAACCGATCTGAGATGCAAGGACGCCCCAATCCTAAAGTTTTTCCATTTGCAGAGGGTGCAGGAACTCCGAGGACATCGAGTGCTAGAGTTGTTTGGTTCTCATTTCACCGACGTACAATTTCAACCGACGTACCATGTCAGTCGATGTACAATGTCAGTCGAAATGCGAGGTTTTGATTTTTCGATCGGGCAAACTTCCACCTAGCAGGCCAATCGCTTTGGAATTCTGGAAAGCATCTTTAAAAATGGGATTAATGAACGGCACAAGGCGTTCACTCGTAATTACCCTAGTACAGGGCAGTATCAAAACTCACCACCTTTCCTCCTGACCTGTTCCGCCCGACCATCGCTCACGGACGACCACCTGACTGAGTGACAACTGAATTGGGGCCATTGGCCCGCCAACCACCTATATCCGCTACTGGGAATCACGCGTTTTAGCAAACGAAAACATCGCTGATCATTGACTTCGCCTCCATGCCGATCTTGGTCTCCTGGGTAAAGGAACACATCAAGCGGCCATGACTCACAGCACACACGATCAAAATCAGCAAGTCGCGTGACCCTTAGCTCCATATCCGACAACTACCGCACCCGCGCGAGGAGTTCCTCCCTTGTTCGATACCTTAATTGATGAATTTGAAGCCGTTGCAGCGCAAAGCACGGAGGCCATGACGAGTGGCTTCCGGAAGTTGCCTATCGACGACAACGAAGACAACAACGTTGCCGTGGCCATTGCAGAGCAGGCCGACGGTCAAGTTCAGCTCGACAGCCCCGATGAGTTGCTTGCTGTTGATGAGAGTGAGTCATGGTCAGACGACCCGGTGCGAATGTACCTGACTCAAATGGGCGAGATCCCTCTACTGACACGCCGACAGGAAATCGAGCTGGCGAAACGGATCGAGGAAACTCGCCGCCGGTTCCGCACAAAACTTCTGGAAAACCATTTCGTTCTCGTCGAAGCGTACAAAACCTTGAAGAAGGTTTACCGAAGCCAGCTTCCATTCGATCGTACTGTCCAAGTTTCGGTCACCGACCGTCTCGAGAAGGAACAGATCATTGGTCGTCTTCCACACAACCTCCGAACTCTGCAAACCCTGCTCCGACGTAACCGGCATGACTGGAAGGTTTCTCTCAGCAAGAGTGCTTCACAGCGTCGACGTGCAGAAGCATGGCGTTCGCTCGCACGCCGTCGACGTCGTGCCGTTCGTTTGATCGAAGAATTGGGCCTGCGAACTCAGCGCATCGAGACACGCATTGATCTACTGGAGAAATTTTCAGTAAGGCTTGGTGAGATTGATCGTGAAATCTCCACCCAGAAACGCACCAAACATGGACGCGAGATCCGTGAGGAATTACTGCATGAGCGACGTCAGATCCTGACCGCCTGTCAAGAAACTCCTACCTCGCTTCGCAATCGTGTAAAGATGCTTAACACGGTTTACGCTGAATACCAGCAGGCGAAGCGTGAGCTCAGCGAAGGTAACCTGCGATTGGTCGTGTCGATTGCCAAGAAATACAGAAACCGAGGGCTCTCATTCCTCGACCTGATTCAGGAAGGCAATGCGGGACTGATGCGTGCGGTAGACAAGTTCGAGTATCGTCGTGGTTTCAAGTTTTGCACTTACGCCACTTGGTGGATTCGTCAGGCGATCACACGTGCCGTAGCTGATCAAAGCCGAACTATCCGCATTCCTGTGCACATGGTTGAAACCATGAGCCGCGTTCGGAACGTTGCTCGACAATTGCTTCAGGAACTTGGTCGCGAACCAACGATCGAAGAGACCGCCCGGCGTGCCGATGTGACTGTCGAAGAAGCTCGTCGCGTACTGACCATGAGCCGGTTCCCTATCTCCTTGGACCGACCCGTCGGCAACAGTGAAGACAGCCAGTTTGGAGACCTCCTGCCGGACGGAACTGCCGAGAGTCCGCAGATCGGTGCTACTCAGGAAATGTTGCGCGACCGCATCAGCAACGTGCTGAAGTCACTCTCCTATCGTGAACGGGAAATCATCAAACTGCGATACGGACTCGGTGATGGATACAGTTACACGCTTGAGGAGGTCGGACATATCTTCAAGGTGACTCGAGAGCGAATTCGACAGATTGAGGCCAAAGCTGTTCGCAAGCTGCAGCAACCCAGCCGCAGCCAAGATCTGGTTGGTTTCCTGGACTAATCTTGAACCTTGCTGTGAATCACAGCAAGCATCAGTCAACACCCAAAAGCGGCACGGTAAATCAACGTGTCGCTTTTTTTATTCCACAGTGAAGTCCGTTAGATGCCTAACCACCAACTCCTGCTGCAAGAGGGATGGAAACAACATCAGGCGGGCAACCTTGATCAGGCTGAGCAGCTTTATCAACAAGTAATCGACTCCCAGCCACGAGATGCCGATGCGTGGGTATTTCTTGGAATCCTGCAGTTTGATCGAAGACAATTCGAATCATCGGTGGAGTCCTACCGCAAGGCATTGAAGATACGAGACAGGTATCCAATTGCATGGAACAATCTCGGCAATGCACTTCGCATGCTTGGAAACGTTGATGAGGCAGAGAAGTGCTTCTTGACGTCACTATCACAGCAACCTGATTATCTATCCGCATTCAAAAATCGAGGAACTCTTTGGACGTGGGCAGGTGAAATTGAAAAAGGATTCAAATGGTATCAGGAAGGCCTGAAACATCATCCAAATGATGCTGAACTGCACCGCAACCTTGGTGTCATTCACCTGCTGATGGGCAACTACGACATGGGTTGGCCAGAGTATCGATGGCGTTGGAAATCCCAAGGAATGTATCGTCCTTCAACACATGCACCCCTATGGAAGGGTGAAACGCTTAAGAACCGAACGATTCTGCTTTACCCGGAACAGGGACTGGGTGATGCAATTCAATTCGTCCGTGTTGCAAACGAACTCAAAAAGCAGGGTGCCACGGTTTATGTTCAGATCAGGTCGAAGCTGAAACCTCTCTTTTGCTCAGCTCCTGGTATCGACCTGCTTTTGGATCGTGACGAGGCTCTACCACCTTTTGACTTTCATGCTTCCTTCATCGAAGTCATCGACTATCTCTACCAAACAACAGGAGAAATCGCTTGGGGTAAAGATATGTTTTCAACGGGCGCAGGATACCTAAGAGTTTCTGATGCATTGATCCACTACTGGGAAAAATGGTTTGATCAACTACCGTCGTCTGCCAACCAGTCTGCTGAAACAAATCCCAAGTCCCTGAAGCGACGTTTCAGAGTGGGCATCAATTGGCAGGGCAATCCAGACCACCACGCCGATGTGTACCGGAGCATTCCACTGGAGATGTTTGCCCCTTTCACAAACATCGAAGGCATTGAGTTATTCAGTCTGCAATTTGGTTTCGGCAGCGAACAGTTGACTCAAAGCCAGCTAAGTAAATCGATCACGACTTTCCCAAATCACGTCGACACCGACGGCGGCGCCTTCACTGATACTGCAGCGATTCTAAAAAATCTTGACATGGTCGTGACAAGCGACACCTCATTGGCACATCTTGCAGGGGCCGTGGGCACACAGACAAGCCTGTTACTTGGGAAAGTACCGGATTGGCGTTGGCTACAGAGCGGATCGAGTACGCCTTGGTATCCCAGCATGAGCCTGTTCCGGCAAAGGAAACTTGGGACGTGGAGCGAGCCTGTCGCAGAGCTTGAAGCCCAGCTGCAAAAAGCAGCTCTCATGGGCTGAAAGACGACTTCTTAAAAAGCTGATCAATCGATGAGCTCGACACCCTGAACTGGATGACCGCATCCATTCAGTCACAATGAGACCAACGAGCGACTTAAGATCCAGCCACACTCAGTCGCACTCAGTTTCGGCCATATCGCGGGCGTGGTAACTGCTACGAACAAATGGCCCACTGGCGACCTTCCTGAAGCCCATCTGTTTGGCTATCTCACCCAGTTCGTCAAACTCCTCCGGCGGCACAAAACGAACTACCGGCAAGTATTTCTCCCCTGGCTGAAGATATTGCCCCAGCGTGAGAAAATCGACATCGTGTTCACGCAGGTCGGCCAAAGCTTCCAGCAATTCTCCTCGCTCTTCACCCAGCCCCAGCATCAAACCGCTCTTGGTTTTTACATCCGGGTTGTACGCCTTGACCTGCTTCATCATGGCGAGGGTCCACGAGTAATCGCTTTTGGGACCACGAACGCGGCGGTACAGACGGGGTACGGTTTCCATGTTGTGATTGAAAACATCGGGGCGAGCTTCAACCACGCGTTCCAGCGACGGTTTGCAGTGGACGAAGTCAGGCGTGAGGACTTCCGTGGTAGCGCCGGTCTTTTCACGCACAGCGATGACACAACGATAGAAGTGATCGGCACCGCCATCAGGCAGATCATCTCGGGTGACACTGGTGATCACGACATGCTTGAGACCTAAGCGATGTGCTGCCTCTGCCACACGTTCGGGCTCATCCGACTCGGGCAATTCAGGTGGTCGACCACGATGAACGGCACAGAATCCGCAGGGTCGTGTGCAGACGTTCCCCAAGATCATGAAGGTTGCAGTCTGCTGGCTGTAGCACTCCATCCGGTTAGGACATTTTGCGTTATCGCAGACTGTTTCTAACCGCAACTCATCCAACAAACCCTGGGTCATGTGGTTTGCGTTTCCGGACGGTATCGGCCTTTTCAGCCAGCGGGGAAGCCTGCCGGAGGCCGAAACCTCTGCGCCTTCAGGAATTTCAGGATCTGCCACTACAGGAAGTCGAAAAGCCATTCAACAAAAAACCAGGGTGAAAAGGACGAACCAAAGCTCAAGTCGCTTCCTATTGTAGTGGGAAGTTCAGTCCCGACCATGGCTGGACACCAGCAACGCCCGCCAAGCAGCACCCCCGACCGCCACGCCGGAGCCTTAAGGTGATTGGTGCGAAAAGAGCGGCAGCAAACGAGAAAATCAGCGTACATCGACGATAAAGATCGAAAATCTGCGTTTGGAATCGGAGTCTGCCTACGTTGAATGGCCTCTGCCGCTTACAATCCGCAGCGTTATGGGAAAGAAGAAAAGCAAATCGAAAGCTTCTGGTGGGAAGAAGAAGGCAGGTGCCAAGAAAACCGAGCCGACGGTAACGATGGTTGCCGAGAACCGGAAAGCCCGTCACCGCTATGAAATACTTGATTCAGTCGAGTGCGGGATGATGATGATGGGCAGCGAAGTCAAATCCATGCGTGACAACAAGCTTTCACTCGACGAGGCCTACATTCGTGTCAAAGGACAGGAATTGTGGCTGATTGGTGCTGACATCGCACATTACAGGAACGCTGGCATGTGGAATCATGATCCCCGGCGACCACGCAAGCTTCTGGTTCATGCACGGGAATTCGAGAAATTTGCCGGGCGGGCTCATGAGCGGAGCCTGACGCTGGTTCCACTACGTGTCTATTTCAACGAACGTGGGATTGCAAAGTGCGTGATGGGGCTGGTCAAAGGAAAGAAATTGCACGACAAACGTGAATCACTGAAGAAACGAGACACTGACCGTGGGCTACAACGGGCCATGAGACGAAGATGACAACACTTGTAAATATCAAAGACCTGAAAAAAAGTTTCACTCAGCCTGAAGGCGGCAAACTGCTCGTTCTGGACATCTCTGAATTCCAGATCGGCAAGGGTGAACAAGTCGCGATGATTGGTCAAAGCGGGGGCGGCAAAACAACCCTCTTGCACCTGATTGCAGGACTACTGTCGCCTGATCAAGGATCGATTCAAATTGATGGGATCGAAACCAACGGCCTCAGCGAGGAGGGGCGTGATCGCTTTCGCGCCGAAACCATTGGTTATGTTTTCCAAACTTTCAATCTTCTTCCTGCTTTCACCGCCATCGAGAACGTTCGCCTTGGGATGGCATTTGGCTCCGGAAAGCATCAGCATGCCCGAGCAGGTGACTTGCTGGCTCGTGTCGGGCTGAAGGATCGCTTCAACTATCGCCCCGGACAATTGTCCGTCGGGCAACAGCAGCGAGTTGCGATCGCTCGCTCACTGGCAGGACGCCCCAAATTACTTCTCGCTGATGAGCCAACAGCCAATGTTGATCCCAGCAGTGCAGACAGTGTGTTGGAACTGATACGTGACACATGCCGCGAAGAAGAAGTTTCACTGCTCACGGTCACCCATGACATGCAGATCGCATCCCGCTTTGATCGGATCGAAAAACTGGACGAGATCAATCAGGTAGATCACACCACTGCGTCATCATGAAGCTCGCACTGTGTTCATGAGTTCAAATTGTTCACCTACCCGGCACTGAAGCAAGCATCCCACCATGTCCCTCATTCACATCGCCTGGCGCAACTTTTGCCATCGTGCACTCTCGAGCTTCCTAACGACATTTTCTTTAGCACTGGGTGTCGGCCTGGTGGTGCTCGTGCTGTCCATCTATGGAGTGATCAGCGAGGCGTTCACACGAAACGCTTCCGTTGGCTACAACCTTGTCGTCGGTCCCAAAGGCAGCCCTCTGCAATTGACCTTGAATAGCGTTTTCTATCTCAGCCAACCGATCGAAAACCTGCCTTACACGGAGTACATGGAGTTCCTGCCCAAGGATGAGCGTGCCTCCATGGTGAACCGATTTGGTGGTGATCCCAAACTAGCTGAGCGTGACGGAAGATATGCACCTTACATTGCGGGCGGGTTCGCCATTCCGCTAGCACTTGGTGATTACTTCGGTGAATTCAGGGTCGTCGGCACAACACCTGAGTTCTTTACCAAGTTGAAACACGGGCCTAACGTTGATGAAGACTTCACCTTCAGCCAGGGTCGAGCCTTCAGCAATTTTTCACCTGAAAACAGTTACTTTGAAGCTGTTGTCGGAGCACGAGTCGCCAAAGAAATGAACGTCGTGCTTGGCGAAAAGTTCTACCCAACCCACGGTGATCCGTCTGGTCACGGGCATGCACTGGGCTTCACAATTGTGGGAATTCTGGACCCAACAGGAACACCCAACGACCGTGCTGCGTTCGTCAATCTTGAAGGATTCTATCTGATGGATGGGCACGCCAAGCCCATCGAGCGAGATCCGGAAGAAGACAGTGAAGACGTGCTGGACGAGGCCATTGATGTCGAAGAATTGAACGAAGAACAACCTGAAACTGAGTCGGAAAGCGATTCCCCGACAGCAGGGACCGTTGCCCCAGAGAGTACGGAGAGCACAGAGAGCAATGGTGTGCGTCTGGTTCAAACTGAGGCAAATCCCAGTGATTCAGTCTCGGATTCCAGTCCTGTCACCAGTGAGAATCAAAGAAGCGACAAGGAGTATCGCCTGATTTCTATTCCGGAACGCGAAGTCACATCGATCCTCATTCGAAACGGGAACATCATGTTCGCCCCCGGAATGCAAAACGCCATCAACGAAGGAATTCGTGCGCAGGCCGCGGCACCTATTGGAGAGATCAACAAGCTCATGAACTTGATCGTTGGTCCTCTTCTCACTGCATTGTTGGCGATCACGGGCATCACCTGCGCCGTCGCAGCAGTGGGAATCCTTGTTTCCATCTACAACTCGATGAATGATCGCCGTCGTGATATCGCAATCATGCGAGCCTTGGGTGCCCGGCGAACAACCGTCACCAGCATTATCATCTTCGAGAGCTTTCAAGTGGCCTTGATAGGAACCATTGCTGGCTGGTTACTCGCGCATACCGCAATCGTTCTGTACTCCGGAAAAATCGAAGAACAAACAGGAGTCCAGGTCGGCTTCTTCACCACCAGTAATTATGAAATTCTGGTTTTGCCATTAGTCCTTGGCTTGGCTCTCATCGCTGCTCTACTTCCAGCATGGGCTGCCTACCGCACTGATGTTGGCTCGAACCTTTCAGCTTAACCGCTTATCACCCAGCCATTGTTTCAGCTCATCGTTGCGAATCGGTTGATCGCAAGTGAAATTTTCGCAGCGGTATAGGGTTGGCGCACCATCAATGGCGTCTCTTCCCTGATTGAGAGCCACTGCAGGGCCAGACTCTGGTGCCTGACCGACGACCCACGAGAGAGCCGCACGAGGGCGATAGGCCGCAAAGAACTCGGGTCGTATTCGAGTCAATTCAGAGTTGTCAGCTACGGCGAGTGCCAATTGTTGATTGCCATGATGAAAGTGATCCAGCACCGCGAGCAACGCTGCACAAGCAGCAGACTGTTGTTGCATCACAACCGTGCCTGCAAGCAGAGTACGCTCCGCAATGTCTCGGAAGTCCTGTCGGTCACACAAGAGCGACAACTTCAACAAGCCACTGGCAGCCGAGGCATTACCACTGACAAGACTGCCATCATGCCAATCCTTGTTCCGTGCGATCAACGCCTCAGCATCATCAGCAGTGTAGAAAAACCCGCCTAATTCACAATCCTCAAAGTGTTTGATCATGCTATCCGCCAACTTGACCGCACGCTTGATCCATCGAGCACGTCCAGTAGCTTCGAACAAAGCAATGAAGGCTTCGATTGCAAAGGCATAGTCATCAACATAGGCATCCAAATGTGCCTTACCATCCCTGAATGCATGCAACAGCCGCCCGTCATCACGGGTCATACGTTGAAGCAAAAAATCGGCTGCGTCTTCAGCCGCCGTCAGATAGCTTGGCTGATCCAATACTGCACCAGCAACTGACAGTGCCTTGATCATCAGAGCATTCCACGCAGTAACGACCTTGTCATCGCGTCCCGGATGTACACGGTGATCCCGGGCAATCCTTAATTGCTCACGATAGCCCGCGAGTACCGCAGCGAGCTCACCCTCATCCACGGACATTTCCTCGGCCCATGCCGAAATACTTTGTGGCAAATTGGGAATACTTTTCCCTTCAAAGTTGCCCTTCTCGCTGATGTCATAAACCGTACAGAAGTCTGTTGCAGATTCTTTTCCCAGCACCTGTTCAACTTGCTCAGGAGTCCAGACGTAATACTTGCCTTCGACACCTTCGCTGTCAGCATCCTCACTGCAGTGGAATCCCCCAGCAGAATCAACCAGCTCACGACATACATAATCAAGTGTCTCGCGGGCAACTTCCGCGTGTCGTGCATGTCCCGTGACTTGAAACGCCCGAACATAAACTTCGGCCAGGAGCGCATTGTCGTACAACATTTTCTCGAAGTGCGGGACAAGCCACTGCCCATCCACGCTGTAACGGGAGAAGCCACCTCCGATATGATCCCGGATGCCACCGGCTGCCATGCGATCAAGTGTCAACTCAGCTGCGGCAACCATCGATTGATTGTCTGTGGCTTGTCCCATACGGAGCAAAAGACTGAGATCTGTCGCATGAGGAAACTTGGGAGCCCCGCCAAAACCGCCCCATTTATGATCCAGAACTTCGAGCAAACGCGCACAAGCTGACGCGACCAATTCACTGTCTGGACGTTCCAAGGCGGATGCCGAATCCGAGTTACCCTCAGTCCCATTGGCCAACTGCTGCAATGCAGCAGTGATTTGATCTGAATGACTCAATACCTCCTCGCGACGGTTCACCCATGCTTCCGAGAGTGACTCCAGCACTTGGGAGAATCCGGGCATCCCAAACTTTTGCTTTGGGGGCCAATAAGTACCCGCGAAGAATGGCTGCTTTTGATGATCGAGAAAAACGCTCATGGGCCATCCACCACGACCCGTCATCACTTGCACAGCATTCATGTAAACCTGATCAATATCAGGCCGTTCTTCACGATCAACTTTGATTGAAACAAAGTTTTGATTTAAGAGAGCAGCAATGGAGTGATCTTCGAAACTCTCATGCTCCATCACATGGCACCAATGGCAAGCCGCATAACCCACCGAAAGGAAGATGGGTTTGTCTTCATGTACTGCTAGCTCAAATGCTTCTTCACCCCAAGGATACCAATCAACGGGGTTGTTTTTGTGCTGCAGCAAATAGGGGCTGAGTGAGTTCGCGAGTCGATTCACTTTCTACGCTTTCGACGAAAGATCAGATATCCAGATTACGGACATCCAATGCATGCTTTTCGATAAACTCACGCCGAGGCTCAACCTTATCACCCATGAGCAATCGGAACATTTCGTCAGCAGCACCCGCGTCGGTCAAATTGACTTTCAATAGGGTACGATTAGCTGGGTCCAGTGTTGTCTCGCGTAGTTCCTCTGCGTTCATCTCGCCCAATCCTTTGAAACGAGTGACTTGCAGGCCTTTCTCACCAGCCGCTCTAACCTCAGGCAATAAGTCTCGCAGGTCATTCAGAGCACGACGAACGTCCTCTCCTCGAACCAACTCAAACCTGGCAGTGGTTGAACCAGTCCGCTCTGCAGGAATCAAGTCATCGACACTGAAGCCCAGCGGCACCAATTCCTTCAAACCACTGTTAATGGTCCGGACTTCATGAAGTTCTGTGAGGTGGGCCATCGGTACGGGAGTTTCAACGACGCCCTCTTCCGCCCCATTCTCTTCAGAAGTACTGGCTGCTTCGCTAGAAACATCTATACCAGCGTCTTCCGCGGCATCAGCGTTATCTTCTGCCTCGGCCAGTTCCGCTTCGTCTTCCTGCTCCGTGTCGAGTGTCAGCTTATTCTCATTGAGGTATACCTCAACTTCGTCTTGACTATGGAACCAATGCTCTTCATTTCCGTGCGTGATCAGCAATGACGGTAATTTATTGGTAGTTGGATCAAGACGCATGGCATGCGACCGCAAGCTGTAGCCGTGCTGTTCAAGAGCCAGGATCGATTCTTCCATTGAAGCCAGTGTCGTACAGAGAATCCGCATCGTTTCTCCCTCAACACGCCGACCATCCTCTGCTTCAAAGACTGTGTCGCTGAGGCCACGCTCCAGCAACTGCGACTTCATCTCACCATCTGATTGAATGTAGTAACGCTTCTTTCCCTGCTGAACACGGAACAAAGGTGGTTGGGCGACGTAAACATGACCGCGAGCGACCAATTCGTACATTTGACGATAGAAGAAGCAAAGCAGCAGTGTTCGAATGTGACTACCATCAACGTCCGCGTCAGTCATGATGACGACTTTTTCGTATCGCCGTTTCGTTAGATCCTGATCAGCACCGATCCCGGTGCCGATTGCCTGAATCATCGACTGGACTTCCTGATTCTCAAGAACCTTGGCTTCACGACTCTTGTAGGCATTGATGATCTTACCTCGCAGCGGCAGGATCGCTTGGAAGTCCCGCATCCTTCCACCTTCAGCAGAACCACCGGCCGAATCACCCTCGACCAGGTAGAGTTCGCACTCCTCGCGATTCTTGCTGATGCAGTCTCGCAATTTCCCAGGCAGACCACCGCCACCCAGCGCATCTTTACGTTTCCGCAATAAGTCCTTTGCTTTACGAGCAGCCTCACGAGCCTCTGCGGCCAAAAGACCCTTGCGAACAATCGTCTGAGCGACCCTCGGATTTTCTTCAAAGTACTTATTCAGTTGCTCCGAGACACCACCGTTGATAATTCCATCGACCTCGCTGTTTCCCAGCTTGGTTTTGGTTTGACCCTCAAACTGTGGATGCGGAACGCGAACACTGATGACTGCAGTGATGCCTTCACGAAAGTCATCACCACCCGGTGTTACACCTTTGAAGAGATTTTCTTTCTTACCGTAGTTGTTCAACGTACGCGTTAAAGCACTTCGAAAACCTGAAACATGCGTTCCACCTTCGATCGTGTGAATGTTGTTCACGTATGACTGCACGTTCTCGGTGAACTCAGTGCTGTACTGCATTGCAATGTCGTACTGCGTTCCTTCTTTTTCGCCAGAAATTTGAATCACGTCACCGTGCAAGGTATCGCTTGCGCGGTTGAGGTGTTCCACAAATTCGATCAAGCCACGCTCGTACTGAAAGTCGCCACCCTCACCATTCCGTTCGTCATGGAACTTGATGTGGACACCACTATTGAGGAAAGCGAGTTCCTGCAGGCGTTTATAGAGCGTGTCAAAGTTGTACTTGGTGACACTGAAGATCTTATTGTCAGCCTTGAACGTCGTCTTGGTACCTGTCTTCTTGGTCGCTCGACCCTTGCGGACCGGACCGGTAGGAACCCCACGCTCATATTCCTGAGTCCATGTGAATCCATCACGACTGACTTCAGTCTCGGCCCACTGACTCAAAAAGTTGACCACGGTAACACCAACGCCGTGCAAACCACCTGATGTTTGGTAAGCACCTTTTTCGAACTTGCCCCCAAACTTCAGGACAGTCATCACACCTTCCAATGTGCTGACCTCACGATCGAGTTCTTCTGATAACTGCTCGTGCCTGGTGACAGGAATACCCCGTCCGTCATCCTCAACCGTCACGCTGC
>Ga0315320_10003306_pt1 | contig 13254 bp, 21 predicted proteins | sample M140m21515metaG_FD_203458 | JGI IMG/M metagenome (GOLD analysis project Ga0315320, IMG submission 203458) | Ammonia-oxidizing marine archaeal communities from Monterey Bay, California, United States - M1 40m 21515 | ecosystem: Environmental > Aquatic > Marine > Coastal | place: USA: California...
GACACACAGGCAATCAGCATGTGGTCACGTGAGCAAGAGGTAAGCAAGTGGATCAGTGACGATAGGTTCCGTATGTTGGAGGCAGCTTAATGTACATGACAGGAAAGGACTGGTGGGAGTATCTCAAGTGGGCCTCTTCCCACCACCTTACGGAAACATTCCCGGATAGTATTTTATCCGATTCAAAAACTGATGGCTACGAAATGCACGAAGAGCGTTTGAAATGGATAGACAACCATGCCACAGAACGTAACGAGTATCGAAATAGAGATGATATTTTCGATGACATACATGTGCTTGCTGTAAGCACGTATCAATTTGTACAGGAAAAGTGTAATGCCTAAGCTACCACGCTACGTACAAGAACGAGTGTCACCCTCCGGGGTGATCTCATACCGCTTCAACCCACCACAGTCCCTTGTGGATGAAGGTGTGGTGCAACGTGAAGAGTATCGCAGTGACATCAAAGAGGTGCGCAAGATTGTGAAGGAACACAACGCAGCCATTGATGCATGGAGGCATGAGCAGTCTCTTGTTATACAAGTAAAGCCCAACAGCAAGGTGACGGACTTGATAAACTTCTACTATCAATCCAATGATTACAATATGTTACGTCCCAACACTAAGGTGGATTACAGATACTTCTTGACGGTGCTGCATCAGACAATGGGTACACGTAAGTATGCACTTGTGACACCCAAGATTGCCAAGGCTGCATACGAGGAGTGGGTGAAGCGTGGCATTAGTTTTGCCAACCATGCTGCAACCTGTGCCAGTAGGGTATACAACTATGCCATACAGATGGGACACACTACACAGAACCCTTGGGCTAACATCAAGCGTAAGTCTACACCACAACGTAAGGTAGTGTGGACACATGCCGATGTTATCAAGTTCCTTGATGTAGCGTACAGTGACTACGAGTATCGTAACCTTGGTCTCATTGTGCAGATGGCATACGAGTGGTGCCAACGACTAGGTGACATGCGTAACCTAAAGTGGGAGAACATTAGTTTGTCTAAACAAGTACTTAACCTTGAACAGAGTAAGCGTAGGGCTGACGTTACACTTCCTATATCGGATGAACTATGCACTATGCTCAATGACCAACGTAATGACTTTGGTTTCCAAGTGTACGTAGCGCCACATCCTCGACCTGTAAACGGTGAGTATACTCCGTATGCAATGGAGCGTCTGTCTAAGGTAGGCCGTAGGGTAATGCGACTTGCTGGACTGCCAGAGGAATTACGCCTGATGGACTTACGTAGGACAGGTGTAACACAGATGGTGGATGCAGGTGTTCCACTACCCCAAGTCATGTCAGTGACGGGTCATGCACATGTGTCATCTGTGAAACCCTATTTAAAAAATACGTACCACTCTGCAAATAGTGCATTGACACAAAGAAATGTATGTGTACAATCGAGTGGTAGCGAGTAACACAGAAAGAGAATAGTACCTATGAATATAAATAACATCATAAGTGATCTATCATTAGTAAATGGTGAGACACGTCGAATGACATGTCCATCATGTAATACTAAGAACACGTTCACCGTTACGAATAACATGGGTTCTATTGTGTGGAATTGTTACAAGGCAAGTTGCTCTGTCTCTGGTGGTACACGTACAACACTGACCGCCGAAGACATTCGTAAGTCACTAGGCTTTGTTGCCGAAGAGACACACGTTGCAACTTTCTCAAGACCGGAGTGGTTCGTGAGGGACTACACAAAACTGTCAGGCTTCTGTGATCAATGGGAGCTTGACGCACAACAGCTAGGGCTTATGTACGATGTGAAGGAACATCGTGTGGTGTTCCCTGTTGTACATGATGGAGTTACTGTAGATGCTACGGGCAGATCATTGGGTAATCGCATACCCAAGTGGAAACGGTATGGAAAAAGTGTATTGCCATACAGTTCTGGACGTGGTAGAACTGCGGTAGTCGTTGAAGACTGCATAAGTGCTGCCGTTATAGGTGATGGTGGTGTATATGTTGGGGTAGCAGTGTTGGGTACATCGTTGTCTAATGGACACAAGGAGTACTTATCGCAGTTTTCAACGGCAATAATTGCACTAGACCCTGACGCACTACCCAAGACACTGCAATTTGCTAAAGAATTACGTGGCTATGTTGACACCGTGAAGGTGCTACGGCTACAAGACGATATCAAATACCGAATGCCAACCGACATGGCAAACCTTTCAGCACTAGGAGACTGACCCAATGGAACTATCCCTTATCCGAAGCTTGATGGACAAGACTTTCTATGATGATCACCGTGGCGCACGTTGCCCCGACAGATTGTTCAGCAAGGATGTCCGTAAGATCAAGCAAGCAATAGACATAGCAATGGATCGCTATGAGCGTACCGTTACACCAGCAGAGATTGAGGCTCTGTTCATGGCTAACAACCCTACGCTCACAACGGCACAGAGACAGGCATACAGCCACCTGTTCGTACAAGTGAGTAAGGAACAGCCAATGGGCAGTGACGTAGCACAGGAGGTGCTCTCCAAGCTGTTCCAACAGGTAGTAGGCGAAGACATTGCCAACCTTGGCTTCGACTATGTAAATGGCAGCAAGTCCAGCCTTGATCCACTCCGTCAGATGCTTGAGCAATACGGAGATGACTTCACCCCCAACCTCAAGGTTGAGTGGGAGGACATTGACTTAGACACAATCATTGCAATGACTGACCTTGAGTCACAGTGGACGTTCAACATTCCTACGTTGACACGTAAGGTTGAGGGCATCAATGCTGGTCACCTCATTGAGGTAGGTGCCAGACCTAACACAGGTAAGACATCCTTTCATGCGTCACTTGTCGCTGGACCCAATGGCTTTGCATGGCAGGGTGCTAAGGTAGTTGTACTGTGTAACGAGGAGGGCTATCACCGTGTAGCTCACCGCTACATTACCGCCGCAACTGGTATGGACAAGCACGAGATCGTAACCAACAAAGCACAGGCTATGTCCATCTTTGGCAAGATACGTGACAAGATTATGTTCAAGGATGCAACAGGCCGTGACATGAATTGGGTTGAGTCAGTGTGCAAGTCATACAAACCTGACGTAGTCATACTAGACATGGGTGACAAGTTTGCACGTACTGCAGGGTTCTCACGTCCAGATGAAGCACTCAAGGCTAACGCCATACATGCCAGACAGATTGCAAAGCAACAGGACTGTGCGGTATTCTACATGTCTCAGCTATCTGCAGAGGCAGAGGGTAAGGTTGTACTCAACCAAGCCATGATGGAAGGGTCACGTACAGGTAAGGCTGCAGAGGCAGACCTAATGATCATGATCTCTAAGAACCCTACGGTCGAGGGACAAGAAGAAGAAGACAACCAACGCCACATCAACGTAGTCAAGAACAAGTTGTCTGGCTGGCACGGTATTGTACACACCGACTTGGAGTACAAGATTGCACGGTACGTATCATGATTGACATATCGGTATTGATAGAGATCGGCTTTAGTATATGCATAGGTCTTGTACTTTGGGATCAGCACAAGCAACGAGAGAGCATGGCGGCAATTCATATGGCATTACTTGAGATGATCGACAAACACAATCAACTTGCAGATGTAGTAGTGGAGATTGACGAAGCACTTGAGGAAGTAGAGGAGGCGATACAGTGATTACACAAGAAGACATAGATGCCTTTCGTGATATGACAGAAGACGGAGCGCAGGAGGGTTATGTATACGTAATTACAAACAAGGCTTGGCCTGAGTGGGTCAAGATAGGTAGGGCCATTGATGCAAACGATAGGTTGCGTAGTTACCAAACCAACTCACCCCTTCGTGATTACTGGATTGTGTACTCTGAGTACTTTGATGATGTCAATGCAGCTGAACGCAAAGCACACTTGATTGCGGCACGAATGACTGGTAAACCGTGGAACAAGGTTGATAATGGTGAGTGGTTCAGGCTTACAGAGCAACAGGCTAAAGATGTATTGAAGGAGGTGTCCCGTGACTAAGGTTATATTTATATTGATATGGTTCGTTGTTGTACCAGAGCAGGGAGTTAGGTACTACCATCTAGGTACATATGAGAATGAAACATTCTGCAAGACTGCACTGAGAGATGCATCCGTTATGGTAAACGACAAGAACGAGACAGTAGAATGTATAGGGGTACAAGTAGATGATTGAAGCAACATACATAGACCACATGGGTTTGGGGTTTCCCCCCACGTGGGGAAGAACTCTCAAGGAGGCACTAAATGATTGAAGCAACATACATAGACCACATGGGTACAGACTTGACGGTAGCTAACGCTGCACGGGTATCTTTCGGAAAGAAAAGTGAGATGGAGGATGATCCTTGGGGTCCACCTAAGCTCAAGAAGAAAGACGATAAGCTGATTCGTTACCTTGCCAAGCACAAGCACATCAGCCCGTTTGGTCACTGCTTTGCCAGCTTCCACGTCAAGGCTCCGATCTTTGTGGCACGTCAGTTAGTGAAGCATAAGTTCCTACGTTGGAATGAGATCAGCCGTAGGTATGTGGATAGTGAGCCTGAGTTCCATCAGCCTTCAGTGTGGCGTGGACGTAGTGCCGACAAGAAGCAAGGCTCTGAGGGTTTCGTTGATGTGGGTGACTGGGGGGATACTAATTGGGCATGTCTTACCGCATACAAAGATTTACTTGAGCATGGCGTAGCTCCTGAGCAAGCACGTATGGTACTGCCACAAAGCACTATGACTGAGTGGTACTGGTCAGGTAGCCTTGATGCCTTTGCTGATATGTGTAACCTACGTTGCAAGTCTGACACACAGGCAGAGACACGGTTAGTTGCACAACAGATTGACTACAAGATGATTGAACTATTCCCTGTTTCATGGGATGCATTAACGGATAACGATGATGACTAAACTATATGACTTAGAGCCTATGATTATGGACTGTTGGCATGTATGTGATGACCTTCAAGTTGTATTTAAACAGATAGGTGATGGTGAGCGTGACCCTACACCGGACGAACTTATGAACGCACTGATGGGTATGCAGCAGCTATACCAGTGGAAGTTTGAGCAACTGTTCAACAAGTATGAGGATGTACTCCGTGACAGACAATGAGTGGCCCTTAGAGGCAGACTTTACAGACATAAGACCTATGACTGATGAAGAACGTAAGGCATCGCAAGAACGTGATGAAAAGAACAAGTGGCGCAAGTGTGTCAGTTGTGGTAATGCAAGTAGAGACACATGGTGTGGTTTCTGTCTGGAGGAAGAATGATAAAGAGTGAATGGAATCGTCTAGTAAAAGAACGTGAAGACTTTAAGGAGAGTGTATTGGCAGAGCATACAGCAGACATTGTGAATGAACCTAAGCACTACGCACGGTGGGTAATTGAGCCTATCACATACATCATGCGTAATGGCTTTGAGTTCTGGCGGGGTAACATCGTTAAGTACGCCAGCCGTGCAGGCTACAAGATGTATGAGGGTAAGACGCAGGTTGAGAGTGAGATCATTGACCTAGAGAAAGTCATCCGGTATTCACAGATGCGTATCAATCAACTAAACGGAGAGGAGAAACTATGAGTACAGCAACTCAGGCAGCAGAAATTAAATTGTACAACGCAATGATTGAGAGCAACCTTAGCGTAACGGAAGCCGTCGAAGCTATGAAAAGATACGCAAACGATAAAGAGTTTGAAGAGGCACTTGACAGGGTGTACAAGAATGATACATTACTAACAGATGAATGGGACGTTTGGTCCTGACAGTAGGAGATTACATGAGACACCTAACACTTGACGTAGAAAACACAACGGTCAAACGCAATGGCAAGTTACACCTTGATCCGTTTGAACCAGAGAATACGTTGGTGATGGTAGGTATGTTAGAAGACAACGGTGTAGAAACCATTGTCACGTTTGATCATGCAGACCATGCACCTACCCCCAATGGTCACCGCATTGTACAAGACGCACTGGACAATACGTCCTTGCTGATAGCACACAACGCACCACACGATCTGTTGTGGCTGTGGGAGTCTGGCTTTACCTACGATGGTAACGTATATGACACCATGCTTGGCGAGTACGTACTGCAGCGAGGGCAGAAGCAACCGCTATCCCTTGATGCTTGTGCAGAACGGTACGAACTTGCAACACAGAAACAAGACACATTAAAGGAGTACTTCAAGAATGGATATTCCACACGTGATATACCTCACGATGAACTATCGGAGTATTTGTCACATGATCTACATGCAACTCAACAGTTGTACAATACTTTGCAGACGAAGTACGAGGGATGCACCTCCTTAGTGCCAACCATAGAGTTGACTAACCAACTAGCTATACACCTAGCCCGTATCTACCAACGGGGTTTCAAGGTTGATCTGAATGCACTTGACGATGTGCGTAAGGAGTTTGAGAGTGAGCGCAACATGCTCAAGATTGCACTTGAGGAACAGGCTGCAGACCTTATGGGTGACAGACCTATCAACCTCAACAGTCCAGAGCAATTGTCATGGGTAATCTACAGCCGTAAGCCACAAGACAAGAAAGTGTGGGCTGATCTGTTCGATGAACGTATGCCTGACGCAGAGTACAAACGTACCGTCAGTCGGTACAGTGACAAGTTGTACAAGCAGAAAGCACATCAGTGTAGCGTATGCTACGGTAGTGGGCAGATACGTAAGCAGAAGAAAGACGGTACACTGTACGCTAGAACAAACAGGTGCGTCAATTGTGATGCCACTGGTTACACCTTTACGGACAGCAAAACTGCAGTTGCAGGTCTAAAGTTTACACCACCTAACTCTAAGTGGGTTAGTGCTAACGGGTTTGGTACAGGAAAGGACAACCTAATATTCTTGGAGGGTATTGCAAGATCACGTGGTATGAAGGAGGCAGAGACATTCCTACGTAATGTTCGTAGGCTATCAGCCGTTGAGACATACCTCAGTAGTTTTGTTGAGGGTATCTCCACACACATGAAGCCAGATGGCTTGCTACATGTACGCTTACTACAGCACCGTACAGGTACAGGCCGACTGTCAGGTGCAGACCCTAACATGCAGAACATGCCACGTGGCGGTACATTCCCTGTCAAGAAAGTGTTTGTATCTCGCTGGGCTGGTGGCAAGATTATGGAGGCTGACTTCGCCCAGCTTGAGTTCCGTGTTGCTGCATTCCTATCACAGGATATGACAGCCATTGACGAGGTAGTCACAGGCTTCGATGTACACAGTTATACCGCACAGGTTATCACTGATGCAGGTCAGCCTATGTCACGTCAAGAAGCCAAGGCACACACATTCGCCCCCTTGTACGGCGCTAGTGGTTTTGGTAGGTCAGAGGCAGAAGCTGCGTACTACAAACAGTTTACTACAAAGTACTCAGGCGTAGCTGATTGGCACAAGCGTCTTGCCACTGAGGCACTCAACACGGGTACGATAACTACACCATCAGGTAGGGAGTTCTCTTTCCCAGATGTAACACGTAGACGGTATGGGGGTGTGACATATTTCACACAGATTAAAAATTATCCTGTACAATCGTTCGCAACGGCTGACATAGTACCAATATCTCTGATATACATTGATAAGCTATTGACAGCAAACAAGCTACGCAGTTGTGTAGTAAACACGGTGCATGACTCAATTGTAATTGACGTACACCCAGACGAAGAGGAAATGGTACTACGAGTAATAGAAGCGGCTAACGACAAGCTAATACCTATCGTCAACAGAAAGTGGGGTATTGATTTCAACATACCGCTTCTGCTTGAGGCAAAGATAGGACCGAATTGGCTTGACACAAAAGACGTAGCATGATATAACTAACTTTCGTTTATTCAAAAGGAGACTACAATATGAATGAAGTAGCAACAATCGACACCAACAATTTCTCTGCAATGGCTAAGGCTATGGGCATGGAGGCAGACGCACCTAAGTCAAACAGCAAGTCAAGTACACTTGCACGGTTGCGTATTCACCACACACCTATCATGGGTCAGCAGGAGATTGGTGGCAAGAAGATGAACGTAGAGGTCATATCAGGTGGTTCATACAAACTGGAGATACCTGATGGGCCTACGTACTACGCAGAGAACGTGGCTATCCGTCCGTTCCTACAGCGGTTTATGTACAAGAAGTTCATCAAGGGTAATGAGAACACGGCTAACCGTTACGTCAAGACCGTCATGGCTAATGATCTAAACAGTGACATGAAGGACAATGATGGTGGGTTCAACTGTGGTAAACCTGCAGGGTTCATCAAAGATTGGGCGGCATTGCCAGACAGCATGAAGGACTTGATCAAATCAATCAAGCGTGTTCGTGCTATCTTTGGTACTGTGGACTTGGTGAATGCTACAGATGCAGATGGTAATGCTGTAGATGTAGACACCACCCCATTCATCTGGGAGGTAGACAATCGTGACGCCTTCAAGACTATGGGTGATCAATTTACCAAGCTCTCCAAGATGCGTAGGTTACCACCACAGCATCACATCATGTGCAGCAGTACAGAAGTACCACTACCCAACGGTAGCAGCTTCTACGTACCTAATGCAGACCTTGACTTGGGTACTACCCTTGACATGGACAATGACACACAGGAAGTGTTTGGCAACTTCATGGCATGGATTCAGAACTACAATACGTACATCCTAAATACGTGGGACGAGAACATGCACAAGAACGAGGAGGTTGACGTAGATACTGTGGAAGCTTTCGTTGACATTAGCGAAGAGGACTTTGCATAATGAACCACCCCGCTGAACTGGCAATCAATCAGTATCTGGAAGATGCTACATCCGGTAAGTCAATAATGTCCGAAGAGACAATTGAACAAGTTGGCAAGGATGTAATGGATGCTATGAGACGCCAGTTCGGCAGTGGCAAAGGGCGTGACGAGTTTCGTTTACGGATGTCCAACATCGGTAAGCCTACTTGTCAGCTCTGGTTCGCTAAGAATGAGCCAGAGAAAGCCCTACCATTGCCGACCACATTCGTAATGAACATGCTACTAGGAGACATCGTTGAAGCTGCATTCAAGGGTATACTCAAGGAAGCTGACGTTCCTTACGAGGATGAAGATAACTTCGTTACACTAGAGATAGGGGAACACAAGATCAAAGGCAGCTATGACTTGGTAATGGATGGACGATTGGATGACGTTAAGTCTGCATCTGATTGGTCATACAGAAACAAGTTTGAGTCCTTCGACACACTCAAGAAGAGTGATCCATTCGGATATGTAGGGCAGTTAGCTGGCTACGCCAAAGCCTCTGGTAAAAAGGTAGGCGGTTGGTGGGTAGTCAACAAAGCCAACGGCAACATCAAGTATGTACCTGCAGACAGCATGGACTTTGACGCAGAGCTAGAGAAGCTAGAGAAAAACATTGACACAGTAAATGCCAATGAATTCAAGCGTTGCTTCAGCCCTGTACCGGAAACGTTTAGAGGTAAGCCATCCGGTAACATGGTACTGAACGACAACTGCAAGTTCTGTGACTACCGTTTCTCATGCTACAACATTGAGGAGCTACCGTCAAAGGTATCACAAGCACGTACTAAACCCATTGTGGCGTACATCAAAGAAGGGGCATGACCTATGAAGGCATCTCAATTTGCCGCTGCAATGAAGCATGGGTATAGGAGTGGACTTGAACTTCGCACTAAAGAATACCTTGTAGAACACAACGTAAAGTTTAAATACGAGAAGGTAAAGATAGAGTGGGAAGACCTCATGTACCGCACCTATACCCCAGACTTTGTACTGGGTAACGGTATCATGATTGAGACAAAGGGGTTGTTTACTGCAGATGATCGCCGTAAACATTTAGCTGTTAAGGAGCAGCACCCTAAGCTTGATATACGTTTTGTTTTTACCAGTAGTAAACGTAAATTAAGCAAGGGTGCTAAAACTACCTATGGACAATGGTGCGAGAAGAATGGTATACAGTATAGTGACCGCATCATTCCAGAGGATTGGTTGCACGAGAAGGGCAAAGACATGCACCCTGCATTGATACACTGCCCATACAAGAAAGTTAAAAGGAGACAGAGTAAATGAGTGAAACAGAAGACCACGTAGTTTTTGTAGACTTTGAACCTAATGATTACATCATACGTTTGTCTCCATTCTTAGACAAGAAAGGTGACTGGACAGGTGAGTTACTAGTAGGTAGTGTAACAACAGGAGAAAACTCCCTGTCGGATGACGATCACTACAACCTAATGAAACTTGCACAGCTTGTCTGCGCTGCAGTACCTGCCCTAGAAGAAGATGACTATGTACGGAACTTACTGTATAGCATTGTCGAAAGTAACTCTAACGAAAGCGAAGAAGTAGAGGTTGCTAAAACAAAGGTACAGGAAGTAACCGACAACGTTATAAAGGTGAGCTTCTAATGTGGGAGTACAGGTATGCTAGTTAAAGTATTTCTAACTGTAGAAATAGATGAAGAAGAATATCCAATGCCAACTGACGGTAACGTAACGGAAGAGGTAGGAGCTGTATTGAATGAGATTATATTCGATGTAGATGGGTGGACAATCAAAACAATTAAAACAATATCGGAGTAGTTACATGAGCAATCAATTACCAACAGACTATCAAGCATTCATTCACAAGTCTCGCTACGCCAAGTACTTTGACGGTAAGGGGCGTGAGTCATGGGGTGAAACAGTAGGACGCTACATGGACAATGTAGTGAACAAGGCAGTGGGTGGTATCAAAAACAGCCTAACCAAAGACCTTGAGCAAGCCATCCTTGGACAGGAAATCATGCCCTCTATGAGAGCTATGATGACAGCTGGCCCTGCATTAGATCGTGATAACACGGCAGGCTACAACTGTAGCTACCTACCCGTAGATGACCCTAAGTCCTTCGATGAGGCTATGTACATTCTCCTCTGCGGTACTGGTGTCGGGTTCTCCGTCGAGCGCCAGTTTATCAGCAAGCTCCCAGAAGTGCCTGAGTTGTTCGAGAGTGAATCTGTCGTTGTCGTTAAGGACAGTAAGGAAGGCTGGGCTAAGGGGTTCCGTCAAGTTCTTGCACTCCTGTGGGCTGGTGAAATACCTAAGTGGGACGTGTCTCAGGTACGCCCTGCAGGTGCAAGGCTTAAGACGTTTGGCGGTAGGGCATCAGGCCCAGCACCATTAGTAGAACTATTTAACTTTGCTGTATCTACATTCAAGGCGGCACAAGGGCGTAAGCTATCCTCTATGGAGTGTCACGACTTGATGTGCTTCATTGGTCAGATCGTTGTAGTAGGTGGTGTACGCCGCTCCGCTATGATCTCACTGTCCAACCTGAGTGATGACCGTATGCGTCACGCTAAATCAGGTCAGTGGTGGGAGACTGCACCACACCGTGCGTTAGCTAACAACTCCGTATCGTACACAGAGAAGCCAGACATGGAAACATTCATGCGTGAATGGTCTGCACTAGTTGAATCCAAGTCCGGTGAGCGTGGCATCTTCAATCGTGAAGCATCCAAGAAGCAAGCAGCTAAGTTTGGTAGACGTGATCCTAACTATGAGTTTGGTACAAACCCTTGTTCTGAAATAATTTTACGTCCGTATCAATTTTGCAACCTAACGGAGTGTGTTGTACGAGCAACGGATACATTGTCCGACCTTGAACGTAAGGTTAAACTTGCTACTATCTTAGGTACAATACAGTCTACGATGATTAAGTTCCCTTACCTGCGTAAGGTATGGCAGAACAACACCGCAGAAGAGCGGTTGCTTGGTGTGTCTATGACAGGTATTATGGACAACCCCTTAATGAATGCATCTAACAAAGGATTGGAGAAGACACTTGAGCATTTACGATCCATCGCTGTGGCTACTAACGCTGAGTGGGCTGAACTGCTTGGCATCCCTGCTTCTGCTAGTATCAGCTGCGTTAAACCTTCCGGTACGGTATCACAGCTGGTTGATTCTGCTTCTGGTATTCATGCTCGTCATAGCCCCTATTATATTCGGACTGTCCGTGGCGACAACAAAGACCCTTTGACACAGTTCATGATTGACCAAGGTATTCCCAATGAGCCTTGTGTTATGAAGCCTGACTCTACTGTAGTGTTTAGCTTTCCTGTCAAGTCACCGGAGCAAGCGGTTACACGTAACGATATGACAGCAGTAGAGCAGCTAGAGTTGTGGCTTACGTATCAGCGACACTGGTGCGAACATAAGCCAAGTGTGACTATCTCAGTTCGTGATGCTGAGTGGATGGCTGTGGGTGCGTTTGTGTATGAACACTTCGATGAGATGTCAGGTGTGTCATTCTTACCACACTCTGAACATACTTATCAGCAAGCCCCTTATCAAGAGTGTACAGAGGAAGTATACAAAGACATGCTAGATAATATGCCAGCCAGTATTGATTGGGAAAAATTATCTGAGTATGAAAGTGAAGACAACACAGTGTCTATGCAGACTATGGCATGTACTGGTGACTCTTGTGAAATCGTAGACTTAGTGTAAGGAGATAAAATGTACGTAGTTATAACCCGAGATCAGTGTAACTTCTGCGACTCAGCAAAAGCATTACTGGACGGGTCAAGTATACCATACACGACATACAATATAAATACAAATAGTAGTAAATGGTTATTGTATTTACTTAAGAGATCAAGTATAACAACAGTACCGCAAATATTTAATGATGTAGGGGAACACATTGGTGGATACACAGAACTAAAAGAATATCTAGCGAAACAGAAAGAGGAGTAATACTCATGGCATACAGAAAACCTTTCTCTAAAAATCTTTATGGCAAGTACGATGGTGTAGCCAAGGATACACTAATCAATCACCTACTCAAGGATGGTCACGTACTGATCGACAGTACTGAATCCTATGATGCTGACGTAGTGACAGAGAAGCTAGGTGAGAAACACTACAGCGAAGCGGAAGTAAAGACTGCATGGAAGGGTGATTGGCCTACGAATTGGGCTGAGATACGTATACCTGAACGTAAGAAGAAGCTACTGTCAAAGCACGGTAACAATCTAAAGTTCTATATCTTCAGTGGGGATATGACTAAGGCTTGGTGCATTGACAGTAAGCTACTCACAGACGATAAACTACGTGAAGCTACAGGTAGAAACATATACAGAGGGGAACAGTTCTATCACGTACCGTACAAAGAAGCGGAGTTAATCAACGTAGCATGAGGAGTACATCTTATGAAAATTCTTACAAGAGAACAGCGGGGCTTGGGCAAGTATGATGCTCCGTTAAAGGTTCAGCAGACAATGGG
>Ga0315320_10003308_pt1 | contig 13250 bp, 10 predicted proteins | sample M140m21515metaG_FD_203458 | JGI IMG/M metagenome (GOLD analysis project Ga0315320, IMG submission 203458) | Ammonia-oxidizing marine archaeal communities from Monterey Bay, California, United States - M1 40m 21515 | ecosystem: Environmental > Aquatic > Marine > Coastal | place: USA: California...
CCACGTCACTCTCGTTGGCGAACGTGCCAAACTCGTGCAGGCAGTGTAAGAACCCCGCCATGGCTCTGTCGTACTTGTGGCTCGATAAGATGTTCACCGGCCCGTACAGTTCGTACGCGTTGCCTGTGAACAAAACACATCGTCATACTAATTGCCCATACGAGAATAAAAATGTAACTCACCTTTCTTGTCTAATACTTTGGAGAAGCTTCCCATGGGCTGTAACGTATACTGCGTGAATTCCAGTTTCACCGCGTTGGCCATGGTGCTCAGGAGCAGGCAGGTCATGCCCCACGCGGCGTTGATCTCGTCCCACTCCACCGCGACGTTTGGTAAGCGCCCGAGCCTGAAGCCGTTGACGGTTCCGAACGGCCCGTCGAACCACACGTGAAACGCGTCGTTGAAGACGTTTGTTCTCCGGAGCCTCTCCAGTTGCCGTCCCGTCTGCTCCACGGAGACGACGAGCGAATCGCGTTCGTCCACGTGGCGTTCGAGTGCCAGTTTGAAGTCGTTGAAGTCGTCCCAGTACGCCGACTCCCGCGCGTCCAAGTCGTTGGACTCAGCCTGCAAACCGAGCCGTTCCCCGCGCAAGTCGTCCAGCTCGAGTCGCAAGTCAGCCGCCTTCGTCAGCTCCGCCCGCAGCTCAGCCTCCACCTTCCGAGTCTCCGCCTCTTCCTTCTCGCGTGGCGTGAACGCGCCGCGCTGACGCACAGCTGTGTTCGCGTCGGCACCCCCCTCGGCACCCCCCTCGGCACCCCCCAGCGTCTCGAGGCACCGCGCGTACATCTCGCACTCCGCCTGCGTTTCCTTTATTCGCAGCTCCAACTCTTCGCGAAGTGACGCCGCGCATTCGAGGCACATGGGAAGGTCGATCTTGGACTCGTCGCTCGCCATGTCGAAGACCTTGGCCATCGCGGCGCACCGCGCGTCGATCCCGTGCCCCCCGACGTCGCGCGGGACCCGGCTGACGGACGAGGGAAGGACCACGAACGACTCGGCCATGTTTCCGCGCGAGGAGGATCCGGCGGAGAGATGGGGGGCGGCGCCTCCGGGCGGTGACGCGCCGACGACCCCGGGTTTACCCCCGCGTGCACCCTCGGGGAGGACCCACGACTCGTCCACGCCGCCTCCCTGCGACGAACCCGTGTCGCCGTGGCGTCCCGGCGCGGTGCTCCCGTCGGCCCCGTCGGTGACGTCCAAGACTGCCGCGCACGCCTGGCACTTGAAGAGAAGCCGGGCGTGTGCGCCGCTCGGGGCGGCGACCGGAGGTGTGGGTGGCTCCATCGCGACGGATACGCTCCCGTGAGTCCGCGTGACACTCCCGACCCGGCCCCGCGGCTCTCCCGGCGCCCTCACGGTGTGAGACAGCGCCCGTCGCTTCACTCGCAATTTGGGTCGGGCTGCCTGAGCGAAGAAACTGGCGAATCTCAGATGCAAATCTGCGGAGTCCAGGTCAGCTCTCTCTCGGACACCACGCCACAACAACACGCGCGTCGAGGGCCGCATCGCCACCCGAATTCGCATCCATGTCGACGCTTTCCTTCGTATCGACCGTACGCGTCGCGCGTGTCACCGCGAAGCCCGCGCGCCGCGCCACCCGCGCCCGAACGAACGTCGTCTCCGAGACGCGCACCCGCGATGAGGAGAAATCCAGTTGGCACGAAAACGCAAAACGCGCGATGGCTGCGTCCCTGTGCGCCGCGACCCTCGCCGGAACGCTCGCGCCCACCGCGTCGCTCGCCATCGAGCTCACCATCGTGGACCCCTCCGTCAAGCAGTACATGGACTCGCGAGACGACGCAATGAGGATGAAATGCGAGGGCGGGATGATGGACTGCGACGGCGACCGGAGAGAATACGCACAGAAACAAGCTGAGAACTTCGTGGCGCGCAACTCAGGCGAGGAACGCATCTTGCCCGAATGCAAGGTGGAGGAGGCGTGCACCGAGAACATCCTGGGCGCGGCGTTCGCGGGGGTGCAGGGGCTCACCACGTCGGAGAAGCTGGAGAAGATGGGACGCGACGGCGACGCCATCAACGGAACGGCGCGGTACTTCGGCCAATAAACTACAGTCTTTGGTACGATTCAACACCTAGACATCACGCGCTCACTTACTCTCGTTCTCGCCCTGGGATGCATCGTGTCCGTCCTCTTCCGTTTCCCCGTTCTCTTCGCCGCCATCCGATGGATTGACGTCATCATCCGTCGCCGGCGGCGCCATCTCCGCGCGCTTGTCCGCCACCGCCGCCTCGCACTTTGAAAAGTCGAAAGCATCGATCCCGGCCGCCTTGAATTCATCGAGCCATCGCTCCGCGGCGTCGGGCTCGCCCACCCTCGCCGCGGCGATCACCACAGCCTCCGCGATCGCGCCGTCCACGTCCCACCCCTCCTTCTGCCACAGCTCGTACACCCGCAGCACCTGACCCGCGTCCTCGCACAGCTGTGTCAGTTTCACGAGCGCGGGCCGCGTCATGGGCAGCCCGAGCGCGTTGTGGTTCTCCGCCGCGCTCATCGCCGCCTCGACGTTCCCACCGCGGTGACACGCGCCGATGAACATCATGAGCGACTGCGGGGTGAGCCCGTGCCTTGAGCGCGGTAGGTTCATGGAGGCGAAGGCGGCGGCGCGGTGGTGGTGGAACCTCGCGAGCGTCGCCGCCGCGAGAGAGGCGTCCTCGGCGGTGGCGACTTTCGCCATGAGTTGTTGGACGTGGCGCTCCGCGGGCAGCTTCTTGGCGGCGTACCTGGCGTCGAGCGCGTCGGAGAGCTGCGCGACGGTCATGTCGGGGTAGCCGTTCTTGCGATCGCCCGTGGACACTGTGTTGAATGGGGTGTGCGCGGGAGGTGAGCGTTGGAGCGCCGATCGCGGGGTTAGGGGTTTGCGGATGGAGATACAGGGTGGCGATGGGACCATGCGGGACGACGCTGTGCGAGATGTTTCCTGCCGGATGGAGACGCACCTGGGTAGTACTGCGTGTGGCCCATGACGTCGATCCGCACGATCTCGGCCGGCTGCGGCTCGCGACGCGCCGGCCGCGGCTCGTTCGACGCGCCATCATCGCCGTCGTCCGGAGTGAAGAGCGCGGGCGCGGCGGTGAAGCGTCGCGCGAAGGCAGTCAGGGCACCCCCGCGGTGACCGATCGCGCGGAGGCTTCGAAGGGTATCCAACGCGTTAGGCATCGTTCAAGACCCTCCCCACACGAGCGCGCGCCGACGTCGTGGTGTGGCGCGTCCATCCTTCGCAGTCGTCGAGCCACCAACTCGTGAAAATCAGTCACACCGTCACAGAGCAGCTCACCGAATCAATCACTGACCCATAAACCGTGACGGTGACCATGAAACCGCGATACATAAATGGGCAATACGCGTATAGAGCTTGCCGCCATGATCCTGAGTGGCCTTGGGTGCAGGCTTCAAACCTGTAGGGGCTTAGCGGCCCAGAGGTTCGATTCCTCCTTGGAGGCGCCACTTGACTTTTGCCCCCGTACACGACTCTCACACGCACGCGCCGGTTCGTTCACTCACGACTACCACACACACACGCCATCCTAATTAAGATCCAATTTAAACAATAAAGCTAAGAGCCCCAACACACAGCCGCGCGCTCTCCGCGGACCAATCAATCACAGCTCTTTCGCCTGCGTCATCTCCGCCGCCTTCGCCCCCACCTGATACAGGAACCTACCAACCTTGTCCAGCCCCGTCTTCGCCGCGGCATCGACGACGACGTCCCGGACCGACACGTAGTGCGGCATGACGTGCTTGACGATGAGCGGGGTCAGCGTCGGTCCTAAGTGCGCTTCGTACACTTTCGTGAGCGAGTCCCCGAACATGGCCCAGAAGACGTAGATGGTCAAGCCGAGGATGACGCCGGTGAGGGCGTTTGCGAGTACGGGGTTCTTGTCGACCCAGCGGTCGAGCTTGCCCATCCACAGCTCGAAGGGATCGTGGGAGCGGCGCGAGCGCTTCTTGCCGCGCGCCGTGGGGCGCATGCCCTGCGCGGACGGAGGGATCGAACAGTCAGAGATGGAGGAACTCGATCGGGGCGATGAACAAACTGGGTTTTCGACGACCGGCGGGGGTAAGCGGGGGGTGGATTTCGGAGGTGCTTTGTCAAGCCCGGTCGTGGCAGGTGGGGCCGGTCAAGAAAGATATGTCCCCCGTTGCTCTCCGCGTCGTTATTTACTGCGCACCTCCCACGTGTGAAGAGAGGGGCAGGGGTAACGCGCGGACTGATACGGACTGTCCCAATCTTCGGGCGAACCGAGGCGAGGGAAAAAGCAAAGCGCGGGACGCGACGCGGGCCCGACGCGGCGCGTTTCGACGGCGCCGCGTCCGATGAGAACAGCCCGCGCGATGCGGGAGGGATCCGAGTGAATCGATGTCGCGTAGGGGACGCACCCTAGGGCCGCTGGAAGGCATCTCTCGAGAGGTTCTGGTCACGACCTAAGCGTCGTGCCGAGTGGACGCAAACCGAGTGGTCCGTGGAAAAAGTCTCCGTCAACCTCGATTATTTTAGAGCAAATACAAACTAATTACGGTTTCGGTGTTCACACGCAAACAGTCATGTCCCAAATCCACTTCCCCCAATATCCTCGCCGCTTTTGCTAACCTCGCGCCGTACGAATGTCACAAAATGTCACGAAATCGTCACGAAATCCCCCCGGCTGCGTTTTCGTCGGTTTCGGGGGACCATTGAGACACACATCGAACGGCGTTGGCGCTCTCACGGGATGCGTCAACCGCCCCCTTCGTTCGCGGCGGGTCCGCTGATGGATAAGGAGAACGCGGGCCGTCGCGGGCTGTCACAATCCGCGACGACCACGACGTCGTCGTCGTCGATACACGCGATGTCAGCCAAGCTCGCGGTCGCGACGAAGGATGGAAACGCGCCGAAGATGGGCCGCGACACCGCGCCGTTGACGCTGCGGCTGGGCAAGGGATCCGAGGACGCGCCGCTGCTACGATTCACGACGACACTCGTGGGCGGCAGCAAGACGGTGCCGCTGCGCCTCCGCAACGACACGCCGGTGACGCAGCAGGTGCGCTTCGAACGCATCCCGCGCGAAGAGGGGTTCCTCGTGGACCCCGACCGCGCCACCCTGCCGCCGGGCGCGGAGGAGCTCGTGCGAGTATCGTGGCTTCCCGCGCGTCCCAGCGCCGGACCGTACTGCGGCATCATGCACGCGGTGCTCAACGACGGCGTCGGGGGAAGCGCCGCGGCGCTCAAGATACGCCTCCGCGCGCCACCAGTCCCGCAGATCTCGGGAAATGTCGACGCAGCCGCGGGAAACAACGATATGACAGGGCGGCGCGCGTCCACCGCGAGCAGCGTCGGCTCGCACATCCCCGGCGCACGTCGCGCCTCGGTCACCGCGTACGGCGCACGCCGCGCCTCCGCGCTGCAGCCCCTCGACAGCAACACAGCTGTGCGCAGCCGGCGGGCGCGTCGAGCATCGTTGGATGAATCCGCCCCCGACATGGCGTCGCCGGGGTTCAAACGATCGCGCGCCGACTGCGACAGGCTCTACGTCGAACGCGCATCCTTCGACACTGGCTGTGGGTCACTTTCGAACACCACGACGTCGTTCACCGCGAGCGAGGCTTCGGCGCAGAGGCGTCGCAAGCTCCCGAAAGTCGCGCCCGTCGCCAGGACGCTCCAGCTCCGACGACTGGGCGAGGGTGCCGACCCGGGTGCCGAGGGTGCCGACACAGCTGTGCGTCGACCCGATTTCGCGTCGTTTCACACCGAGTTTTGGGTACGACAGCAAGAGGTTGCGTTCACGCACTGGCTCAACGCGACGATAGTGCCGCACACCGCTTCGGCGTCGGCGAATTGCGCGGATAGACGAGCCAGGCGCTTGGCCGCCAACGCGGCTCGGACGCGGCTCTGGTCGCTGTACTCCTCCGATTGCGAGGTTCGCGCAGTGATCCTACGCGTGGAGTCTCACATCGACGACGGGTTCCTACGTTTGAGAGGGACGGAGGACGACGGCAGTTTCAAATCCGGGGGATCGTTCCTGGAGGATGTGCGGCTTCGGGACGAGTTCAAGGCGGCGCTCGGGAGCTATTCGCTGTTTTGGCTGCGAGCCGCGGTGGACACGGTGCTGGGTAACCCCGGGGACGTCGTCGAGGACGAGTTCGGTGCGTGTGGTGATCACGGCGTGGGTGTCGGTCACGAAGTGTCGGACAAGAGGAAGTATTCGTCGGAGAAGGCTGAGCGAACCGCGCTGGTGGCGGCGCTCACGCGGGACATCGAGCTCGAGCTCGAGTTCGGCACCGGCTCCACGGGCGCCGCGCCGTTCGCGGACGGCTACCAAGAAGCGCTCGCGGGCACCGTGCTCAAGCGAACTTTGCTTTTGGTCTTTCTGATGGACCGGGCTCGATCCGGTTTACCTCTGGATACCCCCTTACTCTTCCGGAACGACGCGACTACCAAGAGCAGCGCCGACGTCGCGCGGTGCGCGCTGCAGGCGTCCACCTACGGCACCGGCGACGTCCTACGGCACATCTCGCACATGGGGTACAAACTGTACCACGCGCAGGAGCCCATCCGCGAGTACGACTTTACCGTTCGGAACTTATCGACTGACCTTCGCGACGGAGTCCGGCTGTGCCGGCTGGTGGAGGTGTTGGGCGGGCGGACCGGCGACGATAGCTGCTTGAAGGATGCCAAGTTCCCCGCGGACTCGCGAGCCGCGAGGGTACATAACGTCCAGCTCGCGTTGGACGCGGCGGCGGCGTGCGGGGTGGAGCTCCCGGGTCGTTGGAAAGCTTTGAGCGCGGGCGACGTCGTGGACGGGCATCTGGGTAACACCCTCGGTTTGCTCTACGCGCTCATGATGCACTTCCAGGCACCTCGGATGTTACCGACGCACGAGATGGACGGTGAGATTGGTGCATGGAGGGAACGCAGGGCGAGGCAGATCGTGGCGGGCCGCGGCGACTTTGCGTTTCACGGCGCCACCCTGGCGCCTGCTCGAATGGACGAAGATGAAGAGACGAAGGAGCCGACCCCCGAGGAGGCTGACGCGGAGGAAACGGCGCGGTCCGCGGCGCTGTTCGCGGATGAGCTCGCGGACGCCGCGCTCGCGACGTCGGGTACCGACACGTACTCTTCGTCGGAGCTCAGGCTATTACGCTGGGCGCGGGCTGTGTGCGGGTGCGTCGGCGTCGAGGTTGACACGTTCAAGTTATCCTTCGCCGACGGTACCGCGCTCTGCGCCCTGATCAACGCGTACGCGCCGAGGCTACTGCCGCTTCGCGCGATTAACCGACCGCCGACGACGCTGGACGTCCCGGGCGCGCCGGCCTCGTGGCGATCCGTCAGCTACGGGTATTTACTCCGGGAGCGGGTCGGGTCGGACGGAGCGGGCCCGGATGACGAGATCGCGGCTGAAGCGCTGGAGGCTCGGGCGCAGGCGACGGCCGCGTGCAAGGCTAACTTTAAGCTGGCGAGTGACGTGTGCCGCGCGCTCGGCGGGGTCCCTGAGCTCACGTTCGGCCCGAACGATGTCGCGTCCGCCGGTGGGCCCGACGCCAAAGTCGTCGCGGGTCATCTCCTGTTTCTATGCGCCAGGCTTTTGTGCCACGCTCGGGAGGAATGCGCGGCTCGGCGGATCCAACGCGCGTGGAGGTTCATTCACTGGCGTCCCGGTTGCCTTCGCAGGTGGCAACGCGCGGCGACCGTGGTGGCCAAACACAAGCGCGCGTTGGACGCCAGGCGACTCGCGTTTGACAAGATGTGCGCCGTCGTCCGTTCGCAAGCGACGTGGCGAGGTTTGGTCGCCAGGCGACGGCTCGCCGCCGCCGTCGCCGCGGCGACGTGCATCCAGCGCCACGTCCGCGGCAAGATCGCGAGGGACGCGTACGCGGACCTTCAGTTCGCCGCCATGATCACGCAGACGCACGCGAGGCGTTCCATCGCCCGTCGCGCGTACCTCACCCTGCGGCGTCACGCCATTCGGTGCCAGGCGATCCGCCGGGGCAGCGCGGCTAGGGACAAGTACATGGAGATGCTCTGGGAGAACGAGGCGGCGACGACGATCCAGTCCGCGTGGCGCATGGCGACGCAGAGGCGTGTGTTTGAAGGGGTCCGGGAGATGACTGTTTACATCCAGGCGATGGCGAGGGGCGCGACGACTCGACGAAAGTTTGTGCGGTATCGAAACAAAGCTCGCGGCGCGACTAAGATCCAGGCTGCGTTTCGCGGGTACCTCGCGCGCGCTAGCTTCAACTCGCTTCGCACGGCGGCGGTGCGGGCGCAGGCGATACGGAAAGGGACGACGGAGCGGCGCGCGTTCGTGGCGCGAAGGCGCGCGGCGATTCGTATCCAGGCGGCGGTTCGCGGTTGGACGGCTCGGGAGCGCTACAACGACGTTCGTTTCACGGCTTTGTCTTTGCAGGCGCGGGCGAGGGGCGCGAGTTGCCGGCGAGCGTACCTCCGGACGCGCGCCGCCGCGCTCACGATCCAACGCGCCTACCGCGCGGTGCGACTTACACGTGAGCGAACGTGCGCGGCGGTGAGGATCCAGGCGGGTTGGCGCGGGTGGGCGCAGAACCAGCGATACGTCGACACGCGGTTCACGTGCATCGTGCTGCAAGCGAGGTGGCGTGGCGCGAGGGACCGCACTTCGTTCCTCGCGTTGAGACGCGCCGCCGTCGTGGTACAGAAATACCGGCGGCGGGTCGTCGCGGTCGTCGAGTTCAAGCACGCTCAGCGCGTGGCTAAGAAGGACGCGCTCGAGGCGAAGAGGCGCCGAGCGATGAACGCGGCGACGACGATCCAGGCGGCTTGGCGCGGTAAGCTCGCGCGCGATGCGTACCGCGCCAAGGCGGCCAGGACGTCGCAGAAGCGACGCGTCGCGGCGATCATCATTCAGACCAATTTCCGAGCGTGGGCTGCGCGTTGTGACTTTTTGGCGGCGCGGTGGGCCGCCTCCGTGTTCCGCGGCGCGTGGCTGGCCAAGCGACGAATGGATGACGCTTCTAGACGCTTCCAGACGCTTCGACGCACTGTGATCAGGTGCCAGGCCATGGCGCGCGGCGCCAAGGCCCGGCGCGCGTTCTTACTCCACAGACAGACGCGGGCGACTCGCGTCATCCAAACGCACTGCCGGGGACACGCCGCGAGGGTCCAAGCGGACAAAACGTTTGGACCGAGAATGGCTGAGCTGAGGTCGTTGGTGAAACGATCCCGCGCGAACGCCAAGTCGAACCCGGCGTCGACGCTCGGTGCCCGCGCGAAGGCTGCCGTGGCGACTCTTCACGCGCCGAGGAAACTTCGTGAAGTTCGCGACGCCCTGCGTGACCTCGCGGTGGCCACCCGGTGGTCCCAAAAGTGCCGAGCGCTCGCGTGCGACGAAAAGGCGCTCAAGGCTTTGCTCCGCACCACGCGCAGGTGCGACCGGTCCGCGGCGCACGAGCCGGTGCTCGCCGCGGCGTACGCGCTGTTCGAGAACATGAGCGCGGATGCGACGTGCGCGAGGGCGCTCTTCGAATGCCGCGACTCCGTCAACGTCATCGCCGAGCACATGCAGATGTGCAGGGATCGACCCGAGCTGGTGGCCTCAGCGGTGCGCACCGTTGTGAACCTGTGCGGAGACGCCAGACGAGCCGCGGAAGTTGCGGCGATGGGTAAGATCTTGGGGCGGATCAGGAGCATCGCCGAGATCATGCAGAACAACCTGGACGTCCACCGGCACAGACGGCTGACATACATCGAGCAGCGCCGGCCGGACAAGGCGACGGAGGAGGCGGAGTCGATGGCCAAACTTGAGCGTTCGATTCGCAGCATGAAGGGTCTCATCGCGCACCTCGAGCCGCACAAGCTAACGCACAAGCACGGCGCGGGCAGCGGCTCCAAGAAACCGCCGAGGTCCACGCTCCTGTATCCGAGGTCACGGTCCAGGCTCGGTCGCGTGGGGTCGCCCGCGGTGGTCGCCGCGGCGGGGTCCCCAGCCGCCAAGGGTGAATTTTGTGACAAGGAAAACGCCGCCGCCAACAACGCCGCGGCTGGCAAGGCGTACAACGCCGAGAGGGAGCGCGTTCAACGCGGCGCGCTGGAGAGGGAGCGCATTCACGGGGGCGTTCTGGCGGCAATCTGAGAATAAGCCGCCGCGCGCACATGGGGAAACTAGGGTACTCAACGACGAACACCATTCGTTTTAATTTGATCGATTAATGGAAAACGACGAAGCTCGACTACTACTTAAACCCCCGCGTCTCGGTCTCAGTGTCCCCCCGCGAGCATCTTGAAATCGAGCCCGAGGTACAGTCGCACGAAATCCAGCATGCACAGCACCGACATCCCGCTGCCCATAGCCTCCCAGAACACGGAGTGATGCGTCATGCGTCCGCCCATAGCCTCAACCGCGCCAGCCGGCAACGCCGCGGCTACAACTTTACTCAATCCCTTGCCGTCGGCGCGGACGTCTTCGTCCACCCTGAGGAACATGGGAAACGAGACGAGGAAGTAGATGCCGTAGAAGGCGCTGCCGAGTGTGTACGCCATGTCCCTATCCTCGAATACGTAGTACGGGAACCCGCAGATCGTGAGCGATTCCATAAACGCCGTCGAGTAGCTCATCGCGGCGACTACGCCGCATTGGTAAATGAACCGGCCCGCGTCGGCCTGGTATTTGCCACGGATCTTGCGAAGCACCGCGTTGGACAGGACGTGGTAGAACATGAAGTACGCGTGCGTCATCAGATACATCGCGATCGGCACGTCGTTGAGCCTGTGCGCCTGGAACGTGTAGTTCGCCTTTAGGACTCCGTAGAAGTAATGGGTGTACCAGTAGTTTCCGATGAAGGAGAAGATGGCGATCCAGAGGTTAGCCTTGAGGATGTACCAGTCCCTCAGTGGCCGCCCGACGTCGCCCTTGAGCGGACGCATCAGCGGGTAGAGCAACGCGGGCGCCGCGCACGTACCGCAGTAGGTCATGTATCCCCACTTACCCCACGACTCGTACGCGGCGGTGGCGATCACGACCCCGACGCTGAGGATCCAACAGACGGAGTACTTCAGGATGAACACCTCGGCGTGGTGCTTCGACGGGTTGGTCTGCGCATCCGCGAGCCACGAGCCGGACGCGTAGACATGCGCGGCGCCCTGCTTCCCCACGGAGGGCGAGCGCTTCGTGATGGACTTCGTGAGGCACGTCTTGGAGAGGAGGAACACGACGGCGAAGATGGCTGTGAAGATCTCAGCCATGGTGACCCAGACGGGGGGCACGCCGAGTCCCGCGAGGTACGCTCGATGGGGTGCCGCCGCCGCGGTGAGGAGCGGGCTGAGGCCCGCGAGCGCGGACGCGGCGGGCTTCACAACCTTGGTAGTAGCCTTGGGCATCGCGTGCTAGTGCTAAGTGCTACCTTCTGGGGAACGAACGCTGGGGGACCAACTGCCAAAAAACCAGAAGAGCCACAAAAACCAAAAGCTCGATTTGAAAAAAGCGCGTCGGCGGCGTGCAAACTTCAGAGGCACGACGCGCGTCAAGGACGCGGCACGCCGAGGGAGTCAAATCTCCGAGCTCTAGACGACATGTCCGGTGCGTCCCGTCACTCGGCGTTTCCGCACCCGACGCCCTCGCGCGACGGGGAGCGCCCGTCCCCGCCCCAGATCTCGGGTGCCGCCTTTTTTTCGCGCGCGATTGGTTTTTCGTGCTTTTGAACCCCCGCGCTGACCTACGTTCCGCGTCGCCCTTTGAAACAGAAGAGGACAAGCGCGACGACTCCTCCGACGAGGAGGAGGAGAAGAACGTGCCCACGATCGAGGACGACTCCGACGACGACTCCGACGACGAGGAGCCCGCCGCGAAGAAGGCCAAGGTTGAGAAGAAAAAGAAGAAGAAGTCGAAGGGATCGGACGACGACAACGACAGCGTCAACTCCGACGTCGTCGACGACCTCTCCGGCGACGAGGTGGACACCTCGAACATCATCGAGGGCGGGAGGCGATCCAGGAAGGGACGGGCGACCACCTTCCAGTACACCGCCACCGACCTCGGCGAAGACTCCGACGAGGACTAACTCTTAGCCAGCCAGCCGGAGGCTCGAGCTCGCCGACTCCATTTTTCCAATTCATCGAAGACACACATGAAAGGAACTCTCTCAACTCGCGTGCAGCTTTTCGCGTTTCGCCGCTTGAAGTTCGGCTCTCGCCCCACAGATCCTATCCACGATTTCCGCTGGTTTCCAGACCGAGAAAATATCTGCTTACGTCACCCTCTCACTTCATGGGTCTTAACTCGACAAAACTGGAGGACCGAAAAAATATCGTGGCGGCGTGGAGTCTCCAGAGAATCCTAAAACAACGCCGCGTTTTGATTGGCGCAATCGTGACAAATATCTCGAATCTTTTTGACACGTCCAACGTTTTGCCTCGGCATTTGAAAGCGAATTTTGACCGGGAGCGCGGTCAACGAAACGTCGATCACGCGACCGCGTGAAAGGCGAATTGGTTTTTTGAGTGTTTTTGACCGGCGAGTCCTCGAGGTTAACGTCGCGGGCCATTCGAAGGTCACAACCGAACGCGGCGGCAGCGGAGGAGTCACGCGCGCACGGAAGTTCACGGGCGGAATTCGAGCGAGAGTTCCCCGGGACAGAGAGTCGGCTAAGTAATCAAGAGGCCGAACCGGCCGGCGGAGGAGGCGGGGCGTCGGCGAAGGCGGCGCGCGTCGTTCTCCGGGACCGTTCTCGCGCACCGGGTACCCGCGGTCGTTGCATTAAAGCGACGTTACGCGACCGGTCGAGGGGACGCACGGTCGTTCACGAGCGCGTATCGCACGCGGAGACGTTCGTAGGACCAACCGCGGTTCTTCAGTAGTCCGCGCGTGGGGTTCGTGCGAGCGTGCCGGGTTCGCGCGGGCGTTCGCGGCGGCGTAACCGGAAGCCTCGGAGCGAAGAAAACCTTCGCATTCCCAAGTCAGTGCAACAAGACGAAGGGACGGCCGCGATGAAGCAGCCCGAGAGCAGCAAGGCGCGCAAGCCGTACACGATTACCAAGTCGAGGGAATCGTGGACGGACCAGGAGCATAACCTGTTCCTCGAGGCCATCAACCTGTGAGTGCACGCCCGTTTTCCACCCCCGTTCGACCCGTGGCCCGTGGCACCCCCGCGGGACATAAAAAAAAACAAACAAGATTCCGTCCCGCCCCGACGCGCCTCACGCCTGACGCGCGCCCCCTTCCCGCCCCACCCAACGCAGGTACGACCGCGACTGGAAGAAGATCGGAGACTACGTGGGCTCCAA
>Ga0315320_10003309_pt1 | contig 13249 bp, 11 predicted proteins | sample M140m21515metaG_FD_203458 | JGI IMG/M metagenome (GOLD analysis project Ga0315320, IMG submission 203458) | Ammonia-oxidizing marine archaeal communities from Monterey Bay, California, United States - M1 40m 21515 | ecosystem: Environmental > Aquatic > Marine > Coastal | place: USA: California...
ACAAAGCACAGCTCGCAAAAAAATCCATTATCCTGCCACTAAAACTAAAGACAGGAGTCTGGCATGAGTTGGAGATTCTCATTGTGGATGACACGATGATGGTGAAGATTGACTCACGTAAGATCGGTTCTATGGCATCGCCAGGAATCGCCCACAAAACCAAACAGCGAATCCGCCTGGCTGTAAATACTGAAGCATGGGTCGATGACATTACAATCTCTGCAGTCAAATAGACTGTTGGCACCTACGGCTGTTTTGAATGGTTGGTGAAAATTCATCTGTTTGAGTAGAAAGCATTAGCGTCCTGCATCATGGAGTAATCGTGTCGATTCAAATTCCTCAAGTATCCGTGCAGTGGCCAATGCGTCAGCCTCGGCACAGGTCGTAGCGAAGATGACTGGGGGATTGAAGTCGTCTGGAAGTGTTGCAGCGTGCCCGGTTTGCGGATGTACCACAAGTTTTCCTTGCTGTAATGCAGCAATCGCAACAGCCTGCCCATCCTGAAGAGAGATGGTCGGCTGTGTTTGCGACTCGTTCAAGCGAAGGCGAACGTGCCAAGCCTGAGAGGGGTCTGGTTGCCCCCATGCTCGAACCTCACCGCCAAGTTCCACGAGGTGAGCCGAGGAACCGAGCGAGAGAAGGAGTTTACCAATTTGGTCAACAGCATACCCTGGTCCGATGCCGGAGAAATCCACGGTAATGCCCTCAGTTGTCTTCTGCACGCTCGCGTTGCACGGGTCATCTGAGAGTTGGATTTTTAGATGATTGAATCCAACACGATCCATCACTTCTTGTGGTGGATTACCGCTGGGTATGCCGATTGAGCCGAGTTCGTCATGAAAGTCCCTTGTACGCCACCACTGAATCAGAGGTCCAGCAGTGATGTCAAAACGCCCTTCGGTCTTGTGAAAAAGTGTTTCTGCAATGAGCAGAATATTGGTCATATGTTCATCAACTTGTAGCAGAGTGTGCGCTGGTGATTTATTGAGTGTTGTTGCGATTGAATCTTCTCGCCAGGTGCTCAGCGACTGATCAATCTGCCGAAGAAGAGAATCAGTTTCTCGATGAATCTCACCAAGGGGTTTCTGTGGGACGTTTTTGCCAAGAGTGACCCGGTAGGTTGTGCCCATTGATGGTCCGGAGAAGGTTGGCAGGCCTTCACCCGCAGACACTGGCAATCCAATGAATGAAAGAATAGCGAAGTAAAGGTTGGGAAATTTCGTACGCATTATGTGAAGGCTCCCGAGGCCACGGCCACAGTCAGCGCCACAGCGAAGCAGCCGCAGAGGACAGCGTCCTGCCAGGTAATGCGTCCAGATTGGCGGTGAAGACGAACATATCGAAGCATGGCGCCTGTTGGGCAGCCATATCTGCAATAAGCCATCGGTGAAAGACTACTGATGGCTAGGCCGACTATACATATCACAATAGCGGAGGTTCCAGCGACCGTAGGTAGATATGCATCGAACGGCTCGAAGTCGACGAGTGAAATCTTCATGTCAAATATTGAAAAAACAGCGCACGAAACAAAAAGTGTCCAGGGAAGCCACCGCACATGTTGAAGCAGCGGTCCAAGTGATCTTTGAACATGCTTGAGGACACGAAACCGTTGGCTAGGTATCGTGATCTTTAGCAGTTGCTGTGCAGCACCGTGTGCGCACAATTGGTTGCAGTAGACGTTTCTCCCTGTTGCTGCTGGACTGCCAACCGCCAGCAGACTAAGCAAGAGAAGCACTGTTGCTCCTTGAGGAATGCCATACATGGCCCACCCCCAGAGCTGGGCCTGCGAAAGCAATGCACCAGCCCCAAAACCGAGGTAGGTAAGTACGAGAAGTGGTAGGACAATTCGCCCGACCCAATGGCCACGTAAGCGGGTATACCCGATTATGAGCCCGATAAACATGATGAAGACCGCACCCCATTGTGGAGCATTCAGGTTCTGGGTGCGTAAAACGAGATCTCCCACAAAAGATTGTCGTTCTTGACGTTCGCTGACCGACTGAGAAGCTACAACAATTGCTTCTGCAATAGCTTGGCTGGTCATCGTTGCGCCGCTGACACCCTCAATGGGTGACTTATCTGTTTCTGTGGATGCGATTTCCTCAAATGTCTGCCCAATGAAATACTTTTTGAAAGCCACGTCGTCGCGGACGTAGGACACGTAGGGCTCGTTGTCAAAAGTCTTTCTGATACACAAACCTACAGCTGTGCCAGTGCTATCAAAACCAATGAGGCTATCAGTAGGTCCTTGATAGCCAATGATGGAGTCTGCGGCAGGAGTGGTTCTGAGTGTCCATCCGAGGGGAATCCCTGCATGGTCATAGACATTCATAATCGACGAGTCTCCTGCGTCTGCACGCAGCTGTGTTGCTTTGGGGAATATCTCTTGTATTTCTGCAAGCTTTGGGTCATCAGGGAAACGGGTTATTTTGCGATCTTTTCCTAATCGTTTATTGAGTGCTTCAATCATGGCAAGGCTTGTGAGGGTAGCGCCAGCAGATGTGATATACGGTTCTTTGGGTGTCCGCTTGAGTTCTTCAAGAGTTTTGCCGAGAAATTGGTTCCAGAATGCTTTGTCACTTGTGACGACTGAAACGTGGTCGCGAGTATCTCCGCTGGAAAGAATTTCAATACCGCAGATAGTTTTTCTTGGGTCACAAATAATCAGCAGATTTGAAGGGCCGGAGAAACCAATCACGGTGTCGCTTACCGGGGAGGTCTGAAAGCAAAACCCCACGGCTTCACCCGATACGTCAAGCAGTTCAATAGCACCACGAACGTGACTTGATTGGGCCCCAAAACGGGCTGCTTGTGGCACGGCATTTTCAAATGTCAGAAGCGGCAGTGTCGTAAGTGAAGCAGGAGGCCTTTTAAGACTCGCAGCGTGCGAGTAGTAAAGACAAATAATGATACCTGACACCATGCACAGTCGGGCCGCGTGTATAAGGAATCTCATGGGGGGACATTTCTGGATTGCACGACGGTTTCGGTATTAATTCGCTACTAAGTATGAAAAATATCCGATATGCTATCGAAGACTTAGAAAATCAAAAAAGGTGGGACATGATTATAAAACAATATCAGAGACTACTCTGTAGCGTTTTTGGTGCTTTCACGCTGTTGTGTGGTTTTAATCCAAATCATGCTTATGCAGCTGAACAACAACCTAATGTAGTTCTCTTTCTAGTCGATGACATGGGACCGCTCGATACATCAGTTCCTTTTTTGACTGATTCCGAGGGTCGCCCCGAGCGCTATCCACTGAATGATTTCTATCGAACGCCATCGATGGAACGGCTGGCCTCACATGGTGTTAGGTTTAGTACCTTTTACGCGATGAGTGTTTGTTCGCCCACACGAACGTCAATTATCACGGGTCAAAACGCAGCGCGACATCGGGTGACGCAATGGATTCGCTCCGAAGGAGACAATCGGGGTGAATTTGGGCCACCTGATTGGCGGTGGGTCGGTGTTCAGGATCCAAGTGTTACGCTGCCTGGAGTTCTCAGGGAAAATGGATACCGCACAATCTTTGTGGGCAAAGCCCATTTCGGTCCTCTCGGCGAACCGTCTGAATGGCCAACGAATCTCGGTTTTGACGTGAATGTTGCAGGATGTTCCTGGGGACAGCCTGGCAGCTATTACGGACTTGATGGATATGGAAATATTAAAGGCAATAAGAGGCGTGCTGTTCCGCATCTCGAAAAATATCATGGAACCCAAACGTTTCTTTCAGAAGCGCTCACAATCGAGGCAAAGAAACAGATCACCATCGCAGTGGAGGATAAGAAACCATTCTTTCTCGATTTTGCGCACTATGCTGTGCATGCACCGTTTCAATCGGATCCACGATTTGCTTCGCACTACAAAGATTCTGAGAAACAAAAAAACGCGCAGGCATATGCAACATTGATCGAGGGCATGGATAAATCTCTTGGAGACATACTCGACCATCTTGATTCGTTGGGAATTGCTGAGGAGACACTTGTGATGTTTGTTGGCGATAATGGTAGCGATGCCCCGCTTGGTTCTGTTCATGAGCATGCGAGTTCGTTTCCACTTCGCGCGAAAAAGGGCACGCATTACGAGGGCGGCATGAGAGTTCCGTTTATTGCTTCCTGGGCACGACCATCTCAGGAAAGTCCTGTTCAAAAGCGTTTGCCAATTCCTGAGGGTGCTATCCAGCAACAGCTTGGAACGGTTATGGATATCTACCCAACGGTTCTTGCCGTCACCGGCACACAACCTCCATCAGACTACACACTCGATGGCACGGATCTCCAGACTCAGTTGGAAGGGCGTCGAAATAGCAGCCGCGAGGAGAGGTTTCTCATGCATTTTCCGCATAAGCATAGAAGCAGTTACTTTACGTCGTTTCGTGATGGAGATTGGAAACTCGTGTACCACTATCGACCAAATGATAATCCAGCTAAGACTCCATACGAGCTGTTTAATCTTGCACAGGATCCATTTGAAAAGCACAATCTCGCTGATAGCAAGCCACAAGTACTCAAAAAGATGATGGCAACAATGACTGCATCGCTACAGGAGCAATCGGCACTCTATCCTGTCGATCCTGATGGGAATGAGTTGTTACCGATAGCCCCGTAGAAACGTGCTTCTACTTTTTGGGAACAAGCATCACAGCATCAGCGTGTGCAAGGCCACCTGCCGAGTGAGTGCCAATAGTTACGGTACAGCGTTCACCCTTCTTGAGGGGAACGTGACCGGCCGTACCAAACGTTGTATTGATTGGTGGTGGTTGTTTCATATTAATACGGGTTGTGATATCCAAATTCTCTGAAAGAACTGAGACTGGGACGGTATTTCCTCGATTTGCATGTGGTTGCCAGGCGACAAGAATCTCATAAGTGTTGGCGGCAGGTGCACGAAACGTGAAAGTTGCCGTGGCATTCGTTTCAGCGGGTGCGTATTGATAGCCATGTCCAATGTAGCCATCGAGACCGTGGCCTTTCTGCCATTTCCCCTGAAACGTTGCGTCACGATCATCAAGGACCGTGGCTGAAAATTGCTGTGCAAGTTTCACGGGATCAACTCCTGATGGTTCACCGGTGGGTCCTGCAAGAGGTAGGGTGTTGGGTGGAATTTCAAGGGGGGCAGTAGGTGTCTTTCGGCGGGCTTTTCCAGGTAGTTGTAAAAGGTCAGCAAGTTCCGACCAATAGTGGTCGTAGACACTCCGTGGATTGCCATTATTCCGGATGGCCACACTTGCTGCCTTGCCAACAACTTCACCCATCATTCCGCACGTTTGCATGACACGTGTCGTACCAAGCGCCTTATGCGTGACTGAAATGCAACGGCCTGCCATAAAGAGGTTCGTAATTGTGCGCGAATAGAAACAGCGGTAAGGAATAGGGTATCCAAATGAGCGATCTACGCGCCGGTCATGGACGGCAATTGAGATAAACGGATTATCTGGAAATTTAGCCGCATATTGTTCTTTTGGATAATGCAGATCGATTGACCATGTCGAGGGTACACATCCATCCGAAAATTCACGCTTCGCAACAATATCGTCTTGTGTTAACACAACGTCCCCAAGGATACGACGGCTCTCCCGTGGGCCGCCGACGAATGCGAGCCAGGTGAGGACTGCGTTTGTATGCTCTGGTGCGCCATCGCCGTTTTTCATTGCCGAAAAAGCCCCAAAGACTGCTCGAAGATTCCAATCACGGATCCCTTCAGCATCATGTAATGGGTCCTTGTTAAAACCGCTCTCCCAGAACCATTGACCATGGTGGTCTCGCGGATAAGGAAAGTCATCCATCGCCAGTGGGAGCGCCCAGGGTGTTTTTGGAAATGGAACGGGTTCGGAAAGTTCGTCCCAAGCCCACATGTTGCTCATCCCCATTCGGCCAGTGGGTTCCATCGCTGTTTCAGCGCCGGCATGGTCCGCGATTGTTGCATGCCCTGTTGCGTCACAGAATAATGTGCCATGAAACACGTGAGTTTCGCTCGTGCGCGTATCGAGGGCAGTCACTGATTCTATGAGTCTTTGAGAAGTATCCGTTTTAACTGCAAAGGCGTGCATGTTTAAAAACAAATCAATCTTGTCTTCAGCCCGAACGATAGCTTCTTTTTTAGAGTCACCGAATTCTTCATATGTCCCGGGGCTTTTTTTGGCGTTGTCTCTAAATTCTTCAACAATTTCACCAATGCGAGGATACTTGCCCCGGCGAATGAGTCCTTTGGCCCAGACACGCACCTCGCTTGAGCCATTGCCACCAAGGACGGGACGGTTTTGAATTAGTGCAACACTTAGCCCCATGCGGGCGGCCGATATACTTGCGGCCGTCCCTGCGTACCCACCACCAACAACAACTAGATCGTAGGGTCCATGTGAAACTGGTGACTCGGATACCCTAAGCCTTTCTTTTCGCCATCCAGATTCATTCGGTGGTGAAAGTTTTTGAGAAGTCAGCGCAATACAATCACACCGGCCGTCAAAACCCGTTGCGTCAATTATGCGAATGGAGTTCGCCCCTTTTACGGTTTGTACGGTACCTCCATATTGCCAGTGCCATTCAGCACCCTCGGTCCCAAAGTCAGTTGCAAGTTTTTGTTCATTGAAGGAAACGTGGAATTTCCCAGGTGTACCTGAAGCGTCCCATCGAGCTACCCAGTCTTTGGTGCGTACCCAGACGTGATATATGCCGGCTGACTCTAAATCAAATGTTGTCGAAGCATCGGCGACTGGTACACCAAGCCCATGCGCGAGAAGATAAGGCGACCCCATCTCTTCAATGAACTGGGTGTCAAGTTTCCAACCGCCATGAGTTTCGAAGCTTTCTGCTTCAAGAAGAATAGTTGCTGGGTTGCCATTCACTATGGAGGCAATCACTATGTACATTGAGCATACGAGAAAACTGCGTAGAAAAAAGTTCATTGTTGATATCTCGATCGGTGAATCACAACAGGTATTCTGCTCTGAACGTACAAGGTCATCCAATACATTCTCTTACATTCCATTATGGTTTTAATAATTTGTCCCCGGACCCTTTTTGTAACAGTACCCTCTGAAACGACCTAATCTAACTATTATTTTTACAGTGCCGTGACGTTGAGGTAAAATATATAAACGGAAGAATAAATTCTGTCAGCGTCTGTAAATTTAACGAAGGCAAAGACATTTACCAAATCTAATATGGAGCATTCCTAACGATTGAAGAATGCGTGAGGTGAGCACATGGATCATAAAAGAAAAGACAGCAGCCAGAGGGGTTTTACATTGATTGAGCTACTGGTTGTCATTGCAATCATTGGCGTTCTTGTAGGCCTTTTGCTTCCAGCCGTTCAACAGGCACGAGAAGCGGCACGGCGAAGTTCTTGTGTGAATAATATGAAGCAGGTGGGACTTGCTGCTCATAACTATCTTTCGGCACACCAGGCATTTCCGCCTGGCATGGTGCAGCCTGATACTTCAATTGGAAGTTGGAACAACTGGGAGAACGCAAGCGCATATTATTTACTGCTGCCTTTGATGGAGCAGCAAGGGTTATACGACAAGATGACTGCGCAGCTTCAGGTCGATGCTGCAAATGCGCAGGTTGAACTATATAAACTTTCTCGGCAACCTATAACCAATCTCATGTGCCCAAGTGACTTTAGTGATTCACCAGATTCGCCTGAAGGTGGTCGATCGAATTATGGATTTTCGACAGGTAGCACAATCTTTCTTGGAGGAGCAGATGATTGCACGTTTTGGTCTTCGGGCAAGCAGTTCCCTCGAGCGAATGGGTTTACATCAAGAACACGGGCACTCCAGACATGTAGTAATCCGCAGGCAGGACGCAATCAGGATGTCCCTCGAGGTACTGGAAAGCAGTGGGCCGATGGATACGGAACTGAAAAATTCACTGACGGGTTATCGAATACCGTGATGGCGGGAGAAATGTTAGCCGGTAATGGTGCGGCCTCATGGCGTGGGACGATAACCAAAGCTGTCTACCCACGTAATTATGTTCGTGGCCAGTCAGCACTCTCGCCTGCTGATAGAAACTTTATTACTGAAGCTGAGCTCACCACATGGGGCCAGGCAGCAGAAGCGGCGACTGACTGGTTTGGTCGCAATGGTTCCTTTTGGGGATGGCCAGGCCATGGAAGTTCATTGATTAATTGTGCAGCACCACCCAATTGGCAATATCCGTCGGGTGGTCAAGGGACGCCAGGGATGCCATTTGATGGATACACCGGGCTTTTTCCGCCTCGGAGTCGACATCCAGGTGGAGTGAGCGTTGCGTACGCGGATGCGTCGGTGCAGTTTTTGAACGATTCAATAAACCTGCGAACGTGGCAAAGACTTGGTAACAGGCAGGATGGCGAAGTTGTTCCAGAATAAACGCTCAAAAAGCAAAGTTGCAAGTGAAAGGAAGTCACGATGGATTTGAGAGTATTCTCTGAACAGCTGCGATCGGTTCAAAATGTGGCTTTTGTCTTGAGTGTTTTTGTACTCACCAGCGGATGTGGTTCAGCATCGGTGCAGGATAAAGTGCTGCATGAAAATTCGACTGATCCGATTGAAATTGCATCGAACATGCTCGAGGGGTATGTCCAAGGACAGCCGGTGGGCAGCGAGGCCGAAGGGTATCAAGAAATGATCACGAGTGTCAGCACGGTCGATGCGGCAAAAGGTGGTGAACTAAAAACGTTTTTGGATTCAATAGACCAAACCGGACGTGTGGACCGGAAGGAAGCCAAACGACTCTTCGAGATGTTTCGATCAGGACCATAACTTAGGAGCCTGGCGGAAAGATTCAAGCTGTGCCTGCTGATCTGACGTCGCTGCAAACCTTTCTGGTACCATCTGGAATAATCGATAACGGTTACTGAGCCCGAACGGTTACGACAGGTGTCGCCTCGTGATGATAATGACCTCAATCATTGGGATTATTGCGTTTGCCTATGCAACCGTCGGGCATGCCGGTGCAACAGGCTACATTGCCGTCATGACGTTGTTTGGTATATCGGCAGATATGATCCGTCCGGTGGCGCTAAGCCTCAATATTGTTGTTGGGATCATCACAACTATTCAATTCATGCGGGCCGGTTTTGTGCGACTTGAATTGATCGGTCCTCTTGTGTGTGGAAGCATGCCAGCCGCTCTTGTGGGAGGATGGTTATTGCCCCCACTTCCCGTGGTTGAGGCTCTTGTCGGCTGTGTGCTGTTACTTTCTGCAGTACGTGTTGGGTGGGTTAAAAAGGGTGAAGAATCTGCAGCCACCAGTACACGCTGGAGAAGCAGTTCACCACTCTTTTTTCTGGGCGTCATCCTTGGTTTTTTGTCTGGTCTGACCGGGGTAGGTGGGGGTGTTTTTCTTACGCCATTGCTTCTTGCAATGAAGCTGGCTGATGTGAAGCGAGTGGCTGCAACATCTGCTGTGTTTATTCTCGTGAATTCAGCTGCAGGTCTTACCGGGTGGATTGCCGCCGGGAATGCATTCCCTGAGATTGCCCCTCGATTTATCGTGGTGGTGATTGTTGGCGGCCTTATAGGATCTTATCTAGGCGCGTTTTGCCTTTCACCAAGGATTATTCGACGGTGCATGGCAGCTATTCTTGTTCTTGCTGGAGTGAAGCTTCTTATGCATGCTACTTTGAGTTTTGGGTTGGTTTCTGAATTCGCTTAAGGAGACCAACGGCAATAACAGTACTTAGACTGAAAAATAGAAGTACTGCGATGTAGAGCACCATGGCAAGTGGTATTGGGGCATCGAAACGTGCGCGGCCAAGAAGGGTCACGCTTGAGGCATAGATAAGAAGAAGGCCGGTTGCGATAGTCCCTGTAATGCTGATACCGCATTGGACGGACATACTTAACTTTGCTTTTGCCGCTAGCCAGGCGATTGCCGGAAGCCATTGAAGTGCATGAATCACAACACCATGCGGAAATTTCGGAACACCCGCCTGCCCATACAGTTCCGGCAGAAGTCCTTCCTGGACACGAAGATCGCCACTGATATTTATCAGAACTCCAAGAAGGCAGGAGATTGCAAGGTAGAGTAGTCCAGATTGCATGGCGACAGCCATCGGGGCGGGCTGGCTGACCTCATTTGTAAAAGATCTTACAGTCAGCACGAGAATGACTCCGGTGACTCCAAGAATGAGAAAGCCCATGGCGTCATAGATGTATGAATCGAGAGAGGTTGTTCGGTTAAAGTGGCTTGGTACACCCCGCCACTGCTGAAGATCAATCAAACCAACCTCGACGATCAATGCCAATGCTGTTGCCCAACTCCAAAAGGAATCACTGCGATATTTGGGCAAGTTCGACCAGACCCAGCCCATTGAGATACTCGTAAGACCAGCAGAGATTCCAAAGAGAATAGGTTTGCGCCAGCTGACCGCACCTTCCCAAGGCCCTTGTTGCCAAAGATATATGCCTAGATGAAGAACCCCACTGGCAAGAAGAATAAGTCCCCCTGCAATAAGTGGCTTGGCTCGATGATCACGACACCACGCCATCTCAAAGTGGTTCATGGTGTCGTTGCCGAACGGTTTGAGGATTTTGTAGGTGATTCAAGTGAAAAGACCATATGTCTAGGCTGTCGGATATTCAAAAGTCACCCAGGATTTACAGCCGCTAAATGAGTCAGTCCAAGGAATTGTGATCATTGGACTGACTGGGGTTACGTCAACAACAAGTACATGAAGATTTTCTTTCCATCGATAGAACCGTTCATTCACAATTGCATCAGACCAGATGTGCCGGGGCCGAAGTGCTACGAGTTGCTCCGGTTCTGTGACCGTGAATGATTTTGTAACACGTACTTGATGCCGAAACTCAACCGTCCCCTCAGGTGGTCGGTCATCATCGATCGTGGCGAGTAGATCTTGCGAGTTTGGGATAAGGTGGTCTTCGGACTGATGAACAAATGTTGGAAAGAGAAAGAATTCATCAGCTATGAGCGTGAAGCTTCCACCCGGCTCAATAATGCCCCCTTTTCGCAGGATAATATCTTGTCGTCCTGTCGCAAGTGCCCTGCATATCACCGCCCACTCTTTAAAGGCCGTAGATAGCTTGTCATCGTGGTGTGCAGACACGTTGGGTATCACTTACGAATATAAATACCATTTGCCTTCAACTGAATGATCGGGAGTGCAAGCTTCGGATTAAAGCTGGCGGTACCACGAATAACGACTACTGCATTATTTTCGACACCAAATAAATCTCGTGCATCGATTGGGAGTTCATTCTTGTCAGCACCAATAAACTGTACGGCAACCATCGGGGCCTTTGCGAGTTTCTTCTTGCAGAATGGGCAATCATCGGGGTTATGGCCTGGTTGACTGCCATGGTCATCGGGAAGTTGAAGCATCGCAAAGGAAGCCTTGCCCTTCACAAAGGGATCCATCCCATTTGCAGCGATCCTGCCTGCAATCACAATTTCTTTTGGCCCTTTTGCAATGGCCGCCTTGGCTGCCGTTGGTGTCAGCGCCCCTGCTGGTTCTTTCTCAAGAACAAGCGTTGTCCGCGTCTTTTCGATATCAAGAGTTGCTGCAACGGCCAATGAACAAATGCAGGCTTGCGACACGACAAAAAGAAAAACAAGTAGGAGACAAGTTTTTACTCTAAATTTCTGCAGCATCTTCATGTCTCTCCTCCGTGAGGTTAAAAGGGCGTGTAGGTCGTGGTTTTTTCCGTCCACGTTCTCGTTTCGTTGCTTATTCGGCTTTGGTAGCAGAGCCTTCTTTTTCATCGGCAGTCTCGTCACTCGACGCCGTGGCTTTGGCGGCCTCAGTGTCAGCGGCCTTCTTGTCAGCAGCCTTCTTGTCAGCAGCCTTCTTGTCAGCAGCCTTCTTGTCAGCAGCCTTCTTGTCAGCAGCCTTCTTGTCAGCCGCAGCCTTCTTGTCGTCCTTCTTTGGCTTCTCACCGACAACCGCATCTTTGGCCTCTAACAAGAGAGCCTCAAGATTTTTGGTGGCTTTGTTGATAGTGGGTCCAAAACTACCGAAATCGATTTTTTTGATCTCATCTTCCGCTGCATGAAGAGCCTCATCAATTTCACCATAAGCCTCAAATATCTTATTCGAGGCTGCGGTAGCTGCATCTTTAACTTTTTCGTCAATTTTGGCGGCTGCAATCTTTTCGTTCAGGTCTTCCATAAGATGACCAATTGAATGAACGAGACTGTCAGCTTTGTCGGTTTCACCACTTTTAAGCGCTTGACGCACTTGACCGGTAACTTTTTTCAGTTGCGCGATGGCTGCCTCAACAGTTGCCGGCATTTCGTGGGAATGACCATCGTCAGCCTTCTGCGCTGACTTTTCATCAGAATGATCTTCATCCATGTGGTCATGGTCATGGTCATGGTCTGATTTGTCATGGTCGTCGGTGTGCGCTGGTGCTTTGGCATCTTCTTTCACAACAACTGGCGACTTATTCCCAGTATCACAGCCTGGGAACAGAATAAGTGACCCGGCGAGAAGGGCATACACACTTCCAAAAAACAGATGCGATGGTTGTTTAGCAAGCGTTGGACAGCGGGACATGGGAGGCTTCTCCAGTTGGGTGGGGTGCACGTGTTGTTAATCTCCGAGTACATCTGCTCTCGGAAGCCTCCATACTAACTCGAAAAGTCTCAGGAATCCAGACGCTTTGCCGGCCTGCGACTTCCGGGAGCCAGAAGACACAGGAGGCTTCTTTCAGCCAAAATAATCGGCCGCGACGGGTCAAAGCCAGAAGGTTGATGTGATCGCCGGAGAGAGGGCAATTGACTTGTGTCAACACACACCTCCCACTGCATCTCTTGAAGTAGAGGAGACGATGGGAAAAGAAATTCACGTTTTTCGGTGCCTGCATTACAAAAAATGAGGACATGCTGTGGTGTTCCAGCGAGTCCGCCTGCCTTGGGGTTATCTTCGTCAATGAGCACTTTCGGTGTCGGTGCTCCAAAGAAACATGCCAGACTAAAATCGCCTGAAAACCAATCGACGTGGGTGCCATCGGATGAGAACCACTCGACATCTGGGACAGTGCCATTGGTGCTGCTGCCGCCTTTCAGAAACGTGCGTCGGCGTAGCGTTGGATTGCTGAGTCTGTGGTATATCAGTGAAGAAGTGAATTGAACGAGGTCAGCGTGATCGATAGTCAGTTTCCAGTCGAACCATGATATTTCGTTGTCTTGGCAGTATGCATTGTTATTTCCTTTTTGCGTTCGACGGCATTCGTCACCCGCAAGCAGCATTGGGATGCCTTGGCTCAGGAGCAGGGTGGAAAGCATGTTGCGAA
>Ga0315320_10003312_pt1 | contig 13242 bp, 10 predicted proteins | sample M140m21515metaG_FD_203458 | JGI IMG/M metagenome (GOLD analysis project Ga0315320, IMG submission 203458) | Ammonia-oxidizing marine archaeal communities from Monterey Bay, California, United States - M1 40m 21515 | ecosystem: Environmental > Aquatic > Marine > Coastal | place: USA: California...
TATTTCCTCTCAGATCCTATTTCAAGTCTTAGATTGGAGAGAGAGAGTCCCCGAAGTTGTGGGAATGTTCCAAAAAGAAGTTGCAAAAAGAATTGCCGAGGGCCCAGGCTCTCGGACTTATGGGATTTTAAGTGTGCTGTTGCAAACCTATTACGACATCGATTACCTCTTTACCGTAGACGAAGACGCATTCGATCCACCTCCCAGAGTGAAAAGTGGTGTGATCCGCCTCAGACGTAATGATTTAATTGACCCCGGATGTTCATTCTCTCATTTAAAACGAGTTGTAAAAGGAGCGTTCAACCAAAGACGTAAAACCCTAAGAAATGCCCTAATAAGCGCTGGATTTCAGGAGGCTTTGATTCCCGAGGAATTCTTGAAAAAACGTGCTGAACAACTCAGTCCTACAGATTTCCACAGACTCTCTGTGGCGCTTATACCCCGCTAAACCTTACTGACTTAACTTTGCAACTGATGGCTGACAAATGAGTTATAAAACTTAAACTAGGACTGAAGATGAATAAAACCATAACATTGGGGGAATTTATCATGGACAGGCAGGCCGCATTTCCGTTCGTGTCTGGTCAATTAACGCGTCTATTGACTGACATCGGGGTCGCTTCAAAAATTGTCAATCACCAAGTGAACAGAGCCGGGTTGGCGGGAATACTCGGGGAGTCAGGTGCCGTAAATATCCAAGATGAAGCACAGCAGAAGCTGGATGTTTTTGCAGACCAAACCTTTATGAGAATCCTCTCGGTTGGAGGGTCAGTCGCTGGAATTGGATCCGAAGAGCAGGATGAGCCCATTCTATGCGGAGACGAAGGAAAAACGGGAAAATACATCGTCCTAATCGATCCTTTAGATGGAAGCTCCAACGTGGATGTGAACGTAAGTATCGGAACTATTTTCAGTATTCAACGTCGCAAAACGCCGATGGGAGAACCCTTAACTGAGCAGGACTTCCTACAAGCAGGAACACATCAAATTGCCGCTGGATATATTCTGTATGGTTCTTCTACAATGCTTGTGTACACCACTGGAACTGGCGTCAATGGGTTTACACTCGATCCTGCTGTAGGAGAATTCTTTCTCTCTCATCCTGCGATGACATTTCCAGAAAAAGGTCGGATTTATTCTGTGAATGATGCTTTACTTGACAAATGTTCAATGCCCGCTCGCCGTTTTGTGGAGGGGTGCCGACAAACACGAGGTGCAAGGTTTAGGGCAAGGTATATTGGGTCTTTGGTGGCCGATTTTCATCGCAACCTCATACATGGTGGGATCTATCTCTACCCGTCCCTCATTAAAAAGCCAAACGGCAAGCTAAGATTGCTCTATGAATGTGCACCACTTGCGTTTATTGCTGAGCAGGCAGGTGGAATGGCGCTGGATGATGACGGAAGAGTCATGGACCGCATCCCCACCAAATTGCATCAGAGGGTACCTTATTACGTAGGAAATAAAAACCTCGTTCAGGCCTTTATGGCTTGTCAGCTCGCTGAGAAAAATCCTGCCATGGACACTGTCCCTCAGCGAGAAAACTAAGCTTATCTTTAGCGTCCTTGAAAAGCGCGATGAGACCCGACGATTTATTGAATTTCTACCGCAGAGATCCGCGGACAGGGAAACTTATGCGTGCGCTCGAAAACCAGGGTTCGAAAGTTGAACTGAAAGGTGTTGTAGGTTCTTCCCTGGCTTTCGTGGCAGCAGGCATTCTGGAACGGGAGTCTGAAAACAAGTTGGCCGGTAGCAGCGCACTTAACCACCATGTTTTCGTGCTTGAGGACAAAGAACATGCGGCCTATTTCATGAACGATTTGGCGCAAATCCTTGTTGCAAATCCACGCCCGATATTTCTTTTTCCCAGGTCTGCGCGTGTGCCATATCAGGAGGAGGTCACGGAAAATGCAAATGTCTCAATGCGAGCCGAGGTGTTAAACGAAATTAATGGTGGCCGTGAGGGATGCATTGTCGTCAGTTATCCTGGGGCGCTAAGTGAAAAAGTAATCACCCAGAAAGAATTAAGTTCGCAGACCTTTGGGCTAGCCTTGGGAGATAATTTTACGTTGGACTTCTTGGATGAGGTTTTTCTCGAGTACGGGTTTGAGAAGGTGGATTTTGTATATGAACCTGGACAATATGCGATGCGGGGAGGAATCGTAGATGTCTTCAGCTTTTCATTTGATCACCCATACAGGATAGAATTCTTCGGTGAAGAAATCGAGAGCATTCGCAAATTTGATCCCGTGTCACAGCTCAGTGTAAATAAACTGACGCGCGCAACGATTGTTCCAAATGTGGGAAACAAAAAACTGCACAAACACAATGAGGCGTTCTTCAGCTTTATCCCATCAAATTCCGTGGTATGGATGACCGATGTGAAAAGCTGTGAATTGGGATTAAAAAAAGAACTCGAAAAAGCCACCGCGCATTACGAGAGGTTGGTCGGTGAGACGAAGAGAACGCCGCCATCGGATCTCTACCTCGACCCTGATGTTTTTTTGGGGCTCATCCAAGATTTCTCAGTGGTAGAATTTGGCGGTGGGACTACTTTTACAGACCGCTTGACCATCGGGTATGGCATGACAGAGCAGCCCGTATTTAACAAGCATTTCGACATGATTGCTACGAACCTGATTGCGAATAACAGGAACGGATACGTAAATGTGATCGTCTCAGGTCAAGCAACTCAATTGGAACGGCTGCACGACATCTTCTCCGACAGGCAAGATGAGAATGGAGAGAAAAGTCCTGATGTACCCTATACGGCGATTCCTATGGAGCTCAGCCAGGGGTTTGTGGATAAGGACTTGAAAGTTTTGGTCTATACCGATCACCAACTTTTTGACAGGTATCACAGGTTCAGACTGAAGGACGGATTTAGAAAAAGCAAAGAAGCACTTACCATTAAAGAGATGATGGCTCTAGAGGTGGGTGATTTTGTGGTGCATATCGATCACGGAATTGGCGCGTTTTCAGGGCTACATAAGATTGAGGTCAATGGGAAGGAACAAGAGGCAATCAGACTTTCATATAAAGGAGGCGATGTACTCTATGTAAGTATTCATTCTCTACATCGCATCTCAAAATTCACTTCAAAAGAAGGGACAAAACCTTCTGTGAATAAACTCGGTACAGCGACTTGGTCGAAAACAAAAGCAAAAACAAAGACACGTGTTAAGCAAATCGCTTACGATCTACTGAATCTCTATGCCCAACGAAAAGCATCAGAGGGTTTTGCCTTTACACCAGACACGTATATGCAGCACGAGTTGGAGGCCAGCTTTATGTTTGAAGACACCCCAGACCAAAACGCCGCGACAAAAGCCGTGAAAGAGGACATGGAAAAGGTCGTGCCTATGGATAGGCTCATTTGTGGAGATGTCGGATTTGGGAAGACGGAAGTCGCAATACGCGCAGCTTTTAAAGCCGCCACGGATGGAAAACAAGTCGCGATACTTGTGCCTACCACCATTCTGTCGATGCAACATGCGCGTAGTTTTGCGCGTCGACTTAAGGATTTTCCTGTAACTGTAGACTATGTCAATCGATTTAAAACAGGCAAGGCTCTAAGCGAAACCCTCGCCAAAGTGGAATCTGGAGAGGTTGATATTTTAATCGGGACACATGCGCTTGTGGGGAAACGAATCAAGTTCAAGGACCTCGGACTACTCATCGTTGACGAGGAACAGAAGTTTGGTGTGGGCGTGAAGGACAAACTTAAAACGATGCGTGCAAACGTTGATACACTCACGTTGACCGCTACGCCCATTCCGAGAACACTGCAATTTTCACTTATGGGGGCAAGAGATTTGAGCATTATCCGCACCGCACCTCCCAATAGACATCCCGTTGAAACAATCGTTACTTCCTTTAATGAAGCGTTGATTCGAGACGCCATAAGTTATGAGGTGAGTCGCGGAGGTCAGGTTTATTTCGTTCACAACCGCGTCCAAAACATTAAAGATGTGGCGGGGATTATTCAACGCCTTTGTCCTGATGTACGCATAGGCATAGGTCATGGACAGATGGAAGGAAAGCAACTCGAAGACGTGATGGCACGCTTCATCGAAGGTGGATACGATGTTTTGGTGGCGACAACGATTATCGAAAGTGGAATCGACATTAGCAATGCAAACACCATCTTGATCAACGATGCACATAAGTTTGGTCTCAGTGACCTTCATCAACTTCGAGGGAGAGTAGGTCGGTCAAATCGCAAAGCATTTTGCTACCTCATGGCGCCGCCTTTAAGCTCTTTGCCTTCGGAGTCTAGAAAGCGATTGCAGGCGCTTGAGCAGTTTAGTGATCTGGGGAGTGGCGTCCAGATCGCCATGCGAGACCTAGATATACGTGGTGCAGGAGATTTACTGGGGGCGGAACAAAGCGGGTTTATTTCTGACATCGGTTTTGAAATGTACCAACGCATTCTGGCCGATGCTGTCAAGGAGCTTAAGGAAGAGAAGTTTAATGAACTCTTCGAAGAAGAAAGAAGAGAAACGGGAAAGTACGTGGAGGAGACCATTCTCGAAACAGATTTTTCTATTTTAATTCCAGACCACTATGTGAGTGACATCCCAGAGCGTATTTCTCTCTACAGAGAGCTCGATGGGCTGGACACAGAACTTGCTTTGGCTGTCTTTAAAGACAAGCTTGAGGATAGATTTGGCGCACTGCCAGAAGAAACTGAAGAACTCCTCATTACAATGCGATTGAGATGGGTTTCTAGAATCCTAGGAATGGAAAAGGTCATACTGAAGTCTGGAAAATTGATCGCTGCATTTGTAAGTGAAGAAGACAGTCCCTACTTCCAGGGGCCCATGTTTGCACGTGTGCTGAACTACCTCAAAGACAACACTCGAAATGCAAGTATGTACCAACGCAATGGAGCGCTTCGACTGAAAATAGAAAACATCAATTCAATACGCCTGGCCCTCGGAATTTTTGAAGACATGGCTGGCATGAGTGCCGCGGAAGCCGCAGACATGACAAGCGGAAGAAAAGCTGCCGAAATTGCATTAAAACGCAGTAAAGAGGAGAAAAATGCAGAAAAAAGCACTTAAAATGACAAAAACATTAACTTTCCACACATTGGATGACTTCCTTGAAGGGCAGGTTTTTGTCATTGACAAGCCTTTGGAATGGACGAGCTTCGATGTGGTCAATAAAGTTCGCGGAACGATTCGTCACACCTTTGATATTCGAAAAATCAAGGTCGGACACGCAGGCACACTAGATCCTCTTGCGTCAGGCGTATTAATCATTTGTACAGGGCGAAAAACAAAGACGATAGACCTTATTCAGGCTGGAGAGAAAACATATACTGGGACGATACGACTCGGGGTGACCACGCCTTCTTTCGATGCTGAAACAGAGGTAGACAACTGGGGCGATATTTCGCGAATAGAAGCGCTTGATGCGAGATCTATTGTGGAAGCTGCAGCGCAAAATCTTGTCGGCAATTTGGAACAAATGCCGCCACAATATTCGGCAAAAAAGGTGGATGGCGTGACCGCCTATAAAGCGGCGAGAAAAGGTAAAACCGTCGCGCTTCAACCCAAGGCTGTCACGGTCGTGTCTTTTGATCTCAATTCTTTTACCCAAGAGAAAATAAATGGGGTAAACAACAGCTCCCATCCAGTGGTTGATGTGGCGTTCGAAATTGTTTGCTCAAAAGGAACTTACATAAGGGCAATCGCAAGAGACCTTGGAGAAATCTTGCAAGTAGGTGGAACTTTAACCTCATTAAGGCGCACAAAAAGTGGAAACTTTGATGTCGAAAATGCATGGGATTTAAATGAATTACTTGAAACTGTCAAGTCTTGCGCACCGGCAACAAAAAATGAGTGAAAACACTTGACTTACATACTGTTTTTGATTAGTTTCGCGCGCCGACCTCAAAGCGTCACAAAAACCCTACTCCCATGGCTCAACGTATGAAGCTTTCGCATTTTCAATTCGACCTTCCGAAAGATCAAATTGCACAATACCCGCTAGAAAATCGTGACGACAGCCGCATGATGATCGTGGATAAAAAGACAGGTAAGTTTGAACATAAGATGTTCAAAGACATTATCGACATTTACGATGAGGGAGATGTGTTTGTCGCAAATGACACTAAGGTTTTTCCCGCTCGTTTATATGGCAACAAGGAGAAGACAGGGGCTGTCATAGAGGTGTTTTTACTTCGTGAATTGAACGAGGAAAGCAGACTTTGGGATGTCCTCGTGGATCCTGCCCGTAAAATACGGATCGGAAATAAACTCTATTTCGGTGACAACGATGAACTCGTTGCTGAAGTCATCGACAACACCACTTCTCGCGGTCGAACGCTTCGCTTCTTGTTTGAAGGAACATCCGCGGAGTTTATGGCAAAAATCGTATCACTGGGCGAGACACCTCTGCCCCGCTACATAGATCGTGGAACTGAGGATATTGACATCGAAAGATTCCAAACCATTTATGCCAAAACTGAAGGTGCAGTAGCTGCGCCTACCGCTGGGCTTCATTTCTCAAAGCAGCTTTTAAAGCGTTTGGAAATTAAAGGTATAGACATGTCATTTATCACGCTACATATCGGTTTAGGAACATTTAGAGAGGTCCAAGTTGAAGACATTACAAAGCACAAAGTCGACAGTGAGCAATTGATCATCGGAAACGATTGTGTCAACCGTGTGAACCAAGCAAAAAAGGAAGGCCGTCAGATATGCGCGATTGGCACTACTGCAATGCGCGCGATGGAGACTTCTGTAAGTACCACACAAACCCTGAAACCATTTAAGGGATGGACAAATAAGTTCATCTATCCAAAATACGACTTCAGTGTTGCAGACAGCTTACTCACAAACTTCCACACACCGCAATCGACCCTCCTGATGCTTCAATCGGCATTTACAGGACATGAGCTTATTATGGAGGCATACAATGAGGCAATCAAAGAGGGCTACCGATTCTATGCATATGGTGACGCACTTCTAATTAAGTAGTCTTTGGGGCTATCTTTGCCCCATGAAAAATTTCCTTTTTAGTTTTCTTGCCTCTGCGCTATTTGTCGTGTCTGGCCATGGCCAAACCTTAAATATCGGAGACCCAGCACCCTCTGCATCATACAAAATGATGAACATTGACGGCTCGCAATTGTCGATCAATGACATTAAAGGCGAAAATGGTGCCCTCGTTATTTTCACGTGCAATTCATGCCCATTTGTCGTGGGTAGAGGTGAAACCACGGAGGGTTGGGAAGGTCGATACAATGAAATGACAACATTGGCTTCCGAAAATGGAATTGGAACATTGCTCGTGAATTCAAATGCTGCAAGAAGAGATGACAGCGACAGCTTCATGAAAATGAAAAGTCACGCGATGAAAATGGAATATCTGGCGCCATACGTGTTGGACGAGGAAAGCAAACTCGCAAATAATTTTTCGGCGCGCACAACACCTCATGTCTTCCTTTTTAATGCAGACCTGGAGCTTATCTATGTCGGATCTATTGACGACAATGTAGATCGCGCTGAGGATGTGGAGGAGCACTTCTTGAAAGATGCAATCACGCGCTCGGCAGCAGGCAAGCGCATCAAAACCAAATCCACCAAAGCAGTGGGTTGCTCGATCAAAAGAGCCAAGAGCTAAAGACGTTTTTTCTAGAGTGGTACGTTACCGTGCTTTTTGCGCGGTGTATTTCGAACCTTATTCTTGAGCATATCGAAGGCCCTAATGAGCTTCTCTCTTGTGTCTGAAGGTGTAATTACTTCATCGACATATCCTCTTGAAGCGGCGTTATAAGGGTGAGCAAAGAGCTCCGCATACTCGGCTTCTTTCTCCGCAAGTTTTTCGGCGGGATCTGAGGCCAAAGAAATCTCCTTTCGGAATATAATCTCCGCCGCACCTTTGGCGCCCATGACCGCAATCTCGGCTGTAGGCCAACTGTAAACCATGTCTGCGCCGATATTCCGACTGTTCATCACATCGTAAGCGCCTCCGTATGCCTTTCGTGTAATGACCGTAATTCGAGGAACTGTTGCTTCTGAGAAGGCATAGAGCAATTTCGCGCCGTTTGTAATGATCCCGTTCCATTCTTGATCAGTTCCAGGCAAGAACCCCGGGACATCTTCTAGTACAAGAAGCGGAACATTAAAAGCGTCGCACGTTCGAACAAATCGCGCTGCTTTTTTCGACGCGTGGATATCTAAAACGCCCGCCAGAAAAGCAGGTTGATTTGCGACAATTCCGACAGAACGCCCACCGAGTCGAGCGAACCCGACGACGATGTTTTCGGCGTAATCTTTTTGGATTTCTAAGAAAGACTCAGAATCAGCTATTTCAAAAATTGCCTCCCTAATATCGTAAGGTTGTTGTGCGCTCTCGGGGATGAGGGCATCTAATTTCTCGCGCTTTTCGTGTGTTGTATTCTGATAGTTCAAGAACAACGGATCCTCCTCACAATTCTGTGGAAGGAAACTGAGCACCTGCTTTGCCTGCTCGATTGCTGCTGCTTCGTGGGGCGCTGTAAAGTGTGTGACGCCTGATTTCGTTGCATGGGTTTGTGCGCCCCCTAACTCCTCCGAAGTCACCTCTTCGTGGGTCACGGTTTTCACAACATTGGGTCCCGTCACAAACATATAAGACGATCCCTCGACCATAAATGTAAAGTCCGTGAGCGCGGGAGAGTAAACGGCGCCACCAGCACATGGCCCCAGAATCAAGGAGAGCTGTGGGACTACCCCACTCGCCCTCACGTTGCGGTGAAAAATGTCTGCGTAGCCACCCAAACTCACAACACCCTCCTGAATCCTTGCCCCACCACTGTCGTTCAGCCCCACCACGGGCGCTCCATTCTCTAATGCGAGATCCATGATTTTACATATCTTCTCTGCATGTGCTTCCGCAAGCGACCCTCCCAATACCGTAAAATCCTGACTGAAAACATAGATCAGTCTTCCATTTACCTTCCCATATCCCGTCACCACTCCATCCCCTAAAAACTTCTGCTTGTCTAGCCCGAAGTTTGTCGATCTATGAGTTACAAGCATTCCCAGCTCCTCAAAAGTCCCCGGGTCTAACAACAGACTGATACGCTCTCGCGCGGTGAGCTTGCCTTTGGCGTGTTGGGCTTCGATCCGCTTCTCCCCTCCCCCTACGAGCGCTTCGGCACGCATACTCTCAAGTCGTTCAATTGGCGTTTTTTGCTTGTCTTGCATGTCGCTAATTTACTGCATCGACACGAAGATTGAATATCACTTTTTATAAATACCTCGAGTTGCGTGCCATTATCAATATATAGGGCAACGACGATGAATTTACATCTGTCAGGCACAAAATCACATGATTAATTCTTAGTCCTGATTGTATTAAGTCTCATGCAAAATCATATCATACAGTCATACAGTCATACACTAAGAAACTCCTCCAACGGAGGTATAGCCCAAACACCCAAAAGACATATCTCAGTCTGTTCAAAAAATATCTTCAGTTTTTTGAATCAAGACCCATTCATGAGGTTACAAAATCTGAAATAGAGGATTACATTTATTTTCTCATCCAATCAAAAGACATAAGCCTCAGCACACAGAATCAAATCGTCAATGCGGTCAAATTCTACTACGAACATGTCCTCAAAAGAGAGCGACTCACATATTGGATAGACAGACCTCGGAAAGCATTCAAGCTCCCCACTGTCATAAGTGAGCAGTCGATTCTTCAAATGCTGGAATCAAGGAAAAACATCAAGCACAAGTGCATCATCGCTTTGCTGTATTCAAGCGGTCTTAGAAGGTCCGAACTTCTCAAGTTAAAAAAAGGCGATATCGATTGCGACAGAATGATGATTACTATCAGAGGTGGAAAGGGGAACCGCGACCGGGTGTCCCTTCTTGCAGACGCATTGATCAATACCCTGGTTGAATACATTCGGGTTTATAATCCTAAATACTGGTTTTTTGAGGGCCCATCAATGAAAAGATACAGTGGCACTTCAGTCCTCAATGTCGTCAAACGTGCCGCTCAAAGAGCAGGTGTCTCACAAAAGGTAACGCCCCATACGCTCAGGCACAGTTTTGCCACGCATCTTTTAGTGCACGGAACAGATGTGAGGTTTGTTCAAGATTTGCTAGGGCACTCCTCACTGAAGACCACCCAAATATTTATACTCAAATTTCAGATGCATCTGTGCGCAAAATAACAAGCCCATTGGACCGCATCATGGGCTCTGACCAAAATAAAAATAAGGAGTCCAACAAAAGACTATATTAGCAGATAAACACCAATGGCGTTTAGCGGGGTGTTAGCAAACAAGAATTAACACTTAAATTATCTCTACAAATGAAACATTTTTACATATTTACAACAATTCTTCTTTTGAGTTTTTTTAAACTAAATGCTCAAACAACAGATGTAATAACTAATATTGATCGACCAACATCCATCTTTGTAGATGGAAATGATATATATTTTGGTGCTCATTGGGGACGTTTATATAAAGCAGATATGACTTCGCCACAAAACCAGTCTACTATAATTGCGACAGATGGAGTTTATCGTACTTTTTTATACGGAAATGATTTATATGTTTCAGAATGGTGGCAAGGTAAAATTTCTAAAATAGACATTACTCAATCATCCCCATCACCTGTTGACGTGATTACAGGTCTTAGTAGTCCAACAGGAATTTTCATACAAGATGACATCTTATATTTTGGGGAATATGAAACTAGTATCTGTAAAATAGATCTTAACGATACCAATCCAGTAAAAACAATTATTTCTAACACTTTTAATTATCCAGCTGGAATAAGTATGATTGGTAATGATCTATATGTTTCCGAATTTGATGGAGGTAAAATTTCTAAAATAGATATAACTCAATCATCCCCATCACCTGTTGACGTGATTACAGGTCTTAGTAATCCAACTGAAATACTAGTTGTTGGGAATGATTTATTAGTTTCAGAGTTTGGCGGTAACAGAATAATACAAATAGATCTTACTAATTCAACACCAGTAATAAGTGATTTGGTGACAAATATTAATAACCCTACGGGTTTATTTCTTAATGGGAACGACCTTTATATTTCTGTTTATGGAGATAGCAAAATAGTGAAATTTTCATCTACAACTTTAAGCACAGAAGAGTACAGTAGTGGTAGTCACAAATTTAAAATATTTCCAAATCCTTCAACTGAATATCTCCAAGTTTCTAATTTGACAACAAATAAAAATTATAAGATATATAGTAGTTTAGGTACCGAAGTTAAAAGTGGGTATATATCAAATAATGATATGATTGACATTAAAAATCTAACAAATGGAGCATATTTCTTGAAACTGGAAAATGTCAATTCAATTAAATTTCTAAAAAAGTAAATAACAATAACGTTTGCTAACAAAGTATATACAAAAATAGCAGCTAAGAGCTTAATCAAAAGTTTGGCTTTTTGCTGCAGTTTTCGTTTTTAAACGGAATGTATCGCATTTTAATTCTGCTACGCTTCATATACTAAACGTTATGGGCTATTAAAAAAATGAAAAGACAGATTATAATAGGACATTTTCTCACCTTACTATTAGGCGGACTTGTATATGTCTCATTTCGGCAAGACACTTTAAAAATGTTCAATTGGTTTGATCTTATTAACCTTTCAGAAGCAATTTTAGGGCTCAGATCATACACGCTTCCACTGGCTGACTTTTTACCAAACTGGCTTCTATATTCAGTCCCCGATGGCCTTTGGCTATTCTCATATCTCTCTATTTTGTTGGTCGTTTGGGATAATAAAGTATCAAAACACAATATTCATTGGCTACTTTTAGTGCCGACAATTGCAATCGTTTCTGAAATCGGACAATTATTAGGCATCGTTCCTGGAACTTTTGACATATTAGATTTAACATTTTACATCGGAGGAACAGGTCTCCCGATTTTAATTTTTACTAAAAAATCCACAATAAAATCTCAAATAACATGAAAAGAACAATTAAACATTTAGCGTCGGCAATGGCAGTAGCAGTGTTTTTATTTATTGCTTTAGGCAGTGATGATGAAGAGACGAATAACCCCGTTCCCAACACAAGCGAAAACTATACTTCATATGAAGCAGAACAGTTTATGAAAAAAACGTGTGACAACACGAATCAAACCTTGATGAAGAAAAAGACTGTTTATTTAGATGGAACAAAAATCTATATGTTTATGTCGGTTGCTGAAAATGGAATGACATGTATTTCAACTGTTTCGGAAATAAGACTTGAAGTAATGAGTGCTGATTGTGATGAGACACAAATTAAAATAAATCAGTGGAATGCCATAGAGGATGGAGCAAGCTTATAAATTTTAAAAAAGGACTGATTAAACAGCCCATAACATTGTATTCGCGGCATTACAACGTCCGCTTATACTAACCCATCGCCAACATGAAAAAATGACTAGATCAATACTGACCTTTCTGTTTTTAATTTTCAGCATGACTGATGGTTTCTCTCAGTTACCGGAAACAGAACACGAAAGTGTCGTCGCGTATTTTATAGATTGTATAAAGAGCTCAGATATTGAAAAACTTGACGCAATCATTTCCTACCCATTTAAACGACCCTATCCAATTCCTTCAATAAATAACAAACAAGAATTAACCGAACGATACTTAGAATTATTTGATGACAGTTTGAGTTCTATAATTACAAACTCCATCATAAAAGAAGACTGGAAGAATATGGGTTGGCGAGGAATTATGCTTCATAATGGAATTGTTTGGTTAGACTATGATGGCAGGTTGATCACGACAAACTATTCCTCTAAAAAAGAAATCACAATAAAAGAAGAATTGATTGAGTCTGAAAGAAATTTGCTCCATACAGATCTGAAAGACTTTAAAAAGCCAATTCATACAATTGAAACCAACAAGTTCATTGTCAGAGTGGATCTTTTAGAAGATCAAAAATATCGTTATGCATCTTGGTCAAATGAATCAGACATATCAAACAAACCCGATTTAGTCATTACCAATGGAGAATTAACTCCTGACGGAAGCGGAGGAAATCACTATTTCACATTTACAAATGGTGTGTATCGCTATAAGGTTTACGTAAATATGATGGGTACTGACGAAACCCCTCCTTTCAACTTAGAAGTCACTCAAAAAGACAAAGTGATTTTATATCAACCCGCTGAATTAAAAGAATGAGAGAAAAAATCTACATCATACCATTTCTACTGACAATTGTTTTAATGGCCTGTAATAACAACCC
>Ga0315320_10003315_pt1 | contig 13239 bp, 22 predicted proteins | sample M140m21515metaG_FD_203458 | JGI IMG/M metagenome (GOLD analysis project Ga0315320, IMG submission 203458) | Ammonia-oxidizing marine archaeal communities from Monterey Bay, California, United States - M1 40m 21515 | ecosystem: Environmental > Aquatic > Marine > Coastal | place: USA: California...
TGGTAGAGTCCTGAGCGAATTACAATGGCTGATTTACAGCCTAGCGCTTAATACTACGACCTTTAGATACCTAGTAGTGGATAAACTAAAGCAAGGCAGATGGCCGAAACAAGAAGCCAAAGCGCCAAGTGTTAGAACTATTACTAGTAAGGTGCTTCCTAGAGATGTGCAGAATCTAACGGATATGGTTACGCAGTTCGTTAGAAGTACTGATTATACTACATTGGGTGCAGATAACAAAGGAGTATTCCCTCCTAAACCCAAGTATGGTGGCGTTCAAAACGCTCTAGGACGAAAGACTGATGAGATGCAATTGACGCAGAATAACTTCTGTCAGCAATTGTGTGACTACAAACCTCTTTGCTTCAAAGAGTGTTTTTCGGGCGATAGTAGAATACAGTGATTGGAATGGACTTCGTAGGTGCCTTACTGGCTGCTGGCTTCGCCCTACTAGTATTATTCTTCTTAATTGTGGCAGTTCTGATAACGTTCGCAATAGGTATAATGTGTATAGGTATATACTACGAACATTTTGCTCATCGTGGAGGTAAATCAGATGACTCCGGGTGAAGAACATTTACTACGACTAATTGAAGATGATGTGTGGGTTGACACCTTCCAATCTAAGTTAAAGAAAAAAAGAGGTGAAGGCTGTTTAGAATGGCAGGGTACTCTAGATAAGGCGGGTTACGGTAGGATTCATGTCAAGAAACACCATGAGACCGGTACCGGCAGGAACTTCTTTGCTCATAGAGTTAACTACGCGATAGAGACAGGTGAGATACTACAACCTAGCGAGTTAATACTACATCAATGCCATAATAGATTGTGTTGTAATGTAGACTGTTTTGAGATAGGTAATCATTCTGCTAACATGGATGACTTAGCCAACTCTAGAAGGATTGCTGGCGAGAATAACCCTAGAAGCAAACTGTGTCAGGCTGATGTTTATGAAATACTAGAACTATACTTCTATGGAGATACTCTAGATAGTGACCCCTATACTGTAAAGGATATAGTAGAGGTATATACAGGTATAGGTATAACTAGTTCTGCTATTAGAGATATAGTATCAGGTAGGACTTGGAAAGACATATACGATGATTTTTGGGAGGATGAAGAAGATGAAGAGAGATGAGATTAAAAATAATTTTGAAGAAATAACGAAGCGATTAGGAATAGGCCTAGACCAAGTGGTTAGGGCTACCAGCAATCGACTGAAAGTAGATGAAGAGTATAGAAAAGAGATAGTCGCCCTATTAGATTATCTAGAGGCAGCAATCGACAAAGTTAGAGAAACTATACAAGATGCAGAGTTTACTGGCTACGAATGGGATGACGATTGGCCTGCTGACGAGGAGGAATTATAGATGAGTTACAGAAAATTAAGTTTTTACATGATGATGATGGGTATTGGTGCATTAGGATTATTCAATTCTAGTAAGTTAGAAGTTAGATATGAGACTAATAGCAACCTAGAATTACTTTGTCAAAATGGTATGATTATCTCTAGTGTGGTCATTTTATACTTCTTATTGTCATTCTTTGTAGAGATTATGGTTATGAAAAGTAAAAAGAGAGGATATAGACAAGGTAAACCGTACAGGGCAAAACACCCAATAAAACACGTTTCTTGGAAAAGAGATGACGAAGAAACAGTTCTTCCATCAGAAGGCAGCGAAGTTGACGATTCTCTGTTAAAGAAAGGGACCCTTGTTGACAAAACGGGCCCTGAGGACGGTCCGCTGCAAGAAGATACAGGAAATCAGCAAGAGGAAGAATGATGTGTGGTGTGATTCCAACTGAATGTGTCACAGAAGGATGTTCCTTCTATGTCATTATAGGGCCGTGTCCCAAGTGTAGAGGTGGTTAATATGTTAAGAGACCCCTTTGGAGACATTGATTGGGACTTAGTATTGCAGATAGTCACCACATTAGGATTCCTTGCAGTATTAATCACAATGGCTGGGGCTAGTAGCGGAGACTGGCAGGAGCCTTGGCGTATGTTATGGGCTATTATCATCAAATATCAGACCTTAGTAATAGCATCACTTATGGTGATGATAATGTCGCTATGGTGGTATGAGCAGTTCAACTCGGGGTACCGGTAAGGAAAAGGTGAATTAAATGGATTATGAAGCATTACAGAAAATAAGAGACAATAAAGTAGATTATATGATTATCAGTGGACTGGATTTATCGGTCTTACAGAAGAAGGTAAACTCGAAAATAAAAGAAGGGTTCGTTATCAAAGGCGAATTAGTATTCGGTAATGGTAGATGGGCTCAAGTGATGATAAGGAATGGTTAAAATGGCTAAAGTAGCAGGATATATTTACGCATTAAACAAGAAAGGCGACGCAGCCTACGATACGGATGAACTGATTAAGTTCCTTCATACTAAGGCTGAGGAAAAGGGTGTAGCAATAAACGAAGTCTACATCGACGGAGACCCGTCTGTACCTAACGGTATAGAGGAATTAGTTTCTGATATCAGGAACTACGATGGAGTAATGCTGTACTCTCTAGAAGGGCTGACTGAGGAACATATCAATGCTTTAGGTAAGAAATCCCTGTTCTGCGTTAACGCTCCTTGGGTTGCGGGAAAGGCAGCAAGTTCTGAACTAAAGGCCGTCATCCGTTCTAGAACCTATTATGCTAATATGCGTTCATTGAACATTAGAATGGGGATAAAGAACTCTAGTAGAGTATCGGGACAAGTTCCCTTTGGTTTCCAAAGGAACCCGTTAACAGGCACCCTTGAAGAAAAAGCAGAAGAACAACTTATTATTAATCAGGTTTTGAACCTTAAGAATAGTGGTATAGGTGTTTCCGAGATAAGTAAAAGACTCGGTGAACTATCAGTTTCGAGAATATACAGAATAATCAATACGGCCAAAAAGAATGCAAACAACTGAGGCTAAAGTGATTCCAATGGCTGGACATAATAAAAACTATTACAGGATTATAGCCATAGAAGAATACGCTAGAACTCTATCTTCGGGAGATAGGTTTCACATCAAGGACTGTTGTGAGTTCCTTAACAAGAGGAAAGCAAAGGGAACTAATAGGGTACACAAACAATCACAAACACACACTCAGCAATTAGCCATGCTACTAAAGAGAATAGGATGGTTCAGTAGTCTAGGTAATGGCATTTGGGTATACGAAGGAGGGTTAAAGTGAAACTAACATCGGAAGAGCAGAAAGAAGTCAATGACTTCTTCCGCTCGTACGTTGATACTCTTAGATACAAGAACCCAATGAACTCAATCAGATTGAATGTAGACCATACAGACGCACATCGTAGGATGATATTTGAGGTGTGTAACGCCCTTATAGAGGAAAGAATACCATTTTGGACAGAAGTCCGTCTAAAGTGTGGGTGTATTCCTGATATAGTATGCCCTACTAATGTAAAACCCATAATAGAGGTGCTAAGTTCTGAGACGGTTGAAGATTTTTATCAGAAAAAACATCATAAGTATCCATCTGAGTTACAAAATGACTCGATTATTTTGGTGGATGCCAAGGAAAAATTCGAAATAAAGGAGATAATGTGAGATGAATGAAGAACCCCTGCCAATTAAGCAAAAGAAAAGAGGTGAGCCTGTGGTAAAACAACCGAAGAAGTCTTTCTTAGAGAATATGTTAGGTGGTTCGAACCTAGAGATAACCATCAAAATACCCGAAGATGACAAGAAAGCGATTACAGAAGCCCTTCAAGATGTGAAGGAAACTATGGATAATAGATGGAAGTTAACCCAACAACTGATTATCGCAGGTATGATACTGAACGCATCTAGTTACATCATTAGTAACTTGTTTTTCTAATACTCCCCACCGGTATTTGCTTCAAGTTTGAACCGACTTCGGTAGTTATCGTTTGAGACAACTTTGTAGTATAGTGCAGCAGGTCTAGGACCCAACCCTGCTAAATCTGTGAGATACCAAGTTGTATATCCGACTAGGAATGTTCCAGCATAAGGCCACCATGACTTCTTGGTAATTTTACCGATGCTTCCGGTTTGGGGGAGAATCATTAGTAGGCTGCCGATTGCTAAGGTCCCTAATCCGAGGTATGTTGCTTCGGCAACTCTAGTATCGCTTGGCTCGAAGGGCATGTTCCCACCGTACTGATAGTGGATTTTCTGTATGTTGGAAGCCCAAGTCCCTGACCTTGGGTTGCGATATCCGGGTATTTCGTCTACGGACACCATACTAACGCCATAGGATAGTCGCTTATGAGATTATTCCAAGTGTTAGTGGCCTTGATTAGCCTAACATCGGTGAAACGCTCATCACTGTAAGGGCGAAAGATGCGTAAAAACCTATGAGTACTGCTAGTATGTGTCCTGAGTTCATTAGCCTAGTGGGTAATGATTGATTAATCAATGTGTGTTTAATGATTACTTAGGTGGAGTGCTATGCTTCTTTACTAGTCCGGCTAGTGCAAACTGTGAAATCATTTTCTTCCCACCGCAGAGTGCTTTCCAGTCGGGGTCTTCTCCACAATGGATTATTTGTCCACCAGTGGATGTTATGGTCTTACCACTCTTTCCCTTGAACTTGACCTTGTAACCATCACCAAGTTCACCCTTTAGACCGAGTTTTTTGATGTCCTTATGCAATTTCGCCATCGCTTGAGAATAAGAAACCGGGGTCTTACCGATGATTGCAGCCAGTTTTGGTTTCGGTGTTACTTTGTGGGCGTTCAAGTGTGCTCCTTTCTTTGCCATGATACCACCCTGTATTCACTTCTATTTAACTCACGCTGTAAAGCCGAAGGCCGTTGCTGGCCTTCTTTTACTGCGTCCTTTGTACGGAAACATCTTCTTATCGCCTACTAGATTGTAAACTAAGTACGCTCCTGCTCCGAAGAAAAGTGCCGAAGATGCTGCGGCTTTCCACTCGTATGTTAGAGGTCCATTATCGACGTACCAGTCTGCAATGTTATTTCTCCAAGGATGGATTGTTGAGTTGTGAGTTCTAATTGCACGCTCGTTTTCAGCAATTTTAGCCTCTAATGCAATATTTTCAGTCATAAGTTCGCTCTTTGTCTGCATTTTCATGGTGTATTGTGAGGCGGTCAAGCCTCCTCTGACTATATCTACGTCTATCTGTTCCATTTCTTTTTTGTTTTTCTTGATAGTGGCTTTGTCAGCAACATTACTTACTCTTGCTGTGGTTCTGTCAGCAAGGGCGCTTCTTTGATTATCAGTTGGTTGTGGAGTGTAAGGAGCCTCGGTGTCCCATGCTTCAGTTCTTGAAGGAGGTATAATCAAAAAACCACCAAGCCGAGAAACGACTGGTACTACCATCAATGAGCCAATGACATAAGGAAAAGGGTCTTTTCTTACTGCTTTGACAGCCTTACTAACGGGGTTTGCCATTTTAGTTCCTCCTAGAAGTGTAAGCAACTGCCGTCACTCCCGCTACTAGGATTGCTCCGCCTACTAGAACTGGAGTGCTTGGCATGTTAAAACCTGTATCCGCAGGAACGACTTGTTGCGTCTGTGCCTGTACTGGTAAGGTATTATCTACTCGGGTGTCTCTAAAGGTATCGCCGTCAGTGTCGGAAATGTAATAATCGTTTGAAGAAGATTCAGTTCTTAGGGCCTCACTCGCTTCGTTTTCGCTCCATCCGAATTGTCTTACCAAGGTATTCAAGGCATCCATGTAATCAATTACACCCAATTTACGACCGTCTATCACATCTTGAGCGGACGTGTATTCAGTTAGGTCGCTTGTGGAAACACCGCTTCCACCTGTTTCTGCACCGTTTCCACCTGTGCCTCCACCGTTTCCACCTGTGCCTTCGTCGTTATCGGGTATAGAAGCCATTATCGAGTTGTGAATCTTCTCTTTTGCTGCGGCCTTTGTTGCCTCGAAACTACTGAAAGTCTGTGTTCCTGAGTCAAGGGGATAATCGTAATTTGGTGACGAGGCTGTATAAGTGTAATTTATGACGGAAGGCATGTATAGTGGAGGTCCGCTGTTGTCTCTTTTGGTCATTATAACCGTCCACGTTGATGGCATGTCAGGAACGGCTGTGTGAGTCCATGTGAATGTCTCAGTAACAGTTCCTTGTGCTTGATTACCACCAGCAGGGTCACCGCCTCCGATGGTTTCGTCAATCCAAGATTGTGCGGCGTAGTATGCGTCAAAACCGCTATCAAAGCCATCTTTTAGGACCAATACTGAACTATAATCGAAGTCTTCAACAACATAGTCGGCTGGCCATGGCGTTTGTGGGAATTGTGTAATGCTTGAAGCCTCAGGGGGATAAATCGAATATGCCCAACCATTACCAATCGATGACATGTCAGCGATTTCGTAATAGTATCCATTGTGCATCATAAGCGGGGGAAAGAATAATTCGGCCTGTGCTGTGAAGTCGTCTCCCCCGTTGCCTCCAGTAGCATCACCGCCACCGTCGTTATTTACTTGCTGAGTGGCTACCCATGCGTCAACTGCATTTAGAGCGGCAATTCTTCCAGCAGCCTTTGTTTCTGCTTGGCCAGTGTAAGAAAGGTTTAGAGTTACCGAACTAACTGTCCAATTAACCCAAGTAATCTGCCCTCCAGTGTATTGAGTACTGTATCGTATTGCCCAAAAGTTTCCTAAAGCGTCTTGAAAATTCTCTCCAAACTCATCTACAACGTAGTCTTGCGGGGCATCCTCGACCAGTTCTTCTATTGCTGCCTGAGCAGCGTACCTAGCAGGGTCATATTGGTCGGCAGTGCCACTTTTAACCCATACGTTATACATTGAGTTATCTGAATCTATACTTTTGATTCTCCAATCGCATTTCGTGCCGAATCCATAATGTGAACCCTTTTGGTTGATTTCTATGCTCCAATTTCCACCATTTCTGTCTTGATAAGCGAGAACTGAGATGTCGTCAGGACTTCCATTATGGCTTCCCATGCTACGGAAACTAGCCTGTTGACGCCTAGCACCCATCATAGCAGACTGTTGTCTTGCTCTATGAGAGCCGCCAAGCATACCTTTAGCACGAACACCGCCTATTCCAAACAGACTTAGAGCCTGTATTGTAGCCGCATCCGACAATTCGCCTTTGTTGTGGTAGGCCATTATCTCTCTAGGGTCAGCGAAACCACCGTTTCTACCTGCCATTTGAGAATGAGATTGTCTCTTTCTTTGGGCTCTTGCCCTGCCTTTACGAGCAGCGCGCATACCGCTAAGTGGGCTATCTAACTCAGGGTTTGATACTCCGAAGTAACTCATCTTACCGCCTCAATAGATATACGAATCCAGCGACTCCTGCGCCATGAATAATCAACTTGCCAGTACCGGCTCCTATTTTTGTGACAAGAGAGTCACCCTTGATTGGTCTTAAGAGACCACGATTCCATCCTAAAACAGGGTGTAGATATACTGCGGTAGAAACCCAAAAGGCTTTATTTGCTGTTCGGGACTGTAATCTTGCTCCTGCGGCATACATTCCACTTATTCCCATTGATGTTATACCTGCTAACTTCGTCCAAGCGACGGCTCTACCACCTAGAGATTCGTCATGAGAGTAAAATGGGCTTGCTGCGTACCAAAGTGGTTCATCATTTGGTTCTGAATGAACTGGATTGGGGATTGTGTAGCCCATATTTGGGGGATAAGCAGTCTTTGAACCACCGCCTCTCGGCCTAGCCTTGACTTTCGGTTTCACTTGGGGTTGTGGTGGAGCCTCGTAAGGTTGGTTACCGAGGAATCCTGACATATCCATATCGTCTCCGAGGTCATCTTCCTCGTCGTTACCGTAAAGGGAATATCTTCCATAAGACATAATATCACTCAGTTCATGTATGCTCTATATGCTAATCCTACTATACCTATACCAGTAAGTAGTTGTTGTGTAGTTTTCTTTGGCTGTTCTAACTTCTTTTTAGTCCAATCAAGAGCGCCACGCGCACCCGGCATATCCTGACCGACGTAAATCATACCTAGTAAAATAAGCCCGGTTCCACCTAGAGTTTCTCCAAGACCAAAGCCATTCAGAGAGACAGGTTGCTCTACTAGAGGTGTTACCCTACGATGTTTGATGAAACTTGCAGGGTTCATCTGAGCAGTCATTTCTCCAGCGGCTCCGTAAGCCGGAAGAGAACCATTATTTGTATTTCCCATTTCCCTGTAAAGAGAATGTCGTTGGTTCTGACTCGCTACCATCTGTCTATCGCACAGGGGACTATAACTTAAGCAGTTTGGCCGTTCATACCGTTAGGAACCTGTCCGCCCATCATATTTTGCTGTGGATACATCTGTTGTTGTCCACCGTACATACCGGCTGGAGGTAGTCCTAATGAGCCTCTAATCAAAGTCGAACCGAATGCTCCAAGAGCCCCGGATAATCCACCGCCTTGTTGTTGTTGCTGTTGCATCATTTGTTGTTGCTGCCACTGCTGCTGCTGGTTACCCATTTGGTTGTTCATCATTCCCATTTGGTTGTTCATCATTCCCATTTGGTTGTTCATTATACCCATTTGGTGTCCGAATTTATATTGGTTCAGAACAGTTGCCGCTTCTGCGTCAGCAGAATTGATTCTTTGCTGTGGTGTAGTTACCATTCCTGTTGGGTCAGTACCCTGAACCATCTTAGCCAGTGTTGCATCGATGTTTTCTTGAGTTATTGTTGAATATCCCAATGTTGCTGCTTGTTCAGCGTTAACAGTAGAGGGTATTACAGGTGAATTGAACCAAGCATAGAGTTCCTTTTTCATGATTAGAGAGATTAACTCAGACAGTCCTAGTAAAAACTGAGGACTTTGCATCAAGAATATATCCATTTCATTAGGGTGTCTAGCAACCATATGGTGAATCAATTCGATTTGTTCTGTGTCTAATCCCCCACCAGTGTATTGGTTCAACATTTGCATTCCGTAGTCTTGAAGGCCTGATTGTTGCGCTGCATTAGCGAACATATTCATCTGCTCTTGGTTGACTCCCGCCCCTATTCCGGGGATTTCTAGCGTATTACTTTTATTTCCAAATAGTCCCATTATTGTGTCTCCATTTCGTTTGTTCCTTTCATCATTTGGCTCGCAGCCTGTCCTGTCGACACGGCTCCCGCTTTTAACTTCCCTTCTTGTAAGGCAACTAGTTTCGCCCTTAGAGTGACTGTATGACCACAATTAGGGCAATCAGTTGAATCCCTGAGTTCTAATATAGGTATACCATCATTCCTAGCCTCTAGCATAACCGGTTCCCATTTTTGAACTAAAGCGGGTTCGGGTTTTTTTCGCTTCTTGACCACTGGAATGTAAGTAATCCCTCTCTTCATCATCTTGGTTAATAATCGAGGGTCTGCTTCTGCATCTTCTTCTATTAACCACTCTGATAATCTGTGATATAACATCAAGTGTTGAGGGCAATATGTACCCGGTACAGGAACTCCTTTCCCTTCTAAGACGCCACTCCATGGTTGAAACTTTTTCATTTTACCGTTTACATCTCTCATGTAGTGATTTCTAAGGTCACCATAATCTGCATGTGAGCAATCTACACCATCTATGCAGCATTGAGTCGGTAGCCTATGAGCCCACTTTCCACCAAACCACCATCTTCTTGGTGAAAGAATGCTTCTTTTGGTGGGTTTTAAGGCCTTAATTCCTCTTCCTATGTTCTGTCGTCTTCTTTTCTTGTCGTCTGCGTGCGTAGAAAACGCAAAGTCAACCTGCGCTACTACATCTGTGTATGTATCTTCTTGTGTTATATCATCAACCCCTTGTATAATGAATCTTGTACGTTCCAACTATATCTAGCGCTCATAGCGTCCATGTAAACAGGAATATCCATTTCCTGCAATCGAAATAAGTCTTTCCTAAATACGTCGAATATATTGTGTCTAGCGATAAACCCTTTCTTCCAAGTTTCGTGGTCTTCATCGGACATCCACTCATCGGCCTTATTGGCGATTAAAATTACTCTACGAGGGTACCACGTCTTCCAACGCCACCATCCTCTGAAACTCAATCCTCTAGGTTTCTGCTTTTTTTGCAGTGCCTCTACTAGGAACCCTAGGGCTGTTTGATTATCTACATTATTGCTATCTAGCATATGTCTATGGTCTATTATAACGAATACATTCTTACTATCTCTATTTATCATATCTGCTATCCATAGGTTACGATACTGGTCATGGCCTCCTAAATCTCTAGAAACCACTGTTCTAGCAAGGCCTTCTGACTTTATCCTCTTCTTGGTCGCTTCCGGCATCCGGTAATTGCCTAGCCATGTTTTATTGTGGTGAGTTCTTTCATCGTCGGAAAACATTCTAACTTCTCCTCTAGTGGTTAACTGCCTGTCTAGAGTCGTTTTACCACTACCTGTCGGTCCAATTACACTGATGTTCACCGGTATTAGAGAGGCTAAAGTCTGTGATAGTCTCCAAATCCCATGAGCGATGATTATTTCTGCTGCCATTTGTTTAACCACCTGTTAATCTGTTAATCAATAAGTCGAACAGTCCTTTGTATTCTGTGGAATTGAATATGAAGTAATCTAGCACCGAAGCAGCCAGTCCTCCAACGAAAAAACAAATTATCGAGATAACCAACCATCTTAGCCTCATGTACCTAAACTGCCATGTCATTCCAACAGACATGTTCTGCATTAAAGCAGCCTGTTGGTCATCACCAGCGTCACTAAACAGTAGGCCCATGTTGGTAACACCATCCTGTTTTACTCATTCTTCCGCATACTGTACCCATTGAAGTAATTCCTTGACATGGAACTAGTTCTGAGTCGGCAATAACAACTTTGTCTACCAACTCTGCAACTTGTTCCCGATGTTGTATTTCGCTTACCGGTGGCGGAGTCATTTCCTGTTGTTCCTTTACGTCTAAGTCTTCTATTGGTTCTTCGGTTGTTGCTGGTTTTGTTCCAGCCCCAAGTGTTGGGACTGGAAACGCGCTAAAGGGGCTTGGGTCACCGTCAACTTTGGTCCTATTGGTAGACCACCCATTGTCATTCTGTCAAGCCCTAATTGCCTAGCAAGTTCCTCAAGATTCATATCCGGATTGAGTTGCTGTGCTGTATTTGTTAGTTGATTTTTCTGTTGATTTAACATCATTTGCTCTTCGGGAGTAATCACTCCGTCAGCCCTAGCCATAGCCTGAGCGCTAGCAAACTGTTGCATCTGTTGGTCGAATAGCCATTCTGTTCTTTGTTGTTCTACATCAAACTTAATCTTAGCCATACGACGCTTATTCTTATTCTTCATACGTCTTAGTTGGCGTCTGTAATTGGTTGAGTCTTCGAATATTGTACGATATACCATGTATAGTGCGGCTTGGAAAGAGAAAGCAAGCATTCCGAAGAACACTGCTGATTGCCATACTTGAGCAAATTGACTCCATTCCCATGATTCGTATAGCATAATAGCGAGTGCTAGGAATACTGACTGTACCCCCATCGAACCTATTAATCGGTTTTCTGATTCTTTCTGAATCTCGGCCATATCTTCTTGGTCTTTCGTTCTTTCCCCAGCGTTAACTGAGTTGTAATATAGGTCTACTAGTGGGCTTCTTGGGGGTTCTATCGGCATGTTTTATTCTCCTTTATTCTACGATGTATAGCCTATCGGCTTTATTATTTGAAAAGTATGCGATTCCACTGTCGTCTTCTACCATTAGCAGATAACTGACGCCGGAATCTTTCAAAGCGGCAAGGGCGCTACTGACTCTTTCCTCAATAGTTGAATCCATCGTCTCCAATCTCCTTCGCTGAGTGCATCTCGATTATGTTGTCGATACGCAACAGTTGTGAAGCAATATTGGTAGCACTTTCTAGTGCTTGAGCAACTACTCTAGTAGGCTCCATTACACCTGCTTCCAGCATATTTTTTCCACCGCCTTCCTCAACGTCGACTCCGTAAACGGAGCCGCTTTCAGATGAGTGGAGGTGCCTAAGGGCAATAAGTGTATCGAGTGGGTCGAGGCCGCTATTTTCCGCCAAAGCAGACGGAATTACTTCTAATGCTTCAGCAAAAGCAGTGATTGCTAACTGCTCTCTACCACCTACACTATTGGCGTATTCTTTGAGTTCTTTGGATAAGAAAAGGAAAGGCGCACCGCCTCCCGGTACAACCTTCCCGTCTTCGATAGCGATAGTAGTTACGCCTACTGCGTCATCGAATGCACGGGATATTTCATCGGTGGCAGATTGGGTAGGTCCTCTAATCAAAACTGAGACTGCTGCATCAGACTTGTTACCTGTTAACTTGATTAGTGGTTTCTCCCCAACTTTAATCTCTTCTACTTTGCCACTTGTTCCTAAGTCCTCTGCACTCAAATCATCGATTGCAGATACTATTCTAGCACCTGTTGATTTAGATACTGCCTCTAAGTCGCTTCTAGCAACTCTACGAGCAGCGTAAACACCGTGCTTAGCGAAATATTCCTGAATGTATCGGTCGATATCTCTCATACATAGAATAACAGTTGCACCACTATCTGTGATACCCTTTGCTATACCGTGTAGTTGTTCCTTACGGCTCTCTATGAATGCTTGAACTGCGGTGTTGTCTTGGACCTGCACTTGTACTTGTTGTGCAAATTCCGGTAAGGTAATGTCTACATCTATTAGAGCGACCTTAGCGTCTTCTACTACATCAGGCATATTATGATGAGACTTCTCTCTATCTACTAGTATTCCTGCTATGGCAATAGACTCACTTACTCTACCTCCTGACCTTCTTACTATCGATATATTATCTAGAGTAGTAGCATTAGCCACTTCAACACAGACTGATGATAAATGGTCGCCATCTATCTCAGCGGTCTTTCCTGTCATAGCAGTACCCGCAACAGTCTTTAAGATGTCATCATTAACATCCACAGCCATATTAGGTAGTATTTCCTGTGCCTTTCTATTAGCAAGAGCAAATCCTTTTGCTATTCTAGTAGGATGTATCTTCTGATTCAGAAGGCCTTGAGCCTTGTCCATTAACTCACCAGTAATGACAACACTGGTGGTGGTGCCATCGTAGCAGTTTTCTTCCTGAGTTCTTGCTACTTCTGTAATAATCTTAGCAGAGGGGTGATTTAGTTTGGTTTCTTTTAGAATGGTAGCACCATCGTTAGTCATTACTACCTCGCCGGCAGCGTCTACCATCTCTTTGTCCATACCATATGGGCCGAGAGTGGACTTAACCAATCCAGCAACCTGCTTGGCTATTGAAATGTTAATTTGGTGTGCTGTCACTGTTGGTTTGTTTTGTTTGCCG
>Ga0315320_10003319_pt1 | contig 13232 bp, 12 predicted proteins | sample M140m21515metaG_FD_203458 | JGI IMG/M metagenome (GOLD analysis project Ga0315320, IMG submission 203458) | Ammonia-oxidizing marine archaeal communities from Monterey Bay, California, United States - M1 40m 21515 | ecosystem: Environmental > Aquatic > Marine > Coastal | place: USA: California...
TCAGGGCCACCAAAGCAACCATGGCGAGGATCAGGGCATAGCCGCGCTGGCCTCGTGTCCTCTGAGTCTGGTTCGTGACGATCATCGTTGCTCCTACCATCCTGCGTTCGCTATCTGCCAGGCTCCGACCGCGTTCCTAATCTGAACCTCTGTCGTTCCGAGTCGTCGGTGATACCCATCAGCGACCCCCAGGTTCGCGATTGAGAAGCCGTCATCGGGATCTGGGTCCAGAACCGCGGAGACGTTTGTGCGAGTCTGGTCAGGTCGCAACGTGCGAGCGACGACGTGCAGCCTTACGGCGGTGAGGTCGTTCCAGTTCACGACACCAGCCCGCATGTCGAAGCCAGCCGACCAGGACGTCGCCAGATTGCAGTCGATTCCAGTGCCCCCGAGGCACACCTCTGCCTGCAAATCCTCAACTCCGAGCGCGATGGGGATGTCGTTGGGGTGTGGATACTGACCGGTCGTCGACATCGCGAAGGCCACGTCAGGCACGAAATACAGGACGGGCTGACTGGCGCTGCCAATACCAATGCCATCGGTGTTGTCGTCGTCGATGTAGTAGGCCACCCATCGAGGCGGCGCGCAGATCATTCGCTGCGGGAGCGTCTCAGCGCACTCCGTGGCGTAGTCACTCTGTGCGTTCCCGTTGACGGGGACCTGTCCCGCTGCTCCCGCGCTCTGCACCTCCCACATGAAGGAACCGGGCTTCCCCTTGTGGTGAGGCTGGAAGCACATCACCGAGCTCGTTCCCAGGGAGGGGTCGTATTGCGCCGCTGCGGCTGCCCAGTCCTGGTGAAAGACCAGATCCGTCAACGAACAGTCCAACGCCTGGCCCATGGCCCAGCCCCAGGTTGCCCGGTTCGGGTTCTGCATCACGATTTCGATCGCGTCGTGCCCCGAGCCTGAGGGAAAGTCCTGCTCAATCCACATCGCGTAGAGCGGCTGACTGTCCGCTCCCACGTACGACGCGAACGTCCCGCCGTGTCCGTACGCGCCCCACGTTGCGCCTCCCCATGACGTCCCCCAACCGGCCATGCTCACATCCCGGCTGAGCATCTCCATTGCGACTCGGAGGTTCTGCTGCATCGTTCCCATGTCCGCCTGTGCGCGATAGGCAGCGGTCTGGTTGATGAACACCGTGTAAACGAGCACACCGACAAGGGTCGAGAGCGCGATGGCGATAATTAACTCGATCAGGGTGAACCCACGCTGAATCAGAGTGCTCGATGCGGAGCGAAGCTTGTGAGTATTCAGCATTAGATCGAAGACACTCCGATCCCCATCGGGTCGTATCGGTCGACGAGCCGCGTCGCGGCGAGGGTGACCCCGTGGCGCTTAAAGCCGTCGTCGTAGTAGGTGACACGCACGCGGATCAGGATGCGGTCGGTCTCAGTACCGACATACTCGGTGTGATAGGTGCGCAGAAACATGGTTGGGCCGAATGCGGGGTCGACGCTGCCGAGGCTGTTCACCCGAGTAGCAACCGCATCGACTGCCCCGGGGAGGTCATCGAGGCCATCGGCGTCAGCCGCCGGAAAGACGCCGAACGGGGCCAGGTTTGGATTGATGCCCGCGGGGTCATTCGCGATCATCGTCTCCGACATCAGCTTCTCCATCGCGTCCTGGGCAAGAGTCGTGGCGATTCCCAGACGGTAGGAGCGGGCGTTGGCCTCAATGGACGCGGCGTGCAATGCCCAAAGTGCCAGCAGCCCGAATGTCATCACCACCATCGCGATCAAGAGCTCGATCAGGGTGAACCCGCGGGCCTTATGGGCCTTCTCGGAGCGAAGCGGGTGGAACGAACTCAACATCAGGGCACCGCGATCTGCACGTTGCCACCACGGTCGATGCGAACGACACGTTGCTCGAGGGTGGAGGCCCGTTTGTTTCGAAGGACGATTCGCACGACGCCCCCGCCCGCGAAGTCCGCTGGGGGGTTGGAGGCGAAACCTCGTGGGTTGAAGACGATGGACGACGGCATGCTCATACCGATAGGACCGGCGATGGCAGCCCAGGGTTCCATACTGACCCCTGGTTGTTTCCCCGGCCCCTGACTGTAGTCGGACACGCCGCCAGGTATCGAGGCCCAGGTGACGCCTGTCGCTGTGACTTCAGCGACCTTCACCTCATAGCGACCCGCGTTTGCACGCCAGGGTCCACCGAGGTTCGAGTCTGAATTCACGAGTTGCACTGCACAATCCCTGTTTTCGGAAATCGCTGTCATTCGACAGTCCGAGACCACTTTGCCTAACTCCCGAGCCGCCGAATTCAAGCGGTAACGCCCAACGAAGCTCGACAAGTCCGTCGCCGCGAGCCCAGCCATCAAACTGATGATGACGAGGACCACGACCAGCTCGAGAAGCGTGAAGCCTTTCGATCCTCCCATCGAATTTGCAAGAACTACGCCACAAAGGGGCGATCGGTCTACCGTAGGGATCGTGGCTCTCACGGCTCTCGAAGAGCGGTGCGTGCGCTGCGTAAAAAGGTCAAAGTACGCAAACACTTCATGCACCCATTGCGGCCTGGATCTGTCCTCGCAGCCGTTCATGATAGCCGCGCCTCTGTCCAGCCCCACTCATCCTCTCATTCTCCTGGATCGCTTTCTCCAGCAGGCTATCGGCACGTCCAAGCGACTGCAAAGCCTCTTTGAGGCGAGGGTCGTCTGGGCCAGTGGCCGAACGAAGCAAGGTCGCGGCTCGATCGAGTTCAATGCGGAGCTCTCCCTCGTCCAACAAAAGCAACCCTGACGTGCCACCAACCGAGAGAGCCCGCCCCTCGATGATCCATTGAATGGCCTCATCATGGCGTCCTCGCCGAAGTTCAACCTCCGCCATGAAGCGCAGGAACTCCCCACGTTCCGGCGCCAGACTGATGGCAGCCTCGAACAGACGGATGGCCTCTTCGAAACGCCCACCTCGGAGGTAAAGCTGCCCAAGCGAGAGGAGCACGGTGGGCTCCCTGTCGTTCTTCTCAAACGCGGTCCGCAACATGCGCTCCGCCGGGGAGATCTTGCCCTCGTCTAAGAGCAGAACCCCCATCCCGCGGTAGCCGCCCCAGTAATCTGGATCGTAATCAATGGCGCGGGCGAACAGCTGCCGCGCCGCGGGGACGAGGTTCTCATGTCCCGACAGATAGAGGGTCCAGCCTTTGCCGTAGAGGGCCGGCGCGAAGTGTGGGTCCGCCTTGATTGCGCGGTTATAGGCGTTCTCAGCCTCGACAAGAGCATTGTTACGCAGGAGGTCATCCCCCTGATCCGTCCACTTCTGCGCCGTCCCGCACCCTCCGAGAAGGGCGAGGGCCGATACGAGGACGACAAGTGCACGCATCGGAGCGTTCAGACTCACGGCGACCGACGTGAGGGAACGTCGATCCCGTAGTCCTTCATTTTGTACAGGAGCGCTCGATGGCTGATCTCCAGCAAGCGACAGGCGTGGGTCCGATTGCCTGAGGTGCGCTCGAGCGCGCGGCGGATGAGTTCCGCTTCAAGACTCGCCACGCGACGCTTGATGGAGAGGTCTCCATCATCGACCGGCCCCGAGGGCCTCGTTCCAGTGGCCTCTCTGACGGGCGACGGGAAGACATCAAGGGGAAGCCGCTCTCCGTCCGACAGAATCATCGCGCGCTCAATCGCGTTCTCAAGCTCGCGGACATTCCCGGGCCACGGGTAGGCAAGAACTGCCTTCATCGCATCCGGCTCCAACCCGAGGACTTCTCGGCCAAAGCGGTGGTTGAAACGCTGAATGAAGTGGCCGACCAAAGCGGTGGCGTCCTCGGTGCGCTCACGCAAAGGCGGAATCCTGATCCGCATGACATTGAGTCGGTAGAACAGGTCCTCACGAAAGGTCCCGTCCTTGACCCGTTGCTCAAGGTCGCGCGACGTCGCAGCCACCACCCGGACATTCACAGTGCTCGTCGCCGTCGCTCCGACCGGACGCACAATCTCGTCTTCGAGCACCCGAAGTAACTTCACTTGAAGTGAGACTGGGAGTTCCGCGATCTCGTCGAGGAAAATCGTTCCTTCGTGGGCCTCTTGGAACAGGCCGGATTTGTCGCGATTCGCTCCGGTGAAGGACCCTTTCTTATGGCCGAAAAGCTCAGACTCCAGCAGGTTCTCAGGAATCGCCCCGCAGTTGACGGGAATGAGGGGGCCGTCACGCCGGTCAGAATGGTCATGGATAGCGCGCGCCAGGAGTTCCTTTCCTGTCCCAGACTCACCAGTGAGAAGAACCGTCGTCTTGTACGGAGCGATCTTGCTGACGGTCGAGAAGATGCCCTCCATCGAGTCCGAGCGACCCACGATCTCACCGAACCCAAGACGCTCGTCCAACTCTTTGCGCAGCCGCCGGTTCTCGTTCCGCAACTGCTCCCGTTCGGTGACCTTGCGGAGCAGCAGTACGACCTCGTCAGGCCGGAACGGCTTGTTGAAGTAGTCGTATGCCCCGTCCTTGACGCACTGGAGCGCCATCTCCCCACCCCCATACGCTGACATCATCAGCACGTACGGAGGGTCGGGCAGATCACGGGTAGCAGAGAGAAGCTCCCGGCCATCCATCCCCGGCATACGCACATCGCTGATCACCACACCAAAGCGCTCAGATTGGAGAAGCTTGAGAGCCTCCAATGCGCCAGGCGCAGCCGTAGGCTCGAAGCCGGCCTTTTTCAAGGTGACCAGCAACAAGTGGCGTATGTTCTCTTCGTCATCGACGACGAGAACACGATGCATGTGGGACGGCAGGGACGCGGTCATGCGACCCGAATGGTAGCGTACAGCGGCCCCGCATCGCGCCGTTTGGATCTATGGCCAACCAGCGAATGCGCTCTCGAGGAGCCTGCTCCGGGTGCCTAATCCACTCCCCGCCACGCTGACGCACGTCGCACTACTCGCCCACAGCTTCCCGCCGGATGGCGAAGCAGGCGTCGAGCAGTACACGATCAGACTGGCCCATTCCCTGGTGGCGTTGGGACTTCGGGTCAGCGTCATCTGCGGGCGGGTGCGAGTCGGCGAACCTCAGAACACCGTGCTGCGCGAAGAGGTCGATGGGCTGAGCGTCTACGGTTTGGTGCAAAACTGGCCGTACCGCGACCTCCCCGAGGCTGCAGTCGATCCCGCTCTCGACCGATCACTCGACCAGCTGCTCTCGACACTCGCCCCCGACCTCCTTGCGGTCCAAAGCCTTCAGGGTCTGTCTTGGGGCTTTCTCCGCGTCGCCGCAGCGCAGAGAGTCCCAGTGGTCTTGCATCTCCACGATGCCTTCTTGAGTTGCCCCAGCGGCGGACAGAGGCTTCACCCTGATGGTTCTCTTTGCCTTCCCGTAGACCCCACCCGATGCGGGGCCTGTTTCGATGCATACCGACACAAAGAAGGTCCGCTGGAGAAGGCGTCGCGATGGGCAGCAGCCCACCTTCCATCCACGATCCCACCCGACTCCCTCCACAAAGCGTTCGGCGCACTCCCCCAAAAACTCCGAGATGGGTTGCGAGCCCTCAATCAGCGCGGAGCGCGACTTACCAGGGCGCCTTCTCAGACACTCCAGCCCCCCGGCGTGGATCCTCGAGTGAGCGATCGAGCCGTTGCAGTGTCGGAGGCCCTCGAACACGTCACGCGCGTCATCAGTCCATCCCAATTCCTCGCCGACAGTGTCCTTGAGGACGGATTCGAGCTTGCAAACCTCGTCGTGATCGAGACAGGTGTGCCCGGAGCGAAAGTCCCCCTACGTCCTGATGCAGGACAACCTCTCCGACTCCTCTTTCTCGGGACGTGGGTCCAACACAAGGGCCCCCACATACTTGCTGCCGCGCTTCGCGCCTTGACACCAGAGGAGGCGTCAAGAGTTGAAGCCCGCGCAGTCGGCCCCGCTCCGTTCCCCCAGTACCGCGACGATGTAGAGCGTCTCTCGGCGGGCCGGCTGGAGGTCTCCGGGCCAGTGCCTTCATCCGAAGTACCTGGCCTGCTCATCAACCACGACGTCCTGATCGTGCCGTCGATCTGGGCGGAGAACGCCCCCCTCGTCGCGCTCGAGGCGCGGGCCATGGGACGACCGGTCATCGCAAGCGACCTCGGTGGTCTTGTGGAACTCATCCACGAGGGAGTGGACGGCCTTCGTTTTCCCGCGGGCGACGCCGTCGCACTCGTGACCGTCCTGCGCCGCTTGCTCAACGAAGAGGGTCTGCTTCAACGGCTCCACGAGTCCGTTCGTCCTCCGACCAGCGAACAGGCCTGGGCATCAGCGATGCTGCGCGCGTGGCGAGAGACATGACCCAACCGAATCACGATCTACTGCGCGCTCGCGCAGCCCACTCGGGTCCGCAGCCTGCGATCACGGTCGTCGTGCCGGTCCTGAACGGTGGGGAGCGTCTGGTGGATCTCGCGCGAGCGATTCTTCGACAGAGGGTGGAGGCGGGACCTGTGGAGTTCCTGCTTGCCGACTCTGGTTCCGACGATGGGGCGACCGAGAGGGCCGCCGAAGTCGTCGGAGGCCGCATTTTTGATGTCGCGCCCGGAAAGTTCGACCACGGACTCGTGAGGGCCGCCCTTGTGCGAGAGGCCCGCGCTCCTCTCGTTGCCCTCTTCACCCAAGACTCGATCCCCCAGGGGACTCGCATGCTTGAGGCCTTGTCGGCTCCCTTCACATCCCCAGAGGTTGCGGGAGCATACGCCCGACAAGTCCCCCGCCCCGGCGCAGACCCTCTGGTCCGCGCGACCCTGGAGCGCTGGACTCCCGCGCTCGATGATCCCTATGTGATTCGTAGACTCCCCCCTGGGGGCGAGAACCTGCACCCAGGCGAGCGGATGCGCCTGGCCCGATTCGACAACGTCGCATCCATGGTGCGCCGGTGCATCGCTGTCGCACTTCCTTTTCCCGCCAGCAACTTCGGGGAGGATTTGAGCTGGGGTTGGGCGGCGCTCAAAGGTGGCCATGGACTCGCCTACGTGCCGCAAGCGGTGGTTCAGCACTCTCACGAGCCTGCGCTCCGAACCGTGTACTCGAGAAACGTCGCCTCTCATCGACAGGCGGCTCAGGAATTTGGTCTACAGGCTGTGCGTGGTCTCCCCGACGGTCTCCTCGCCCTGCTCGCCGGGCTCCCAAATGACCTTCGCGATGGTGGTCCCCTGTGGGCTGTACGTGGACTGCCACGGCGCGCTGCGGCCCTTCTCGGGCAATGGCGCGGAGCCCGCCTGCCATGAGGGTCTTGCTGCTTCCACATCGCTACCCCCCCGTCGGCCGCGGAGGGGTCGAGACCTGGGCGCGAAACCTGGCGAATGGTCTTCGAAAATTGGGCATGCATGTCTCGATCGCGACCAGGGATGACCGCGGGGTCGGGATGCCCTTTGCGATCCACGAAGACCGCATCGACGAGATGTCGGTCTTTTGGATCAACCACCGTCATGGAGACGCCCGTAGCTACCGGGACACCTGGGCGGACCCGCGCATGGGCGCAGCCTTGCGGTCCATCATCCGCACGGTGCGACCCGATGTCCTGCACCTCGCCCACCCCGACGGGTTCGGCATCGAGCCCTTGCGTATCGCTCGTGACCTCGGAGTTCCTCTCGTCGTGACCCTTCATGACGCAAAATGGTGGTGCGGCCGCGGACAGCTGGTCGCCCCTGGCGGGACGATCTGCGAGACCGCAAATGAGGAACGATGCCTTCGATGTCTAGAAGGCCAACTGAGTCGAGGCCCACTGCGGGCTGGGCTCGCGCGAGTTCTTCCCACTTCATTGCGCCTCCGTATCGCCTCCCGCGAAGACGACGCACCCCCAGAATCTCGACGAACACCAGGCCCTGCTGCACGCCGGCGTTGGCGCGCGCGGCAAGCCGCCATGCGCACCCTTCTCCAGGGCGCAGACGCGGTTTTGAGTCCATCCGTCTTTCTCGCGGACAAAGCGATCGCCCATGGATGTGATCGCCCGATCACCATTTTGTCGAATGGGGTCGAACTCATAACGACGGGAGACGAGTGGCCTGAATGGCCGCTCAAAATCGGCTGGTTCGGCGTCCCGTCTCCGACGAAAGGCCTCCACATACTTCTGCAAGCAATGCGGCTCTTGAAGCCTGGCTCGGTCACGCTCGAGCTTCACGGAGTGACCCCAGATGAACTGGTGACGCTGGACCCGACTGCGATATCCCCCGGGGTCCGGGCCATGGGCCGTTATCTCTCCTCCGAAGCGACTGCGCGTATGGCGTCGGTCCATGTGGTTGTCGTGCCTTCGATCTGGCCAGAGAACCAACCGATGGTGGCCCTCGAGGCCCAGGCTGCGAGAAGACCACTGCTCGCTTCCCGTATCGGAGGACTCCCCGAGTTGATCCGCGATGGTAAAGACGGTTGGCTGGTCCCCGCCGGCGAGGCCCAGGCCCTCGCGGACCAACTCGAGACACTCGCTGCGCAGCCCAATGCGGTTCGCGCTGCAGCGGAAGCCATACGGTCGCCAACCAACGTTGAGAGGTTTTCACGTGCTCACGCGACTCACTATGCTCGAGTCACCGAGAGCGTGTTTCCGGCGTTTGACCGGGAGTCGACCTCGCCCCCACAATGAAGTCAGCGGGGCTCGCCCCCAGCACCGGGAGACATATGCCGAGCAAGAGTGCCTTTGTCCTGTCTGCGGGAGTCCGTCTGAAGTGGGATGGGGACGAACTTTCCATCACGAACACCGGTGACATCGTCATCGAGACACCTTCACCCCAGCCACTGGGGGAGTTGATCTCATCCGACGGGGATGTCGTTCTCACACAGCAGGGCGGCCTCAAACTCCGAACGATCCGCGCTCCTCAAGGCCGAGTGACCCTGAGCGGCAAGATCGAAGTCGAATCGGTCATCGCGAAGGAGATCGTCTTCTTCAGCGGCAAGCTCAAGAGCAGCGTCTTGCGAGCCGACGACTCGATCGCGCTCGGCGGCAGCCGCGTAGAAGCGAACGTCGTCGTCGCACCGCTAGTGACGATCGCGAGCAGCTTGAAAGGTCGTGCGACCTCGATCTCGTCCGAAAACGACCCAGGTCCCCACCACCTCAAAGGCGGGTTCAGCCTGCTGGAGTTCGTGGATCTGGTACCCAACGGTCAGGAGCTTCTTCTGGAGCACAACATCCTGATGCCCGAGTGGGAGTCAGAAGAAGACGAAGAGGATGACGACGTCGAGCTTGAGAGCATCGACAACCTCGAACTAGTCACCGAGCCCGCCCCGCCGGTTCCCGAGCCAGCCGAAAGCGACGACACCGCACCAACAGGGGATGTCGAAGAGACAGACTCAGACGACAAGGGCGGCCCAGAGCCCGTCTCTCCCGGTGCCCCTCCGGCTCCCGAAGACATCCTCTCCGATGAAAAGGAGGATGTCTCCGCAAGCGTGCAGCTCGAAGTCGACGAGGAGGCCGGGCGCTCCGGCTCCGTATCCGACTTGGCAGCCGACATGCTGCGAGGAGACGCAGCGTCCACTTCGCCTCAGTGGGCCGCCTCCGCGGCCACGATTCGGGGGGCCCTTGAGGAAATCACGGCTTCGTACGAAGGAGAGCCCCCTCCGCCGGTCGGCGAGCTAGCCGCTCTCGCACAAGACGGTGACCTCAAGGAACTGAAGGACCGAATCAACGGCATCTGGAGTTCCCTCCTGAAGTACCACCAGCGGACCAAGGCCTACATCCCGAATACCGTGACGCACATGTTCCAACAGATTCAAATGGAGTTGCGCAAGCTCTAAGCTGCGCGGCGGCAGCACTTTCTCCCTCTCAGTCACACAGTGGGGTGGGGGCTGCGCGCCACTTGTCGCTCACCCGAGCACTGCGCCCACGAACGTCTCGATTTCATCGAAGTCCATCTGCTGCTCGTTGTCGCTAAGCGCGAGAGGAGGGTTGGGGTGCACTTCGACCATCACTCCATTCGCCCCCGCCGCGATCGCGGCCCGGGCCATCGGCACCATCAGGTCCTTACGCCCTGTCCCATGCGCAACATCCACGACGACCGGGAATGGGGTCTCCTGGCGTAGGAGCGGAATCGCTGCGAGGTCGAGGGTGTTTCTGGTCCACTTCTCGTGGGTCCGAATCCCACGCTCACAGAGGATGATCTGTTCGTTTCCCTCATGGGCGATGTACTCGGCAGCGAGGATGAACTCCTCCAAGGTGGCCATGAACCCACGCTTCAGCATCACTGGCTTGTTGGAACGACCGAGAAGCTTCAGCAGTTCGTAGTTGTACATATTCCGAGTACCCACCTGAAGGACATCGCTGTACTCGAGCGCGGCGTCGATATGGCGAGGGTCGAGAATCTCGGAAACGACGGCCATACCGTGTCTATCTGCGGCTTCCCGAAGCATTCGTAGGCCCGCGATGCCCAGGCCCTGAAAGCTGTACGGCGACGTGCGGGGCTTGAACGCTCCCCCTCGAAGAAACCGCACTCCGAGCGACCGAAGCTTCCCAGCCACGAGGTCAAGTTGCTCAGCAGACTCCACACTGCATGGCCCCGCGATCAACTGCGCGCTTCCCCCAAAGCTGTGCCCGGCGATTTCGTAGATACTGTCCGGTTGCTCTCCACGGTGGACGCGGAGGACCCGACGGGTCTCTTGCTGCATGTGACCGAGAGACAGTTTGAACACTTCCTTGAAGATCGCTCGCACCTGGTCGGCAGTCATCGGACCACGATTCGCAAGCAACATCCCGTCCAGTTCCCGGCTCTCTCGCGCGGGGTCGAACATCGGCCGACCGGTCCTCGCCTTGAGTTCTTGCACCTGCTCAATCAGTTGCAGGCGCTCGTTTAACAGGTGAAGAAGGTCGCCGTTCAAGGCATCTATTTGGTCGCGCAAAACGCGGAGGGGATTCTCAGCCATCGTCGGAGAGTAGCGCCGTCGGCCGAGGTTCCATAGAATCTGGCGGCTTTGCGGAATCATGTGTGTTCAGCAATGGCTCGGATCCGGAGACCATCGATGCGCCGCTCACTTTTCAGACGCCGACTGCTCGTGCCCCTGGCCGCCCTATGTGCGCTTGCGCTCGGGTCCTGCACGAACCCTTACGACCTGTTGATCCACGACCGCTTCGAGCAAGGCGGCTTCAACAGCGATGTCGACATTCTCTGGGTGGTGGACAACTCGTCCTCCATGACTGACGAGCAAGCCTCTCTCGCCGCGAACTTCACCGCCTTTATCTCCGCTTTCGCGAACGTCGGTGGTGATGATGGGGCCACCCTCGAGTACGGAACCATCGGAGAAGCGACCGTGGCCTGGGCAGAGTTCCAGCAGAACCAGGATCGCTTCCTCAACTACAACATGGGTGTCATCACCTCCGACATCACCAGCCCCGGAAACGGCAATCAGGGCAACATCCGCAGCCTGGGTGGTATCGGAGGCGGGACCTGCGAGGAGTCACGCATCCTGCGGCCGTCGGACGACAACGTGGCTGCAGACTTCATCGACCTCGTCGACGTGGGGATCCAGGGCGCTGGTGACGAAACAGGCCTTCTCGCGTCAGCTCTCGCCCTCTGCAAGGGACAGGACGGCGACTTCTGGGCCGCCCACGCATCCTTGCCTGATGACGACCCGGTCAAAGAGATTTGCGACCTCGTGCCGGTCTCCGAACGCGCCACAGGCGACGACCCACCCTGCAACTCTGATGCGACAAGCTCGTTCTTCCGTGACGGAGCTGCGGCAGCGATCATCATCGTGTCCGATGAGGGCGACGGGGCCTCCACAAGAAACGACCTCCCGCCAGAATCGTTCATGACCCGCTGCATCGACGACAACGCGCAGAACCCGAACTTTGGACCCTGCAATTGCCGGACGGAGTGGTTCCTCGACTTCTTCGACGGCATGGGACGACAGGTTGTCTTCTTCACGATCACTCCCAGCTATCAGCTCAAGGGGGACCCCATCGCCTGGTGTGATGGCGGAGAGCTCGACATCCCCGGGCCTTGCAACGAGTTTGGGTCAGGTACCTGCTCACTGGACTTCTACCAACAGGCAGCTTGCGAGAGCCTGGGCTCCTACATCCCAATCTCTGAGAACGTGGGCGGAGTGAGTCAGGACGAGCCGCCCGATTGCAGGGACCTCAACTTCGAGGAAGCCCTGAGCAATATCGGCGCCAAAATCAGCAACTTGGACAAGGGCTGGCGGCTCAGTCTGACACCGGATATCTCCACCATCTCGGTCCTCGTAGACGACACCGAGGTGCCGAATCAATCCGACAGCCCCTCTGGTGGCTGGCGCTACGTTCCCGCTTCCAACTCGATCGACTTCACCGGCGAAGCAGTCCCCGACTTCAACGCCGCGGTCGACATCTACTACCTCCCTGCTTTCGGACGCGACGCCCAGACCGGTCGCGCCTTGCCGTTCTAGTGCAATCTCCCGAGGACCCTCTGATGAAGCACCTGTTGCGGCTCCTGCCGATCCTCCTGTGCGCAGCGTTCCTGCTGCCGACGCCTGCTGAGGCAGCCAAACGTAAGACGACAAAAAAGAAGGACGACACTCGCGAAGTGAAGGTCGAGGAGGTCGGCGTGCTCTCCAACGACGACGTTCGCGTCGTCCAAAAGATGAAGTACGTCAAGGCTGGGAACCACGAGATTGGTTTCATGCTGAGCGCGCAGCCTTGGGACGCCTACACCGGCGGCGCGATGCTCGGGTTCGACCTGACGTTGAACATCTCCGAGGTGATCGGCGTCGAGATCATGGTTCAAGGCGGCTACGGCTGGGCGAATGGCCACTACCGAGACGTCAGCTTCCTCGGGACGAACATCGGAGGCGAGCTTTCCGGCTTGGCCGCAGATGCCAGAAGACAGCTGGCCGGCGGCAGCGTGAACGTAGTCTGGTCGCCCATCTACGCGAAGCTAGCGTGGGGCACGAAGAGCGTCGTGCACTTCGATGTCTACGGAACCCTCGGAGCGCACGGTTTCCTCAACCAGCAACTGGATGTGGAGCCGAAGCTCGGCGCCAACTTCGGCCCCAGCATCGGTCTGGGAATGAAGTTCTTCCTCAACGAGAAGGCCGCGCTCAAGATTGACGTGCGCGACCACATCTCGCTTGAGACACGAAAGTACACCGGCAAGTTCACGGCGAGGAACAACTTCCAGGTCGGCGTTGGCGTCGCGTTCTACATCGGCAAGAAGTAGGGGACGATGATGCTCACCCTGACCCGCTCCTTCCTGCTCCTGCTCGCCATGTTGCTCGTGGCACCGGCTAGCTATGCGCAATCGGACGACGAGCCAGCCGAAGGCGAAGAGGTCGAAGAGGTCGCTGACGTGCCCCCGGAGGTTCCTCGCGTCT
>Ga0315320_10003320_pt1 | contig 13231 bp, 9 predicted proteins | sample M140m21515metaG_FD_203458 | JGI IMG/M metagenome (GOLD analysis project Ga0315320, IMG submission 203458) | Ammonia-oxidizing marine archaeal communities from Monterey Bay, California, United States - M1 40m 21515 | ecosystem: Environmental > Aquatic > Marine > Coastal | place: USA: California...
ATGCCACATCAGCGAGGCATCCATTGAGCGATGACGTTGGTTGCATTTGAAACCTTCGCTGAAGTCAGCCATGAACAAGGTCTGGAAGAACAAGGTCTGCAAGAAAACAGCACAACAGCGTCTGGGCTGTGACTACAGGCGTCCGTCTTCTTCGAGCATCTGCTTGTACTCATCCCGTTCACGTCGCGTCGCTTCGAGATCGAAGATCAAGTACTTCATATCGAGCCGAAGTTGGGACAATGCTTCTTGAACCAGGTTGAGGATTCTCCGGCGACGTGTGCTGCACTGCACGACTCGCTGCATGGCTGGTGCCACCTTTTCTTGGTAGCGGGCTGGGAGTGATTCAATCGCCTTCGCCATCTCCTGCAGTTCGATGGGGGTCTCGTCGTTAATCTTCTTGGCGGATCCGATAGTGTTTGGCATCCAGAGTTGCTCCGAAGGGTCTACATGTGGCTTGTTTGTTTGATTGCCATCCGTTGCATCTGCAGTGCCGAAATCTCGGCAGCAGAGTCACGCCAGGCACTTAACCCCTTTGAAAACAAGCACTTAGAGCTCACCCGCCGCTATTTTAAAAAAAACCGACGTTGACAAAAAGCAACGGCGTTTCGGCTTGGCTTTGCACTCTAAATCTTGGTACAGAAGGGACTTAGGCCGGCGGCGGAGGCTAGCAACTCTGTGTGGAGTTTTTTCAACGCCACGTCGCTTTCACCACACACCTAGAACTGTGCACGCCTGGGAGAGAGTTCGCGGGGAGCGTTTCCGAAGCGTTGTCGGGATTGTTTCCGTTGCCAGCTCCGAGGTCAATGATCGATGTCATTTCATACGCTCGCATTCCTTGAAAGGCTGCCAAACATGCAACTTCGGCAAGCCTTGCGTATTGCCTCTGGTTGGATAGCTGGGTTGACTTGGCTGCTTACGACGCCTGCGATCGCTCAGATCTACGACTCTTTAGATGCTTATCCTCCGCGTTGGCACTTGCAAGCCTCTGACTGCGAAGCTCGTGTGACCTCGCAGGGACACTTGGCTGACGGCGGAGTGAATGCCGGCGCCTGTGAAAACGTGACGCTGCTATCTGGCAATGGCACGGAAGCTTTGCTGGTTTACCCTATCGAACCCGTGCAACCCCTCGATGACCTGACGGCCACCGTTTCAGTGATGAGCGCCAAAAGCGGCGCTCAAATCGGATTGCGGGTTCGCTACCCCTATCTGATTGACCCCGATACCAGCCGCCCTGTTTCGGTAGTCGTCTACGGTGCGAGTTATCAATCTCCCAGCGAGTTCGCCTCCATCGGTATCGGAGCGATTGAACGACAATTACGCCTTAAGTCGGTCGCTGTTCGAACTGAATACGGAAGCAAAGCAGACCTCCGGGATGCTTACGTCGATGGAGTCGTGATCAATGCCTACAGCGGTGCTGGACGCTCAGCGTTACGGATCGATAATTTACGAGTCAATGGTTTGATCCCTGTCAGTGAAGGCATTGCCACCGGGAATCGTCCAAAAGAAAAATCGATCTTAAGTATGCGCCCGGGACAGCAGACCCAACTGACGAATCCACGCGTGTCGGCAAGTGCTTTCGAAACTGGCAAGATCATACGCATCCTGCAACATAACGGTGAACCGTTATCTTGGATTCGTTCACTCGGATTTGATGCTGTTCTGCTATCCAAGCCACCCGACGCAGACATTCTCAGTGAAGCGATCCGCTCGCGTGTTTTGATATACGCGCCTCCCCCAACCTCCCCGAATCCAGAGATCCAAGCGTTGCTGGAACCCATTGCTGGTTGGTATGTCGGCACAGGCAAAGCATTGGACAGTCGTCAGATCGACGAAGCAACGCAAACAGTTCAACGCCTCAAAAAATGGCCCACTCGCTGGCAACGCCCGATTATTGGCGCGCCATCAGAGTCGTGGCGGGACTATGCATCATTGCTCAACGCCATCATCGACGACTTGCCGCATCGCGTCAGAGGGCTGAGCGGTGACGAGGAATTAACACAGATGATACAGAGGCGCCGCAAACTCGGGGACCGAATTCCCGTCGCGGTGGGAATCGTCAGTATGCCTCCCCAAACAATGCTAAGACAAGTCGAAGCAATTGCAGAAGCGATCGGAGCGCCTGAACCACAGCGGTTCCACTGGCACGCCATGTGGCTACAGGCCATGCGAAGCCTTGAGGTCACCCCCACAGCCATTGTGTTCCGCTCTTCTCGCTCATTGACATCAGGGGCATTACTGGACGAACAACGGGCGATGGCACTCAGTTACGTCAATCGCATGATTGCGATGATCAGTCCGTGGGTGATTTCTGCCACGCCCATGACACCGCCTCCATTGGCCGGGGCAAATTATCACTGCACGCGGTTGGTAACCAATCAAACCGACTTATTGATTGCCACCTCAACCGCCCATCGAGGTTCTGAAGTCTTGGCCGGTGATGGAAAAACGCTAGACATCCTTCTGACGCCGGCCGACGCAGCCAAAACCGCTTGGAGATTGACGCATTTTTCTGCCGAACGCATCACGCCCGAGTTAACCCCTACGGGTGCCCGGCTGAGAATCGTCTCCCCCGACGCAGCCGAAATACTGATTTTAAGTAGCGACCCTGCGATGGGTGGCCAAGCCAGCCTGTCGTCTCAACGGTTCGCAAGACAAGCGGCATTGGACCGGTGGCAATTAGCCACGAATTTGGTCGAACAAAGTTCACGACATTGGCAAACTGCCACAGCAACGCGCGCTGTGAACCGACAATCCGTTTCCAATCTCGTGGGTGTAGCTCAACAAACACTCGCAGAGGCGGAACCAATGTTCCGCTCGGGAGATATCGACAGCACACTTAGAATGGCATGCCGCGCAGATGCATGGGCAATGCGAAGTGAGTGGCAACTTGCCGAAGCACTAATGCCAAACTGGCCCATGCGAGTCAGTTGCCCACCTGTTGATATGGGTGCTTCAGAAATCCAAACCATCTGGCGGCCGCTGATGGACGACCGCGGATGGGGACGCAATCTGCTGACCAGCGGCAACCTCGACACGAAAGACCTGATTGGCAGTGAACGATGGACATTTGGCAAACGCCTGACCACAAGTGCCCACAGCGAGTTGCTGCATATCACCCGCGGTGCCTACGAGGGTCCAGGTGCGCTGCGTGCGCGAGTCACCTCGTTATCCGATGAAGCGTTACCAGGTGGCTATGAGGGAACCGTGGTACAAATTCAAAGTCCATCGGTACGTGTATCTGCCGGTCGCGCAATCCGAATCGATGCCAAAGTTCGAACACTTGGCTTTGGGGGACCTCATCAAGGACTGCTCATGTACGACAGCATCGGCGGGCAACCCATGGGCGTCTTGATCCGTGGTCAGGCAGATTGGGCGAGCGTACGTTTGTATCGCCAAGCAACCGAAGAAACGGAAATTCACGTGATGTTTGAATTGATCGGTGGTGGCGAAGCCACGATCGACGATGTTGAACTCAGAGTTTGGGAACCTGCCGCAATCCCTGACAGACCCATGACAAAGCCTTTAACTCGACCTATCGCAGATGCAGACCCCGGCATTCCGAACCGCCGATAAGACGCTTTCTTCGAGAGGAGACGAGTAGCAACCCAGCACGGACGATAGCTAAGGTGCATGGCTTGCAGCATCTCGTCCTGACGATTCCCAATGTGTTTCTATTGAAGCAAATGTTATGATAAAAAAAACCGTTTCCCTTGTCTGAGAGTGTTTCATGCAACAAATTAAACTTTTCAAGAGTGTCGATAACGAACTCGCAGAAATGGAAAGTCAAATCAATCGCTGGATGCGAAAAAGCGGAGCAAGAGTGCTTTCGATTAACGGCAACCTGACATCGCAAAATAACGCAAACGATGGCCCCCTGAATTCATTCGCCGCGGGTGATGTGTTGATCATCGTTCTTTACGAGATCGACAAACCTAGAAGTTAACCGAAAAAACCAAAACTTTCCCCGAATTAAACAGTTTAAAAACTGCTCCGAAAAAAACGGTTTTGGTGAACCCAAACGGTCTTGTGCACGTCTACAAAAAGGACAGCGTTTTTTCTCTTGCCGCTCATTTGACTGGTAGGGATAATGTTGCTGTCGGTTCGCGATAACGCGTCGCGAAAGACTTTTTAGTACGAGGAACGGCTCTTTCTGGTTGGCACCCGGGCTGTGAATCGTCGAACCGTTTTGAAAGGAGGTGAGCAAGTGGATTATTGCTGTACTAGCCAACGGGGTGGAAACCCGTAGTTAAAGTCGGCGGGCCGATACTTCGGTATGGCCACCCCACTCGCACATCAAACTGATTGCGAGAAAACAGCCCCGCTTGTCGAGACAACCTTAGTCTCGGCAGGCGGGTTTTTTATTGCAGCTGTGCTATGCTATGGATCAGAAATTTTTGTGCCCCGCATGCTACTTGCCGTGTATGCTTAGGTCCGGATGTGCCAAGTGTCCCTCTCCCGAGGTGTCCCTACAGAAAGATATCCGCGTCTACCTGCTTGCTTAGTCCCACCACCTCGTGCCCTCAATCCTGCTTGTGTGTTGAATCACCCGAGCATCTCCCGCCTGTCAGGACAATCCTCCATGCAGCTGATCTCACGCCCCATGTTTACTGTCGCCCTCGCTCTTGGGTTTATGATGTCATTCGCAACCGGACCAAAAACACAATCACTTGCGGCCGAAGAAATAGACAAAGGCAAGAAGATCGACGTTTGGATTGGGACGAGCGCCCGCAAACCGAGTGAAGGTATCTACCACTGCCTGCTAGACACTGGCAGCGGCAAATTATCTGAACCCGAACTTGCCGCAGAGATCAGCGGCCCAGGGTTCCTTGCCCTCCACCCAGATCAACATCATCTCTACGCTGTCGGGAAGTTGGATGGCGTACCATCAGTCGTAGCATATCGGATCGTTCACGAAGGCAAAAAACACAGCCTGCAATTGGACAACTCCCTCCCAATCGGCGATGGTACTGCTGCGCACGTGGCCGTTGACCCCACCGGTCAAATGTTGCTCACCGCACAATACGGGGGCGGGTCAGTAGCAGCGTTCTCGCTGAAACCAGACGGATCGCTCAACGCCGCCACCGAACTCATCAAACACGAAGGTGGCTCGCGAGCGGTGCCGGGGCGTCAAGATGCGCCGCATGCACACTGGGTAGGTTTCTCACCCGATAACCGTTTTGCATTCGTCCCTGATCTGGGTTTGGACAAAGTCGTGATCTACAAGATTGATCCGCAAAATGCAAAGCTGACCCCGCATGGCGACGGCGAAGTCCCAGCCGGCGGTGGCCCAAGACACATGAAATTTCATCCCAATGGAAAAATCATCTATGTGTTGAATGAACTCGCTCTCAGTGTAACGGTATTTGATTACGACACCAAAAATGGAACCATGCTCGCCAAGCAAACCATACCCACAATCGCACCTGAATTACTGCAAAAAGAACTATTCAAGAGTGCGTCCGAAATACGTGTTCATCCGAGCGGTAAATTTGTTTATTCCGCAAACCGTGGCCATGACACGATTACCGCCTTCCGCGTTGACCAAGCCAATGGCGAATTGTCAGTCATCGAAGTCGAACCTGTCCGAGGAGCCACACCACGCAACTTCAACCTCGACCCCTCAGGCCGCTGGCTGCTTGCTGCCGGGCAAGATTCCCACACGCTAGCCGCCTTCGCTGTAGACACGGATACAGGTGAACTCACTTACAACCGCAGCAACGTCACAGCGCCTTCGGCGATCTGCGTTCTGTTTCAGCACGAGTGAGCTGGTAAGCTGCCCACTGCTGACGAAGCTTGAATCTGCGGTTTGCCTGATCCAGTTGCCAACACTTGCCTCGAGTGCAAACTCGACTGCAAACTCGACTGCAAACTCGAGTGCCACCTTGGCTGATGACCACCAGTCCTGCGTCACAGACAAATCAGAGCCGAAGACCGATGTTGACCTTTGTGATTTTGCCTTCTGTAACAGCTAAGTAGCCGACGAACGCGAGCCTTACCTTTTCAGCTGAACACGATCATGAATCGTGCAAGCGTGAGACGCGTGGCAGATTGTTCGCATGACGGATGCAGAGTCACGGCACACCGTGCTACAGTCGGCAGCGTTGAAATAGGCAATTCTTACGTACGATCACGAGCAACGTCTGCAGAAAGAGCCCGAGCGGTAGAAATACAGCGAGCAGTTGCTGGCGAGGGTCACTTGACGACGACGATCCTGTTTTCCACTTTCGCTACACCGGGTTCCAACTGAACCAACAACTGACTCATGCGGCGGTCCCTCTCGCTAGCGACCGCACCGATGAGAATTGCGGTACGCCCTTCCATTCTGACCCGAATTCCACGTAGCGACGGTTTTCCTGCGACGTTCATGAAACGCTCAGTAGCGACCTGCTGAACCGTCTGCGGAGACCTTGGGGCGACCTCAATGGCGGAACGCAAGCGTGTACGGATGGCTGATTGAGTTGCCTGCCCGCCACCGTTATTGAAAGCGTTGAATAGACTTCCTAAGCCGCCAAACCCGCCGCCTCCAAATCCACCGGCTCCAAATCCACCGGCTCCTGTGGAAGAATTGGTGCCGCCAGCGGTACTCGAACCAACCGTAACAGACCCAGCAGAACCAACGGCGCCCGACCGGTCCACATTCAAGAAATCAGCATCAGCTTCAGTTGTGTCAAACACGTCATCGGAACCCCCGGAAGCCACATTCTGAGCGTGGAGAGCCGATGCCATGGAAAATGATAGAAGCAGTGCGGCAGGAATTTGAAAGCGGTTCATCAACCGGCTCCTTGGCGATACAAAACGTTACGAACGAAAAAACTAGTCTCGATATTCCCGTTAACGGCTAGTCTAACGCTTAGTCCGTTGCTTTGCTTTACAAAATTCTTGCGGAACGGCCAAGACACAGAGGGTTATAGCGAATAAAACGGAGATCTAGAGTTTCGCGTTTCAGTACAACCAATCGAGCGATCCATGCGTCAGCCCATTTGTAAATGGTTTTTTTTCCTAGCCCCTCTGGCAATTTGCCTGACTCTTGGGCTGCAACAAGATTCCATAGGAGCGGAGGAGGAGACAACACCCGGTGCGCCGCGTCTGCTCCCCAAAGACACCTTGGCTTATATCCGAATCGACAATGTCGATGATATGCGAACGGACATGGCGGCCTCATCGATGGGTCGGATGATGAACGACCCCAAGCTGAAACCTTTCGTCAGCGAGGTTTATACCACTCTCAGTGATCTATTCGAGCAATTTGGCGCCCAAATCGGATTGTCCCTCGAGGAATTACTCGCCATTCCCACCGGACAGGTGGCGGCAGCTGCGATGCCGGCGAATCTATCCGAACGCGACGAAGAACTTGTTGAGGAAGAAGCGGACAGTGATTCGCCGGAGGCGATTCGACGCAGAATCGAGCGAAAACGTGAGCAACAGAACGCGATCGCGGGAATTTTCATTCTTGAGGCGGGTAAGAATCTCGACAACATGATGTCGTTGGTTGATCGCCTCGAAGAACAAATGATTCAAGGTGGCTATGTTCGCCGCACGAGCAAAGTGAAAGGAACGACCATTGTTAAATTACTACCGCCGCGTCAGGGCCGTCCAGAAATTGAGTATTTCACAAAAGACGACACCCTGGTTTTTGGCATTGGTCACGACACAGCAGCAAAATCACTAGAGCAGTGGACCGGCACCAGCAAGGAAGACTCGCTCGCAGATCGTGCAGACTTTACTTCTCTCATGTCACGATGCATCGGAGCAGAAGAAACCCGCCCCCAATTGACCTTCTTCTTTGACCCGTATCGATTTGTTGAGCGTTTGGTAAATCGCGGCGGTGCCGCTGCCCTTGTTTGGCCTTTGGTGGAAAATCTTGGTGTCAGCAAAATCCGCGGTATTGGCGGAAGCAGTTTTCAAGGCGGAGAGGTGTTCGAGGATATTGCCCACATGCACATCCTTCTTGACCCGCCCCGAGATGGGATGTTCGGCGTTTTACGACCTGAGACCGGTGACACGACTCCACCCAACTGGGTACCTGACGATGTTTCAGGTTACCTGACCTTGAATTGGGATTTCGAACAAACGTATGAAAACCTCGACAAGTTGATCGCGACATTCCAGGGTGCCGATCCGATGAAACGCTTTGTTGAGGAACCAGCAAAACAGGCATTGGGAATCTCGATCAAGGAAGACGTGCTGGACAATTTGACTGGTCGGTTCATCACCTCGAGCTGGATGGAACCACCCGTTCGCTTGAATAGTCAAACACGACTGTTTGGCCTTGAACTGAAAGACGGCCTGAGCGCCAAGGGAGTAATTGCAAAACTTCGCGATAAGCGTCCCAATGACATCGAGGTTGAGACCATCGGCGGCGTGGTTGTTTACGGTCCCAAAAACCAACGTCAACGCAATTTGCCGGAGAATTTCCGGCAGCCAAAACCTGGCGTAATCATTCTTGGCAAGTGGATCATCTTCAGTGACAGCCGCAAGCTACTGACACGGGTAACACAGGCCAATGCTGACTCGATACCTCGTCTGGTCAATGTCCTTGAGTACGACCTTGTCAGTAGTGAACTGGGCGGCAAACTAGATGGCGAAACCCCCTTCATGGTTTCGTTCATGAGAGGGGCCGACTCCATTCGTCAAATTTACGACTTGGCAAAATCACCGGAGACTCTCAGGTTCCTGCGTTCCTCCTCGGAGAACAATCCTTTCCTCTCTAGAATGTTGGGGTTGCTTGATAAAAATGAATTGCCGGACTTTGAAGAGTTCGAGAAGTACTTCGCACCAACGGGCAGCTTCGCCTACGATGAAACCGGCGGAATGCACTTCGGTTGGTTTACTCTCCGGGCAGATGACTGACCCCACCGCCTGGCGGCATGACAATGCAGTCACGTCAACGTGACTGCACGTCCCATGCATTGCAGCACAAAAGAACCACGCGGGACTTGACCAACCAGCGTGGTTTTTTGATGACTTGAACTCCCAACAAGAAACGAATTTTTGTCACCGTGCACGGAAACTGCTATGGTGCCGACTGGCTATAGACGTGCACAAATTTTTGGGCATTTTGCCATTCCTCAGGGTGCCATTGCTCTGTTTGCCATTGCCCTGTTTGCCATTCTTCAGGGTGCAGTACAGTGCCTCGCTGGATCGAAACATGGCCTGACATGGTGCAAGCTTGCCCTCCGTTTTCGGTCTCACCGTCTTCCATCTCACCAAGTTGAACAAGCGTGTCATTTAAACATCCACCGCAGAGCTTTTTCACAATCTCATTGACCATCTTCCTGGCCGCGTTCGCGTCAACGCAACTTACGATCGCCGAGGAACGCACAAGCCAGGTAGCAAAGCTCGGTTCCTACGCGTACGAACCCAAACCGGATGACGTGGCTTTCGCGAAGTTCAACCCTCGACTTGCACCGCCCCCGGGACCATTGTTACTTACAAATGGTGATCGACTTGCGATTATTGGAGACTCGATTACCGAGCAGAGAATTTACTCTCGGATCATTGAAACCTATCTCACGGCTTGTGTGCCCCAGCTCGAAATTCAAACACGGCAGTATGGCTGGAGCGGTGAACGCACCGAGGGGTTCCTGAAACGAATGGACCAAGACTGCCTGAGATTCAACCCAACGATCGCTACCCTCGCCTACGGCATGAACGATACCCGTTATCGCCCATTCGATACGCTCAATGGTCAGTGGTACCACGATCACTACAGCGAAGTCGTCGCGAAACTGAAAAAAGCAGGTGCGAAGGTGGTCGTTGGATCACCCGGCTGCGCCGGAAAAATTGCCAACTGGGTCAAAACGAGAAGTGGGACTCTGGACGAGCACAATCTGCACCTCTGCGCTTTACGAGACATTGCGTTACAGGTCGCGAAAGAGCAGGACGTCGCCTTTGCCGACATTTTTTGGCCGATGTACCAGCAACAGATACTTGCCGCACGAAAATACGGAACTGCCGAAAAACCATACGAGATTGCTGGCCGCGATGGAATTCACCCAGGAGGTGCTGGCCACCTTCTGATGGCCTATTCATTCCTGCGTGCGATGGGACTCAATGGTGAAATTGCCACGATCAAGTTTAACAGTCAAGCAGATACAGCTACCGCTACTGAGGGGCACAACATTGATGCATGTGCACAAGGCGTGATCAACCTCACAAGCCAACGCTATCCATTCTGCGCTGACGGCCCGATAGATTCTGACAGTTCCATCAGATCCGGAATGTCCCTTGTTCCATTTGACCAAAATTTAAATCGGTTCATGCTTTTTGTGACCCGACTTGACTCACCAAAGGCCAAAATCACGTGGGGGAAAAACTCCGTCGTCGTGTCTGCCGAGCAACTGGCAAAGGGCGTTAACCTGGCGACGCTATTCCCTAACAACCCGTTCAATGCTGCCTTCGAGGCCGTCGATTCCGCAGTCGCCGCTAAGCAAGCGTTTGAAACACAACAGATCAAGAAGGTGTTTCATGGCAAAGAAGGTAAACGCGATATCGAATCAGCTGTTGCACGCACCGAAGAAGAGCGTGCAGCATTGGTTTCCAAAATCGCGGCGGCCAAGTCTCCCGTGGCTCACCAACTGAGCATCCAGCCAATTGAATGAACCAGTGCGACTTACTCTGCCACTTATTCAGTTCAGAGACACATCATCAAAGTTCACCGGATAGATCTGATAGATTCCTTCTGAGAACACCTGACGGATCCAGTTATTCAAACGCGTGATTGGTTTGTCAGGAATGATGATCACATCGCCATCCCGCAACCAAATCTCGTCTGCGGGCGTCGGGCGTTTTCCGTAGACGGCTCCTTGCAGATCCAACATGGTTGAAACGAGTCTCCAATCCTCTGCACGCCGCATGATCACCACCTGTCTCAAATTGCCTTCAGGCAGATGCCCTCCAGCTGATGCGATCGCTCCCAACACGGTCGTTGGCCCATCCAACGTGACCCTCGATGGCGTTCCCACCTGCCCAAGCACATGAACGAAATGTGGGGCTTGAGCTGTCAATATTGGCTCGGCATCGATTCCGACAACCAGTTCACCGTAGCGAAGGTTAATTTCCCGCTTGAGCTGGGCGAGGGTGAAACCTTGTACGCAGACCTCTCCAATTCCTGGCAGACGAATCTTCCCATCGGGCATGACAACCAGATTCAAGGCCTGCTGATTCAAACCGCTTGCACCGCCCACCGCGCTACGGATGTCATCGGCGAGGGTGTTGGTTTGAACGGGTGTTACATCAATCGCGGGTTCATCGTACAAATTCATGTACTGTGTCTCCAACACTTCACGGAGCTGAGCGACAGTCAAACCGGCAGCATGCACTTCACCGAGCATTCGGACGGTGATGGTACCATCCGGCAGAATTGTTAACCCGCGTTCGAGCGTTCCTCGCTGCAAATCAGCGTGAACGGTCGAATCAACCATCACTTGGTCACCGGGGGTCAAACGATAAGCACCCTCTTTTTGCCGGCGGGTGATCAAATAAATCACTTGCAGTTGGTCACCAGGCCGAAGGCGGTATTCACTCAAATGAGCAAGACGTGATGGGCCAGCGTAACCCCCTTGGGCATACGGCCCAAAGTCGAGCGGCTTCATATCTGTCCAGCGTTGTTCTGCACCACACCCGCAGGCACAGTCAACTCCCATCATGCACGGCTGGCATGCTCCGCGACAGGGATAACCGCCGGGAACATTGCGGCAGCCACAATTATCAGCTGGCAATGTCTGTAGGGTTCCAGCCAAATCACCTGAAACATCCTGAGCCTGTGCTAAGTTGCTTAACAACAGCAGGCATAAAATGAAGAAGGATAAACGCATTAGAAAAACCATCTGCATCTGAAAGGATAACGAGATACTGCGTCGGCGAGCGTTTTGCAATTTTCAACCTTCAAAAAGCTGAGCATTGCAGGATCACCATAGATTTTTGACGGACTCTGCAAACCGTTTGAAGACGTTCGGCTTCGGCGTCGTTTCCCGCTGCTGCCCGTATTGCGGCACATATGCTGGATCTGATCGCAAGGCGTCACTTCCGGCGTCGAGTCGACCCTGAGCAGTTTCCCCGGTTCTCACACTGACAGGGGTAACCTGACTACGCCTTGGTGCCGTTGCCGGCATCACTGGTTTTGAAATCGCAACAAAATCCTGAGGTGATAGCTCAGTAATTGCGGGAACGCTTTCTTTTCGCACGATCGATTGCTGAGCGGGCTGTAGCTTGGCGAGGATCCGCTGTGCTTCCAACTGACGACCTGTTTGCTGCAACACTGCAATGTAGGCCTGCGTCGTCGCGTTGTCTTCCTCAATTGACAGTGAGTGAGAGAGTGCCCACCTTGCTTCCTCCATCAAGCCCACATCAAGCAGATGCATCCCCAATCGTGATGCAAGACTAGCGTTGTCTGGTTGTCCTTGGAGTGCTGCGCGGCGTAAGCACAGTGCGGTTGCACCATGCAACTTGGTGGATTCATTCTGCTTCAAATAGATTGCCGCCAACAAATCCATTCCTTGAGCTGCTTCAGCACTGCGAGAAGCAATTGCAGCCAACGCAACACGTGCCGCATCAAGGTAGCGATCCGCTGCATCACTACCAGTCAACGTGTCACATGGCATTGCGTCCAAGACATCGGTGCTATGAGAAATTGCCATTCGTGAGATGACAAGCCCATCCGGATCCCCGTAAACCCCGGAAAAATCACGAGCTTCACGCATAGCTGTACGAGCAAATTGAAGTCGTCCTGTCGCACTTTGTCGCCGAATTCCGAGTTGAGCTTTCGCAAGCTCCCGCTCCTGTAAATCAATTCCTTCGGCGGCACAACGAAAAGCCTCCCACACCGTAGCCTCTGCCGAGAGCCAAGCCCCCGATCCATACTCAATCGTTCCACGATCGATTAATGTCCTTGCACGTTTTGCACATACAGCCGCGCTGCTTGACCGCAACCAGCGCACCTCGCCAGTCGAGTCAGGATTGGATACCATCGTCACACCACCACTGAGCGAGGGAACGACAGCCTCTAATTCCCCTGAACACTTCTGCAATGCCCCAGACGTAAGACGCTCACTCGCCCCACCTGCAGCTCGTAACTCCAAACGCTCGAAAGCCATTTTTGTCTTCCAAGTGCCAACATCCACTTTCTCTCCGTGAAGCGGTTCGGTTAAGCCTGTTTCGGAAGAAGTACCGGAGGCAGCCGTAATGCTGGGCAAGATGCTGGGCAAGCGTCGAAGCGATTGCCGCTGTACAA
>Ga0315320_10003328_pt1 | contig 13207 bp, 20 predicted proteins | sample M140m21515metaG_FD_203458 | JGI IMG/M metagenome (GOLD analysis project Ga0315320, IMG submission 203458) | Ammonia-oxidizing marine archaeal communities from Monterey Bay, California, United States - M1 40m 21515 | ecosystem: Environmental > Aquatic > Marine > Coastal | place: USA: California...
TCATCTGTAGTGTATTTTTGTTTTTGCATATTTTAGTACCTCTCTGTTATTAATTAATAATACTACAACTTGCTAATATGTCAAGTGTTTATTTGCTTTTTAGTCTAAAAAAAGTCTTTGCTCATTGTTGTCTTTGTAGCTTAGGAACATTTTTTCAATGTTCTCACGTTTCGTTGTTCCTCCCATACGGTGGTCGGTGCATATGCGTTTGACATTTTCCTCGAGCTTTTGTAGTGTTGGGACTGGCTTGCGATAGTAGGGCTGTTTTGGTTTTGTGTTTTGCATAGTGTTTCCTCTCAATGTTATAGTATTATAATAACACAAACAGCAAATTTGTCTAGCTGTTTGTGTTTAACTTGTTAACGGGATTGCTAGTAATCACATATGTTGCTGACGCAGGACGCTGTGCTTAGATCATATACTAGGTAGTATAGATGAAGTTTGTGCTTGAGCATATAGGCATTTGCCTCTTGCTTGGTTGCGAACAGTTTGTTGTGCTGTATGTTATCTTTGTCAGCGTCGTTTACGAGCATATATTTGTATTGCATATTAGTACCTCTCTTGTGTTTGGATGTTATAGTATTATAATAACACATTCCTGCAATCTGTCTACAACTAAATCATTAACTCGTTAACTGTCGAACACAAGATGTAGTGGTGAGATGGTGGGGAGTGGCACTAGAGGCCCCGACTACATCTAGTATCAGGCCAGGAGCCGTGGCACAAGGAGATGATCATTGATCCAGAGCGAATCAACCATATAAAACCGTAAAGCTAATAGCGAGCCCTCGGCCATTATGCCCTGTCCTAATTTGTCGTGAATGGTTCTGCACCTGCTGTGACCAGCCGTGCGTGTGCTGTGTGATGATCGGGCCGTTGGTGGACTTTATAGGAGTCGAACCTATGGCCTCCGGTTTCGTAGACCGGCGCTCTATCCAGCTGAGCTAAAAGTCCCTAGACCCCAATAGCGAGCCCTCACCGATCAGGCAAGGGCCACAATCGCCTTGAATGATCTTTAAGCCACTTCCTGTTCTGCGTGTGCAGTTGTTGACTCTACAGCCTCGGGTGTTTCACCGTTCAAGAATTGCTCCTTGGTTCTGGCTGGATCGATCGGAATCCATCTGACGGCATCCATATTGATACCATTCTTCTGTAACACCTTGGTTCTAGCTACTGTGTCGTTAGTGAACAAGTGTCTGCTTTTGCCCTTTGGTGTCTCTACTTGTGCGTAGTATTTGTACATTGTTTCTTTTGTTGCCATTTTCCCTCCTGGTTGTTGGCTTTGATATAGTATTATTATAGCACACTATCCAGATCTGTCAACCACCCCCGTGCTGTACAGTGTGCGTACTGCTGGTATGGCAACTGCCACACTGTACGCTAGAGTGGGGCCTGCACTATCAACTGCCCCAGTTCAGGCCACTATATGCTGTATGGTAGGCATACCCAAGGCACAAGATAGCCTGCAGTGCATAGAGCAGAGCGTATGCACTAGGGCTGAGAGGGGTATGACCATAGATCCGCAGTGGTAAAGGGTGGTCAAACCTGGTTATAACCCTGGATTTAAAGGTCTTTTAGGGCAAAATGTGGCTCGAAAGTAGTTTAAAAAAGAAAATATTTTGATGAAGAGAGATGCAGTCTAACCTTTTGACCACCCTGCTTTTGACCTATCAAATCACCGTGTCGTATGGTTCGTATGACCAGGTCAGACCGTGTCGCTATGCACCGTACGATGTGTTTTTTAAATTATCTTTACTGTGTGTTGATCACTTCTTGGTGTCTGCACTTGCCTGCTGTATGCTTATTGCCACTACAGCTATAACCACTATGAATGTGCAGTATGTAACGAAACCCATACGTCTTGTGTTGATCAAGTCATTTACTATGAACATTATGATATCTACCATCGCCCAAGTCACTACTACGCCTATCATCACTAGGAATATGTTGTGTATGAAATGTTTCAAGAAGTGCTTTGTCATCTGTGTATATCAGTATACAACTTTTATTTGTTTTGTCAACCTAGTGTTTGTCCGGATTAAGATCTTTATTTTGGTCTTTGTGCTGTGCGTCCACGCCCATTACTTCTCTGAGGTTGCTGGTGAATGTCCTGCCGTTGTTGTGATCCATCAGGGCTATCAAGGCACATATGGGCAGGGCCAATAGGCTCAGGATCAAGTTCAGTGTGCGTGACAGCATACAGTTACTTATGTGTTGGCTGGCCCTCAAGGACTCGAACCTCAAATAGTTGTACCAAAAACAACTGTGATACCATTTCACCAAGGGCCAATGTGTGCTTATCTACGTAGGTCTATGTCGATGGTGCTTCCGTCCTCACGCACTATCTTTATCTGCTGACCCAGTGTGGTGTTCTCCGTCTTTATGCTCCGGTAGCCATTCACTGTGATCTGCTCGTGCTTGGGGTGATTGCCCGCCGTCCAACCGTGTGTGCTTGTGCTGACTGTGTACTGTTTGTTCTTCATCTAGTCCAGCTGTTTGAGGGTTAGTATTCCTGGCTCAACGTCATTCTTGTGGTCCCAGTATCGCATATCGAACAGCTCTGGCTGTGTCTTTGCTTCCTGTATCTGTTGCTCTTGATGATGTTGTATCCAGCTGTTCATCTGTATTACCGCGGCTTCGGCCTGGTATTGCAGACTCTTCTGTTGTTGGCGTCTGCCCCACAGGTAAGTGAGTAACATACAGCCTACTGCCAATGCAGTGTGTAAATAAACGTTCATAGTAACACTATACAGCATAACGATCACAATAGCAATCGGCAATTTTTCTGTTTGTGACATAAATAATGCTTTGATGCGGACCTTATCAATTGAAATTGACGATGTAATGTCAGATGTAGAGCTTGTCAAAATAATGCACCAAGCCCAGAAAAGTAATAATCGCTACAGAGTAAAGATAATGCAGTGGGATCCCAAGTACTGTAGGCACTGGGTCAGGCTGATCAGCAAGGAACCTGTGTGGCAGGATCTGTACTTTGTGTACAGCAACAAACTAAAGAAGTTTATCTTTTACAAGAAAACATTAAAAAGATCTTTTAAAAAAGTTAAATGATCTTAAGTTAATCTGTTGCTGTATAAATGATCTTTTATTGTTATTTCTTGAATGGGTTTAGCTTGGTAACTTTTTCACCCAGCTTCTTGCCAGAGACAGTTGCTTTTTTAACTGAATCCTTTGCCGCAGTACCCATCTTTTTAGCACCATCTTGTGCCACTTTGATCGACTGTTTAACTTTATCGAATATAGTCATATGAGTCTCCTTGTTTTAGTGTTAATAATAACTGTATGTATTTATCTGTTTTTTAGTGGGTTTTTACAACTAATTCGTGTGTTGCAATATTTCTGTTGTGTGCTATAATAACAGCATTGTATGACAAAATTTATGAATAGAGTTTACAGTGTGGCGGGTGTAGTGGCAGTGTTTGTTGCAGTTACTTCTATTATTCTACTACTGTTGTAGGTTCCGGCATCACATAGCCTTCCGGTGGCATCTTCAAAGATTTCTTAGGAGTCGTGTCGTATATTTCATTGCTAGGATTTGCTTTCAGATACTTCTCTTTCATTTGATCCCACATTGGATCTTTGAACTCATTTTTGTCTCTTACTGCTCTTGGTCTAAGACCTTTGCAGTGTTTTTCCACTGTGGCGAACTGTGGTGGTAGTTCTCTGTCTGCGTACTTGCTACAAACTTTCAGCATCTCCAGTTCCTGTCTTAGGTTTGCGTTCTCTCTCTGTATCTCGTTCACTTCATCACAGTCTTTTTTGCTTACACCTAGATACTTCCTGAACGAGAGCCTCAGGCTTTTCCTATCGCTGAAGTTGTCGTAGTCGTTGCCGGGTGAAATGTGTCTATAGTCTGTGTCGTCTTCGCTTTGCTCCACAGATAAGTCAATAGAACCGTATTGACAAGAGTGTCCACCATCATTCAAGTATTCGTTTCGTGAGTGTGCTGTGGTGCTTACAAGCACAGCAAACACCAATATAAACCAGAATCTCATACTAGTTTCCAGTTACTTCTCTGCTAAGATCTTTGATGTCCCAGCCTTGATCTCTGACTGTTTCTGCCAGTTGTCTATATAAGTTTTCTGCCATTTCCCAAGTTGATTCGGCTCTGGCTAATCTTTGTCTCATATCAGTGTTAGAATCTTGTACAACTTTTAAATCTCTTTCTAAGTTGGTAATTTCTATTGCTGACTCATTGATCTGACTTGTAAGATCAATAACGTACTTTACACCAGTGAATGTTCCAAATAGTATTGATGCTACTACTGGAATCATTACAAAATTCTTTCTTAATATGTCTGCTATATTCATATGTCCCTTTTTGATTATAGTGAGTATTTAACTAAAAACCCTAGATAAGTTATATAGTACGTTAAAAGATCTTGACAATGATATCATAGCTGTGCTACATTAAAACTATGAACGAGACAATCAAAAAACCATATCAGTCATTGGCGTGGCTGGGGACAGCAGTTCTAATAATTGCGGCGGCGATGGCGGCCTTTAATCTCTATCCTTTTTATGTTTATCTATTCTGTATAGCTAACAGCATATGGGTGTTGATAGGAATACTTTGGAAGGAGAACTCTTTGATTGTTTTAAACGCCGGTCTGACATTGATATACATAATGGGATTGATATTTGGATGATGAAAGTAGGAATAACGTTTAGCACGTTTGATTTGTTACACGCAGGGCACGTTGCTATGTTGCGTGAAGCCAAAAGCCAATGTGACTATCTCATAGTAGGGTTACAGAGTGATCCAACAATTGATAGGCCCGACACTAAAAACAAACCAGTACAGACTATGTTTGAAAGGTATTTGCAATTGACTGCATTAAAATATGTAGATGAAGTTGTTCCATATCAGACAGAGCAAGACTGTGAAGATATTCTTTCAACACTGAACATTGACGTTAGAATAATAGGAGAAGAATACAAGACCAAACCATTCACAGGTTCTAGCATATGTAAAAAAAGAAACATCAAAGTTCACTTTAATAAACGTGAACACAGATTCAGTACAACGGATCTGAGAAATAGAGTTAAAGGAGATAAGAAATGATTGACCCAAAAATAACCGACCTAACCAGCAAACTACAAAAACAAGTTAGCGATTTAAATGAAACTTGGTTGCAGTTACAAGACAATAATTGTTATGCTAGATTAGAGATACTCAACGGTTATACCACAAACGAATCACAACAACTACAACTGAAATCGATAGAACAGAAGATACAATACATCGATTCAACTGAGGAATAATCAAATTGGTTAGACGAGAGTTAACTGAAGAAGATAAACGGCTGATGGACGAATGGCTTGCGAAAGGCAACAAGGTTACTATATGTCCGCCTTGTGCGAGAAGCGATCCGGACAAAGTCAAAAGCAAATATAAGATGGGTTGGGGTGCAAACAAGAAGAAAAAAGATTCCTAACAAGAGCCTATAGAAAACTACTGGCTCAATTAGCAAAATTGAAATGTAGAGTTAGTTAAAGAGTTAAATTACTCTCCAACCCTCTTGTTTATCATCGTCGCGACCATCATAGATTCCTAAGACTTCAGCTACTGCTGGATGCCTTGATACATCACCTCGCTCAAATTCAACAACCTTGATTAATTTTGAATTCCTTAATTCTAGCTTTTCTAAGAAATTTTTTAATCCGTTTTCTGAATATCCTCTATCGTACTGTGCCAAATCTCCTGTCACACATAAACGACTATTGTCTCCGATACGAGTCAGTAACATTTTCATTTGTTCGGGTGTAGCATTTTGCATTTCATCTGCTATAATCCAAGCATCTTTAAATGTTCTTCCTCTCATATAAGCCAGTGGAGCGATCTCTACGAGTTCACTTTCCATTAACCATTTTATATGTTGTGGAGACCAATAGTCGGTCATTATGTCAAAGATTGGTCTGATCCAAGGCATCATTTTATCAACTAGACCACCCGGAAGAAATCCGTGTTGTTCGTCAACGGACACAGCTGGTCTAGTGATAATGATTTTCTTGATATCGCCAGAGTTAAAAGATTGAATGGCGTGGTGTACTGCAAACAAAGTTTTACCAGTACCCGCGGGTCCTAAAGCAAATAAAATGGAACAACTCCAATCAGACAAGTACCTATCGTAAACTTTCTGGTTTACGTTACGAGGTGATAATATTCTTTTTTTATTACGTTCTCTTTGGTTTGAATCGTCAATTGCATATTGTTCTTCTTTTGTTATGCCGTGGACTTTATTTTGATAACGACTTTTACGTCTTTTTCCCATTGCAATAGTATTTAAAGGCTATTGGTACTAACTTAAATGATGTGTTAACTTATATTCAGTCAAAAAAAAGCCCCGGACTATTGTAACTCAATGTTACTGCCGGGGTAAACAAAAAATACTTTTTGTCTGTTACAAAACTGAGCTGTTTGGCAGAATATTTTATAAGCCTGTTTAAACTACTAGAGTCGCTAACTGCCAGCTCAAAAGTGAAAGCATTTTTAAACTACTAGAGTCGCTTTCGAGTAAAGACATTTTTAAGCTATAAAGCCGTCTTTGTGTAAAGGCACTCTTTATATCCTATAACGGAAGCCTTTGTAGTGTAAGCATTTTAAAACTACAAGTAGTCGCTTACTTAATACTTGCTAAAGCCGTCGCTTTTTTGTTGCAAGTGTAATTAGTTATCACCTTAACACCACCGATAAAATTATAACTTAATGGTTTTTTTAAATTTATTTTTAAGCATTGTTTTTATCAATTAACAGTTCAGTTTAATTCAATGCACTTACTATTAAGTATTAGTGCTATATCGTTTAACAATTTAGCAGGGGGTAACATACAATGGAAAGAAACAAAATTGAGCAGTTAGAAGATAGATTAGAAGAATTAGAGTCAAGATTAGATGAGATAAATCAATTATTAGAATTAGACAATCACGAAGAGCACGAAGAAAATAACGAGTACGATGCAGATGAAATATGCGAAGATTGTTATGAAGAAGAATGTGCTTGTGATGATGAAGAAAATGATTTTGACGACGAAGACGAAGAAGAGTACAAGGACGAAAATGATTGGGATTCATCTGACGACGATGAGTACGAAGACGAAGACGAAGAAGTAAAACATTAATATTACATCGATAAAATTATGGGGTAGTATTACCCCATAATAAAAGTATTAAAGCAACTAAAATAAATACACGTAAATATGATAACAAAAAAAGAATATAAAAAAAATAAACCTTATTGGGACTATCAAAGAAAAGTTCAATTCAATAGAGAAGAAGCACTGGAGCACTCAAATCATTTTGATGAAGATTCCGCAGAAGTGTTTGAACATATATGGAACAATTTAAGTTCTGAAAACTATGATGATCCACCTTACGGTTGGATACCACAAGATCCTAAATATCAAATTGAAGGCGAAATTTAATTCTCTTCGTTATTATTAATACTATCAGCTACTACGATTTCTGTCTCAGGTGTTTCATCCCAACAACAATCGTCACGGGAAACACACTTGCTTTCAACATAAACTCTTTTGCTTTTCTTTTTATCTTCGTACATTGTATTCTCCTTTTGTAAATTAATTTCTTTACTAAAATTACTTATTGTAAATTTTAACAGATCTGAGGTAAAAAACAAGCATTTACTTGTAAATTGTGTAAACGTTTTGTAAATTTAAATTTACAAAATTTACAAATAGTAAATTAATTAATCAATTATGTTTTTAGATTTTTTATAGAAGTGTTCAGCTCTTTGTAAAAGACTTATTTTCTTGTGTGGATCTTGTTCTCTTTTATACTGTTCTATAAGATTGTTGTACGTTGTGTGATGGTTAGTTGGATTATCAGTCGCAGAATTATTATAGTTTTTTTTCTTTCTGCCGTAGTAATTTTTACGTATCATTTAAACCTGGGTTTTAGGGTTCGTTAAGTGAACCTGTAGCCTTTTTTATGTATTGGATCGTTGCTAAATGTATTTAGTTTAGTTTGCCACACTTGAAAGAGGAGGTAACATTAATAAACTAGGCAGTGGCCTCCTAATCATTAACTGCTACTATTTAGTCCTTAGATTCTTGATCAGGAATCTCTTTGATATAATTGTAGATGTTTTCCCAATTTTTAGCAACAAATACCGGTTGTCTGTTGTAATGAACATTATAATCGTGGCTCATTAGTATTGGTTTTAACCCTAATCTCAATGCAGAGTTTACATTTATTATTCTATCTTCTATGTATATTAAGTTGGTTCCTCCAAACTGTTCTAGTACTTCTCTCTTAGATTCTCCTGGACTTAAGAATATTAAACTTGCAAAACAGTCTGTGGGAAAGTAATCTTCTAGATTTAGATAACGGTAATATTGTGCAATTGGTTTATCGCTAAAACTAGTCAATCCGATAAAACGAAAGTTCTCTTTATACAATTTATTAATCCATATATCTGAATCTGCGTGAGGTTGCAATGTACTAGAAATCATATTAGTATTGAATTCTTCTTTCTTAACTAATGCTTCATTATAATCGATACCAAATTCAAGATGAACATCAGCGTCGTGATGATTCATTCCTGTGCTAGAGTATCCTTGAAGTTCCATCCATTGTACAAATTGAGAATGCCAATCGAACACAACTCCGTCGATGTCAGTTAGAATTACCTTATGATCATATGCCATATTGTTGCCCCTCTTCCTATACATATATTTAACTTATTTTAAGAAAGACTTAACAGCTATTGAAAGATAGATAAATCGCAGTTTAAAACAGTAGCGACTAGGTGAATCCTGTCTTCTTCGCCACCATTGAATGCGTTATGATATTTGGTATTGTCTGTTATCCATACCGATCCGTCTGCCGGCATATGATGAACGACATCATCGACACACATACGAGCACCGAAGTTTGTGATGATTGGTATATGTATTCTAGGTTCGGGATCTCTGTGCCAACTCAATGTTGTACGTGGCAATTTCCAAAGCAATCTAATTCTGCCTATTTGATATTTTGTACATAACTTATCGTAAACTTCTTTGAAATATGTGTCCTCGAATAGTTCTACAAACTGGTTGTACTTCTTTTCATCTATTGGCTCTTCACGTTGTACTTCATTATATGTACTGTCGGGCTTTGTCCAGAAGAGACCTCTAACATTACCGCCTGTGATTGAATTTGGATCTCCTGGTACCTGTGTCAAGCAGATTGCGTTTATATCTCTTTCTCCTAGTGGAGATTGTCTTGCAACTCTGCTGTCAACTTCTTTCAAAGCTGACTGTAGTTTGTTTATGTCAAACTTAATGTCAGGATCTATATAGAAACCTTTTGGATATACTTGACTCATAGTAAAGTATTTATTTGCCTATTTCCCAGCCTATAGTTACACCATAGTTTTTGTTACCATTGTGTTTTTCGTATGCTGGAGAAAGGAAGAACCTTCCTGATTTGTATCTCACCATTGGTAATATGTCTTTGGATTGATATCCTGTGACTAATCCTAGCTCTATGTTCCAATATTCATCTAGCTCAAATTGTTTTCCAATATAAGCACTAATTTTGTCTTCAGAATTGTAAAACACACCTGCTATGTTATTGTCAACTGTGCATCTTGCGTGAGGGTGTACTTGATTGTAATCTCCCTCTAATCCCAAGTGCATAGATACAGCCAGGAATAGTCCTATGCAGTTCATATATTATTTTTTGCCAACTGCGTCTAATATCGCTTCTAGTTCTTCGAAGTCGTGTAGCTCTTCTTGGAATGTTCTTTTGTGTGCAATTTTTATTGCTTTTGAAAGCAATGTGGGTTTGATATCAAGCTCTTGTGCAATAGCTTTGACTGTGTCGTTCAATCCTGTTCTTAAATCTTCAACTTCTTGTAACACCTTCGAGCCTTCACCTATCAATGTCATCAACTTATTTTTTTGTTCTGGACCAATTGTAATGGACATATTATTTTCCTATCTTTTTATCTCTACCTAATGGTAAGTTTTGTAGTTTTTCATACATTCCGCCTTTTTTGGCTTCCCACTCTACTCTCACTTGTTTAGATTTGGTACCACCTTGAAAGGATTTTATTGCCTTCTTAAAAGACATAGCTTCAACTGTTTTAACTTTATCATCAGCTTCAGCATTGTCATCATAGAAAGTAAAAGTTCTTAATTTTGGCATACGCCTCCTTTGTTATTTTTAATATTACTATACTTTATCTAATTTTACAAGAGTTTTTTTTAAAAAAAAGGTTGCATTTTACCAATCCAATATCGTATTATAATAATGTAGAGTAATTACACACAAACAAACACACAACGAAAGGAGAAAATTATGTCTACAAATAAAAACGCCTATGAAATCCGTGCCGATATCTTAAAAGAGGCATCTGGATTAATTACCCACAAATACGAAAAAGATATGTATATCTGGGAAATGACTAGAACCAGAGATGAGAAGTCTGGACAGATTATGGATCCGATTAATAAGCCTGAGTTTCCAACTACTCGGGATATATTAGATTGTGCAAATGAATTATATTCTTTTGTAGATTCTAAATAATCAAATCAAAAAAAAAGGGCGATAGTTTCCTACCGCCCTTTATAAATCACTTAATTTCTTAAGTTATTTTTTCCTACTTACTATTGTAATGCTTTGTATTCAACAAACACAGTCATAGCACCACCTGTTGGAGTGGAAGCTGTTGAACCATCTGATTGTTTGAACGAAGCTGTAAGAGTAGCACCACCAGCCGTAGCTGTTGCACCATCTAACTCAACAACGTATGAACCTGCTGTAGTAATATCTGAATCAGCTACTGCTACTAGGTCTGTTGTACCATCGTTAATAATGAAAGAATCGATTGAACCACCAGTGTAACCTGATGATACGTTGATTCTAATATTAGTCACGTAGTATGTTGTTGAACCTGCATTTGGCATTGTACCGATTGAAGCCGAAGCCGCACCGTTAGTTACCGCCGCTCTTATTGTTAAGTCATCAACACTTGATACAGCATTATCTAATACCCATCTTCTAGTTACTAATGCATCGTCGACTGAGCCAACGTTTGCTTCATAACCACCAGGTACTACAACAAGACCATTACCTTTTGGTGTCATTGCTATAGAAATGTTTGTATCATCACCTGTTGCCGCCATATTCGGGTTTGTACCTGTAGCCGCGTTAGTAATTGAAAACTCATTAACAGCCGAAGCCGCTTTTTCAAATAACATAATTTCGTTATCTGAAGTATCTGTAATTTTCACTTTACCTTCCGCTGAACCACCTGTACCACCTTTGATGATTGCATCACCTGAAGCGTGTGAACCAGTACCGTTACCACCTTTAACAATTAAGTCACCTGCCGCGCCGCCTGATGCCGCACCACCTGAAACCGTCATTGACGTATCATCATCACCTAAGATAATTGATGCACCACCTGAGTTGTCTCTGATTATAACTTTACCGCCATCACCTGAAGCCGCTAATACTAGGTTTACGTTAGCTGTAGCGTCATCTGGATCGACACTAGTAAACTTAACTTCACCTGAAGTATTTGAAACTAATACTTTAGTGTTGTCTGCGATGTTTGCCTGGTCTACTTCAAAAATTGAATTACCAGAAGTTGTTTCTCTTAACGTGTTAACGTAGTCCCACTGTACAGTTGAACCAGTAGATCTTGCAACTTTATTAACAGTACCAATTGTTAGTTCTGCTATTGAGTTACTAGCGCCACCAACTAATATTGTACCAACTGCTATAGAAGATAAATCTGCTCCCAAGCCACCATTTGCTACTGGTAAAGTACCTGTGAAAGTATTTGAACCAAAAGCTATAGTTTTGTTAGTTAAAGTATCAGTAGTTGCTCTACCTACGATTGTATCAGTTGCATCTGGAAGTGTTAGTGTTCTATCTGCTGTCGGATCCGTTACTGTTAAAGTAGTTTCGAATTCATCATCAGTAGCACCTTCAAATGTAAATGCATTTTGTACGTTTACTGTTGTTGAGTTAACTGTAGTTGTTGTACCTTGTACAGTTAAGTTACCAGTAATGGTTGCATTACCAGTTAGTGTTGGGTTATCAGCGATATCAACTGTTAAAGTTGTACCAGACATTGCTGTCGTAATAACACCAGATGTTCCACCAATTGTTAAAGTGTCAGAACCAAATGTTATTGCCGCTGAACCTGAGTCACCAGCTATTGTAGAACTTACAGTAGATGATGCTGTATCAACGTATGCTTTAGTCGCCGCGTCTGTATTGTTAGACGGAGTTGCTAAACCAGTTATGTTGTTGTTACCCATTGCAAGGTCACCAGTTAATGTTTGTCCTGCGAACGTTGGAGTGTCCGATGAACCTACACCTAATGATATTCTTGCTGTGTCGCCGTCTTCTGCTACGAAGCCTGAAGCTGAACCTACGATGAATTTACCGTCTGCGTCAGATAGACCTGCGATTGAAGCCAACTGTGCGTCATAAGCCTGTACGTCTGAACCAATTGCTAAACCTAAAGCTGTTCTAGCCGCACTTGCGTTCGCACCACCTGTACCACCGTTAGCAACTGGTAATACACCTGTTACTTGTGATGTCAAGTCTGCTGTTCCACCCATATTACCTAAGTCTAAGTTAGACTCTGTAATATCGATAGTTGCGTTACCACCAATAACAGTTCCTGCACCGTCAGTGATAGATACTTTGTTTGATCCTGCTACGATATCATCTAATGAAGTTGAACCAGTACCACCATTTGCTACTGCAAGTGTTCCTGTTACATCGTTAGTTGAATCTGAAAGATCGATTGTTACATCTAATTTACCGCCTTGAAAGTTCAAAGCTGAAGATGCCGCAATGTCAATTGCAATATCGTCTGCGTTAGCTACGATACCGTCACCACCAATTGCGTTGATAGTGTTACCTGATTTTGTTAAACCAGAACCGGCTGTTATAGCACCACCACCTGAAAACTGTGTGAATGCTAAATTTGTTGTACCAACTGTGATTGCACCGTTAGTTGATAATACAAAACCGTTGTCTGCGTTAACTGTACCTTCTTCGATGAATGCGAAAGCACCTGAAGTAACTTCTGCATCTGAATCAAAGTCAGTTGCTCTTGTAGGAGCCCCTGATGCATTAACAGTGTAGATACCATTTTCAGAAGCGTCAGTTTGATCTTTAAGTAAGATTCTGTCGCCTGTTGCTAATGATACACCGTCAA
>Ga0315320_10003331_pt1 | contig 13203 bp, 6 predicted proteins | sample M140m21515metaG_FD_203458 | JGI IMG/M metagenome (GOLD analysis project Ga0315320, IMG submission 203458) | Ammonia-oxidizing marine archaeal communities from Monterey Bay, California, United States - M1 40m 21515 | ecosystem: Environmental > Aquatic > Marine > Coastal | place: USA: California...
ATTGCTTCATCATAATTATAAATTTAGAATACACATTCATTTCAAGTGTCTTTCGTTGACCCATAAGTCAAATTTTTCGAATAAAAAAAACTCATATTAAAAAACTATGTTAACTATCGATATATACAAAATAAGTGAGAACTATGGGGAAAAAAATATTTTCACTGTTTTTCTGTGTTATTCTCATAACAACCAGTATTTCGGGATGTTTAGAAAATGAAGATAAAGAAAGGTCCTTGGGGAAATTAATAATTGCATATGAAATAAACGAAGATAGCCAAAAGATTGATAGTAATCCGGTAATGTTATCAGAATATCTTACTGAAAAACTAAATTATGATGTAAGTATATTTAGTGTTTATTCAGAAGGGGCGATGATAGAAGCATTGAGGTTTGGAAATGCGGATATTGCGATAATGGATGCTGGATCGGCATGGATAGGATGGCAACAATACGACCTAGAAGTCATGGCTGCAGATCTCAATGTAGATGATAGAACATACTACAATGCAAATGCCTGGGTTCGTTCTGAAAGTGATATTGCAAAAGCATTTCTTGATGATGACCCTTATTCTGACCCATTTGAACTTCTTTCAGGGAAGGCGTCTTGCCATACTGGTTGGCTAAATTCGGTAGGCATGTTATTGCCAATGGGATTCTTGGTCGGGCATGGATATGCGAATGTAATAGGAGATCCTAATGATGTTGAAACAATAAGGAATACCATTTATGAGTATTTCGATACCAATTCAACTATTCCTGAAATAGGCACCCCTTACTATGGTCATTCAGGTGCTTTAAGATGCCTATCTGAAGGAGTTGGAGATGTTGCATTTATTGAAGAGAATACGGTTGAAGTGTTGTGTAATAATAATCTAGAAGAAGAAAATGAGTTTTGGTGCCTGGAAAAGGATGAATATGTCGCATTACCCGCATTCGGACAATCTCCAAGTAACTCAGTAGTTTACAATCCATCGGAGTTAGATTATAATCTGACCAATGATATCGCAGAAGTGCTAGTAAATATGAAATATGATCCTAATGCTTTCGATATATTAAATAATATTTTGAATACGCAAGGTTTTGAAGCAGTCAATGCGACTTCACACTTAGGCAGTTATTCTAAGTTAATCTACAACATACCTGGAATTTCGGCATATTATAATGATAAATACACATTGAATAGTACACTTTCCTCGTCAATTGAAAAAGTTAGAATTGCTATCAAAACAGATATCAGTGACAATGATAATAACAATACACGGATATTTTCTGAATATTTACAGAGTATCTTGGGCGTAGAAGTTGATATAAATTACTTAAATTCTGAAGGTGAGATTCTTAAGTTGCTAAAATCTGGTAATCTGGATTTGGCAATTTTGAGTAGTTCTAGCGCTGCATGGATTGCTTGGAAAGAGCTAGAATTAGTCGCTATGGCAGCAATGCAAGGAATGAATGAACGTACATATTACAGCACTACTGCTTATGTGAAAATAGACAGTAACATAGCATCTGCTCTTCTTGATGATGATGATGATACAAATCCCTATTCTCTATTAGAAGGAACAACCTCTTGTCATTCAGAATGGATGAGTTTGACAGGAATGGTATTACCGGTTGGACATCTAATTGATAATGGATATATATCAAATATCGATGATACAAAAAATATTGACCAATTGAACACTACAATATTTAATTTCTTCAATCTTAATTCTTCGATACCCGAAAATGATTCGCCGTATTACGGTAACTCGGGTGCCTTGAAGTGCCTATCTGATAATTATGGAGATATTGCATTTGTTGAAGAAGGTTATATAGAGTTTTACTGTGAAAACGAAAATGAAGAAGATAATTTAGATTGGTGTCTTGATTCAAGTGAATATATTAATCTTCCATTCAACATCAAGAACCCCACGAGTACAGTAATTTATAATCCTCAAAACTTGGATGTGCAAAGTAGAACTGCAATACTAAATGCCTTTGCATCTCTTAATTTCGAAATGTATTTAGAAAATTATTCTTTTTCAGGAGAAACACATACAGGATGTTACGACATATCGATTCATGTTATTGATGAAGAATCGGACAGGGAAACGTGTGGTTCTGAGATTCTAGAAAATATATTCAATTCTTCTGGTGTTGTGAGAGTTACTTCTCAGGAACATCTTGGTCATTTCTCAAATTTACTAAGTAATATTCCTGGAATAAGCGAATATTACATACAATATTTTGAAATTTTAGGTGAAGAATGAAAGAATAAGTCCCCGACAATTCCAAATAAGGTTTTAGGTTCGCCTAAACTTTCCACTAACCAAGGTGATTGTTAAATGAAAGATGGCATTGCAACTACCAAATTTTATGAAAGACCGATTGTAAAATTAATTGATGTAGAAATAGGATATAAAAATAATGAAACATTGGTGAAAATTCCAGATCTAGAGATATTCCCAGGAGAGATTGTAGCCATCGCTGGGCCGTCTGGAGTTGGAAAGACTACTTTATTACGTACTATTGCAGGGTTGGTAAAATCAATCTCTGGAAAGGTAGAAGTTTGTGGGAAAGCAATTCCGCATCGGCCAAAAAGAGGAGAGTTGGGGTATATACCTCAAAGATTGGGATTAGTACGCCATGCAAGTGTAATGCACAATGTAATGTTAGGCGCTAATGCTGGTCAGAAAAAAGAAATTTTTCATAAAAATAAATATATTAAGTTGGTTGGTAATTCGTTTTTATCATTACTACCATCAAAAGAGGCAAAGAGAAAGTCACTCGAGGCAATTAGAAAAATGGGCTTGAGTGACAAAGTTGGAGAGCCTGTTAGAAGGTTATCTGGAGGTCAACAAAGAAGAGTTGCAACGGCAAGAACATTGGCACAAGAACCAGTTTTGATTCTAGCAGATGAATTCCTTAGTGAGTTAGATGATGAAACTATGGCGGTGGTACTGAAAAGAGTTGTAGAATATATCAGAAATAATAATGCTGCGTTACTTGTTGTAGAACATGATATATCGAGGGCTAAGTCAATGGCCGATAGATTATTGGTAATTGATGACGGTAGAATAAACCCCTTCATTACTGAAGTTACTATGATAGAGGTGAAAGTATGATTACGCTGAAATCTAAAGTAATTTCTATTTGTCTGATTTTGATTTTATTCTCTTTTTCAATATTAAATGGTATGGTAGATGATTGGGGGAGATTATCTGGTGGCATCTCAAACTTATTTATTTTTTTCAGTGAATCTTTATGGCCTCCAAACTGGAGCGTCATTGAACCCCAAAACTATCCCGTGTGTACAACTTATCCATTATTTGATTTCACTTGTTCTACTGCTTGGATTGGGATGAGTGAGACTATCAAAATAGCATTTGTCTCAACGATTTTTGGGTCAATTATTTCTTTACCAATTTCAATCTTAGCTGCAAGGAATCTAAGTTCCCTAGGAGTATCATATTTTGCAAGAATTTTACTGGCGGCTGCACGTAGTTTACCGAGCATAATTTGGGCGATATTTTTTGTTATTTTAGTTGGTTTCGGCCCGTTCTCTGGAGTCCTGGCAATGACGATATATACTGTTGGATATCTAGGTAAGCTTCAATATGAATCGATAGAGGGAATGAACAGTGTTCCTCTTGAATCGGCTAGATCGATGGGACTTTCAAAAATAGAAATTGCCACAGGAGTAGTGATACCTGAAATGGCAAATAGCCTAATTTCTCAAGTGATATTTATGTTTGAATATAATGTAAGACATGGTACTGTCATTGGTATTGTAGGCGCAGGTGGAATTGGCTATTACATCAATTTGTATCTCAAGTTTCTTCAATATGACAAAGTTATTTCATATCTGATAATCATCTTCATAGTAGTATTAATAATTGATTTTTTATCAATTAGCGCTAGATCTTATTTCAATGAAGGAGGAGATGTTTCTAAACCATCATGGTGGGATATTTTTTTACCTAATTTAAAGAAATTGAAATGATTATATATCAGAGGCTATTATTCTTATAAAACCGTCTTTGTAAGATATTTGGATATTATCTTTTACTTTGGTAGTTAATGCTGATAATGCTTGATAAACGTCTTTTTCTGTTACTTTGAATGCTTCAGCAGCGCGTTTAGTCGACCATGGGACTTCGACAAAATTTGAGGAAGAGAGCCATTTTAATAGACGCTGTTCAAAATCAGTTAAATCTGAAGCAGATATTTTCTCAACTCCTGTATGACTCAACCATTTTTCTTACTGCACCCTCTACTTCTAATTCTCCCTCTAACAATGACCAAAGAGCGGACAAGAAAGGTGTTGGAGCTCCTATCCTTTTTGAGTAATCTAAAAATGATTTGGTAGCTCGAACGCCTTCGGCCACCATGTGCATTTCGGATAATGCACTGTCTAAACTCATTCCAGAAGCTAATTTCTCCCCCAGTGAACGGTTTCGGCTACGAGGACTGGTTGCTGTCACATACAAGTCACCAATTCCTGCAGGACCAAAGGCGGTACTTTCATCTGCCCCCATTTTCTCCAGAAGATATATGCCTTCACTATATCCGGCAAGTACCAAAGCTGCTTTCAGATTATCTCCTCCTATACTATCTCTCAATCCATCAACCAAACCACAAGCTAATGCGACAGTATTTTTGTATGCACCCCATAATTCAGCCCCTACTGGATCTATGGCTGGAGTGAGGACCAATGTTCCTGTCGATAGTCTCTCCGAAACACGTTCTGCGACAGATTTGTCATGACAGGCGACCAAAGCATTTGTAAGGACTCCTCTGGCAACTTCTGGTGCAATTGTTGGACCTGTCATTACAACTACAGAGTTACTCTTTCCGGCATTGGATAATTTCTTTTCCAAAACCTCTGAAATTAACTCAGAATCCTCATTTTCTGGAGCAAGTCCCTTAGCTAAATCTACAATTACATGAGAAGGGCGTAAGTTTTCTACCATTTCATCAAAAACAGAAATTATTACAGAACTTGGGAGAGCCATAATTATTAATTCACATTCTTCAAGAATATCGTTAATTTCCATAGTTGGATGTAAGCCTGATAAATCATAGCCTGGGAGATATTTATGATTCTTACTTTCTTCCATTAGAGTCTTATAAACATCATGTTCAACCGTCCATCCAGATACATTATGGCCATCTTCTAACCATATCTTGGCAAGAGCGGACCCCCAATTGCCAAGTCCCATTACACCTATTCGTGCCATATTAGTCATATCGATGGCGTAAACTCAACGTTATCATACTATGGGAAATGAACAAGTAATCCGTTGCCTTCTTGACTATTGAACGCTCGCGCATTAATCAAGCAGGGGTACCCGAGTGGTCAAAGGGGCTGGGTTTAGGTCCCAGTGCGTAGTGCTTCGCAGGTTCAAATCCTGTCCCCTGCACCAAAAATTAATTCAATCTTATCCTCTTGGAACGGAATTTTGCTAGTTTTGTCTTCTGCCAATTAATTAATCTGACACCCATTAAACTTAGGAATGCTATGCTTAAAATACTGATAAAATAAACTGAAGGAGGAAATGGCCTATTTTCATCAAGTGGCCACCTATCTTCACCATCTAGGACGCCATCTCCGTCATCATCCATATCTATTAGATTTATTTTTCCATCATCATCGATATCTAAAAAGTCAGTATCTGTGTATACTGGAAGAGTTGGTTCAGGTTCTTCTACAGCTCCTAAATTTGGATCAGCAATACATCCGAGTAAATTACCAATTGCCAATAAATGTGCAAAATTTTCATCAGAGGGTTTGAGGCCTGGAACAAAAATACACTGATCAGCATTATTTCCTACAGAATCTCCATCAGAGTCTGCCCACTCGAATGGATCATTATCAAACAAATCGAAATTATCCCCTATATTATCTCCATCTGTATCATTCCACTCGGATGGATCTAGTTCGAATGCATCGATGGTATCATTATATCCATCATTGTCATCATCTAAATCTAAATTATTCCCTAATGTATCGCCATCACTATCTAGATATTCAGAAGGGTCCAAGGGGAATGCATCCCCCAACAAATTACAATTATCTAATATTATGTCGTAGGTTGGATGGCTGTTGGTAAGATTTACTAAATCAGAAGGGTATATCAATGGATAAGATGATGGGAGATATGCTAATACAGAAGGATGGTTGATTTCTACAGAAACTCCATTGGGATTTGTAATGATTATAGAACCAATATCATGATTTTGTCCATAATTTAAGTTTGCATATCCTCTAAATGAAGATCCTTCATTTGTATCACAAACACCATCTCCGTCGTCATCGGCATCAAAATTATCTCCTAATTTATCACCATCATAGTCAGCCCACTCATACTTATTATTTGGGAAAGTGTCAAAGTTATCAGAACGGCCATCATTATCATCATCGTCATCGCTGTTGTCGCCGATACCATCTAAATCTGTGTCTGCCCATTCAAGTTTGTTCAAAGGGAATAAGTCCAATGGACGTAATTCATATATGATCGTTCCGCTAGAATCGAGGACGGCTGCTAAGAAAGTATCATTTACTCCATCGTTATCATCATCAGGATCTATATTATCAGGCATGTTATCTCCATCTGTATCGGCAAAAACTTCTGGATCAAGGGGGTCGTAATCATTTACATCTTCTACTCCGTCTCCATCATCATCGCTGTCGATATAGTCCGGCAAGAAGTCACCATCTGTGTCCAAGATACAATCTGTGAATGAATCAGAGGCAATCTCGATGGTTGAAGTTGATTCGGGACATGCAATTTGATTAATTGCTTGGTCTGAGTCAACATAGAATCCTTTTGCAGCAGGAATGCATTCAGCTTGTCCTAATATATTTGTATAATGCCCAATAGTACATGGCGTCTGTTGAAGAGATGCTGTTTCCGATACGCTGAATCCTTTTGATGCAGGGACGCATGATGTTTGTCCAGAATCTGGTTGATATGTGCCTAGTTTACAAGCCGTTTGAGTACCTGAGCCATGGTTTAAATCGATTAAATCTGGAGAGATACTATTCAATAAGCCACCATTACCGAGTTGTCCATCTGAATTTAACCCCCAACAATATAATGTTGCATCATCAAGGACTGCGCAGGAATGTCTATTCCCAACAGATAATGATTTGACAAATCTACCAGGAGGGATATTGACGGGCTCGGGATTATTTCTACTTGTTAGTGAAGAATCTCCAAGCTGACCACGAGAGTTGTCCCCCCAACAAATCACATAGCCACTCTCCAATAAAGAACAAGTATGATGGAATCCTGAACCCACATAAGTAGGAGTATCTAATTCAGATAGTTCTATCAATAGGGGAATATTAGAATTTGCTAATTCATAATTGCCCAATTGTCCTGCTGAATTGAAGCCCCAGCAATACATTGAATTATTGATAAATATAGCACAAGTATGGAAAGAACCACTGTCTAAAAACCTAACTTCATATTCAGAATCAAATAAAACCATGGTTGGACCTAGGCTTCTATCATTTGTTCCATCGCCTAATTGGCCATGCCAATTATCTCCCCAGCAACTTACTGAGAAATTTTCTAAAATGGAACATGTATGATATGATCCAGAAGATATTGAGATTGCTGTTTGCCCTCCTTGCAACGTAACAGATCTTGGTGAATTACTATCTAAAGTAGTACCATCTCCTATTTGGCCATTAGAGTTACTTCCCCAACACTTTATAGAATCGTCATTCAAGAGTGCGCAAGTATGAGTTTGGCCTAATGAAACACTTTTTGCAAATTTATCAAGGCCTAAATTTATTAGAGTTGGTGTTGTTCTTTCTATGAAGGTACCATCTCCTATCTGGCCATTAGAGTTACTCCCCCAGCATCTTAGGGTACCATCGTCAAATATAGCACAAGTATGTTCGCCACCTGTTGATATTGAAATAGCAGATTTACCTAAAGGAGTGGCTGCAAGAATAGGAGATAGGCTATTTGCCCTAGTTCCATCTCCCAGTTGACCATGTTCATTATCGCCCCAGCAGCGAACTGAGCCATCATCGAGTATTGAGCATGAATGAGTATTTCCTGAATTTATTGAGTTAATTATTGGGACATTAAAGCCTGCATCGGAACCGATACATGCCGAAGAACTTTGTGAACCAGTATTTGGATTATATGTCCCTCCTAAACATGCAATCTGAGAGTTCGAACCTTGAGAATCTACATAGTAACCAGGAGTGGCGTCGTCGCATTTATCCATCCCAGATAATTCTTGAAATGACCCAATCTCGCAAGGCTCTTGTGATGTGGCTCCATTACTAGAGACATAATTCCCTGGGCTTGCTGGAATCTTAATTATAGAACCTGGAGAATTGACATAGAAACCGACAGTTGCTGGCTGACAAGAATATCTGCCATATTCCCCAACAGAACAGGATACTGCTATTGCAGGATTATTATCATCTATATCTTGAGTAAAAGTTACTCCATCTCCGTCGCCATCTCCTACTATGTGCGTATCAAATATATTTAGTTGAGAATCATCATCTAAGTCTCTTTCTGCAGCATTAATGTAGGACCATCTGGATATAGTCAAACTAGTTGGAGATGAGGGCATGGGAATGGAAATACTTGATTTTCCCCCCCAGCAGGATAAAAGATCATTATTAAGAGATGAACAGGAATAGTTTTCACCAGAAGCTATAGTTATGGGGAACTTTGCACCAGAAAAAATAACTTGTGTTGGAGATTTTTGGCCTACCGTTGAGCCGAGGCCCAATTGCCCTTCAGAGTTATCCCCCCAGCAATATAAAGCATTAGAATTATCCAGAGAGCAAGTATGCTTAGCACCAAGGGAAATTGAATTTGAACCAGAAATTATAGGTATTGGAGAACTAGAATTAGCATTTGTTCCGTCACCTAATTGCCCTTCAGAGTTATCTCCCCAGCATTTCAAACTTGTATCAGACAATATGGAACATGTATGCGAGTGTCCAGAAGAAATAGCAACAGGATCTGGACTTAATGATATTGTAACAGGTGTTAATCGGTCAATATTTGTTCCATCACCCAATTGTCCTTCGGAGTTATCTCCCCAGCATTTTAGGAGAGGATCGTTGACTATAGCGCATGTATGATGCGCACCAGTAGAAATCGCCAACACTTTATCAAGGCCCAAATTCACATCTGAAGGTAGCGCTGAATAATCCGAAGTAGAACCATCTCCAAGTTGGCCTTTGGAATTATCTCCCCAGCATTTCATTGATGCAGAAACTAGAACTACACAAGTATGCTTCAATCCTAAAGATACGGAAATGGGAATTTCAGAATCTAAATCTACATCCACTGGCGAAGCCGAGTTAAATATGGTCCCATCACCTAATTGGCCATGTGAGTTATCTCCCCAGCATTTCAGTGTAGCATCATCAAGTATTGCACAAGTATGCCCTTGCCCAGCCGATATTGAAATAGCGGTACGGCCAATCCCTAAATCAACTGGAGTCATGGTCTGACGTTCTACTGTACTTCCATCTCCCAGTTGTCCTTTGGAATTATCGCCCCAACAGTTCATTGAAGAATCATCAAGTATTGCACACACGTGATTCCCTCCGACAGTAATAGTTGTCTCAGTAAATATTGACCCTTCTTGGAATCCGGCTTCTTTTAAGCTACCAGAAACAGGCTGACTCATGTCTGTTAACATATAATTACCGCTTGTAGCTACAGAGAAATTTTGAGGACCTTCTGGGACGTTTGTACCGGTAACTATTATTTCCCAATCTCCTGCATCTGGATTGGTTACTGTTATGCCAAGTAAGTTATTTATATCGCCATTTTCTTCACCCCAAATATTTCCAGAAGGGTCTTTGAGTGTTAGGTCTAAATCATTCACAAGGCATTGCGTGGCACAAGAACCAACTGAAATATTTGGACTATCTGTCCATGAAAGAACTACTCTGAAATCAGGAGTACCTATAGGTACAGTCAATCTCATAGATTTTGTTTCCGACGTTTCAATGTCTAAACGGTCGAGAAATGAACTATTAATAGCCTGAGAAACATCGACTCTACCCCATCCTTCATGATTATTCGGTACTGTTTGAGCAGCAGCATTCAGAGGTATTGATGAAGACGCTGGATATTGGCCAGCCAAATCTATGGCGGTTGCAGAGAAAATTCCTTTGATTAAAGCTGAGCTTGGAGAGGAGAATCCAATATTGTTCAGATATTGTATTAATTGTGCTGAAGCACCTGCTACAATGGGAGTAGCCATAGATGTCCCAGATTTGTAAATATAATCAGTATTAGAAGTAAGAGGATCTCCATGTGTTCCATCGTCATCCGCCGAATAGGTGGAAATAACTCGAGTTCCGGGGGCGACTAAATCCGGCTTTATCCTTCCATCTTGTGTGGGCCCTCTGTTTGAATTGCACCAAACTCCATCGATATTATTTGACTCATAATCATTCAATATTGGGTCTACAGGGAATTTATTTCCCGGGTATAAGCCACAATAAATTCCCAAAGAGGGGCGCCAATTTTCAGTAGCACCTATCGCAAAACTATTTTTTGCAGTAGCTTGGAGTTGCAACCATGAAGTATCAATTTCTCCATTGGAATCTGAATCTTTTCCTTCATTTCCCATTGCAAAAAGGATTACTAGATCATCATACTGGAATGCCCCTTGATCAATTTGTTTACTATATGAAGTGTAATAATTAGGCCCGTATAGAGTTCCTTGATAGGTAAATGGAGGATATTGTGGATCTGTACCCCATGAGTTTGTTTGTACTCTTGCACCTGCTTCGTAAGCCGGGGCGAAAAGAGAATTCACAATATCAGAAGGGGCTCGTAGTCCGGAATATGAGCAACTATTTTCATTGTACATAGCGTAAAACCACAGTTCAGCCTCATATGCCATTCCTTTGTATAGCCCATCTGAATTAGACCCTGAACCTAGAGCAGATCCTGAAACATGCGTCCCATGGCCACTTAAATCATGTGGATCGCTATCAGGACAACTGCCGGTATTATCAGTAGCCGAAATAATAGTTTTTATTCTCCCTCGGAAATCCTCATTTATGTTTGGATTTGCGGCAATACAAGATTCTATGCTGCTACACTCGTTTGAATTATCCAATCCTCCATCTGCTACAGCAATTATGATTCCTTCACCGGTAAGCGTATTTGCTGACCCTCCCATGTAACTTGAATCCCATAACAAATCAGACTTAACAATAGTAGCAGCCTGATCATCAAAAGTTACACTAGAATATGTGGGTTCAATCCACTCTACGAAAGATTGTTGCGAGAGCCATGTAATTTGTTTCTCATCAACTATGACCGATGAATATATTCCAGAAAGCATAGTTACTTCAATTCCATTAGAAAGTAAATTCGTTCCTTGATTATCGCCAGACAAGATTAGATTGATTAGATACCTATCATTATCCATCAGTTGACCAAAATTGGCCCCGTTAAGTATTGGAATGATGTCTGGAGCTAGTTTATCTGTATTGTCCAGACGGAATGCCCCTATTACTCCATAATCTGATAGCGTCATCGGAGATACCTTAGGAACGTTACAATGGAATCCTTGTGGAGGCAGATATGAAAAACATTCAATTCCGATGGATTTCAGTTGCTCTTTCCAATCTGAAGGTACAGGATATTCGTGAGCGAGAACATGCCAGCCATTAACAACAGATTCGGTAGTTACAACTTCCCAGTCATCAATTGGCACATAATATGCCGTCCTGTAAAACAACCATGCCTCTCCTGCATCATCTCTTTCCGACCATCCATGAGATGGATCAGATATATTTTGTACGCCGATGAGGTGCTTATCTGGTTCATACGTCATTGATTCTTTAGATTTAAGATTCTTATTTTCATCTTCTAAATTAGAGTAGTCAACAGATAGAGAAATAGTAAGTATTGGAGGCATCAATAGAATAAAAGTGAGGCATAAAGAAAGTATTGTATTGGCCCTGCTCACTCTACCCATGTGTCTCCTACATAGTAGGAGGACATTAAAATTACTGTTGAAAATGTATTTTATAATTAAAAAGATTCTATAAGATAAAAATGAATTAACAACTCTATTGGTGAATTTAGGAGACATGAATATATGTCTAGACTGTTACGGGTAGTTGTGAAAGAAGACGGGGATTCTAATTCGTCTAAAGAAAATATAGATTTTGAATCAAAAAAAGAAGATGATTTAGAAATTATTGGAATAAAAGAAAATGAGAATCAGATTTTAGATAAAGAGTTGAAGAAGATCCGTGATAGAAGATTGAATGCGGACAAGACATTTTTGGTGAATACAATTAGGCCAAGGACCAGTGATGATTATACTCTAATATTTGGTGTCCTAGCAGGACTTATGTTTTTTGGAGGTGTTTTCATCGCATCTTCAGGAGTTATTGCCTCGGATTCGATTGCAATAGATAATGCATTATCGGGAACGATTCTTGATTCAGAAGAATGTAAAGATAAAAGAGATGTGATGTACTTTGAAATATACTCAATTGATCAAAACATAAGAATTAAGACGTATAATGTAGATCAAGAAAAAACTACAATAATGTCGGTGAAAATGAAAAGCAGTGAAAATGATACAGATAGATACTATGGGGGACTTGGTAATCAGGAAGTAAACCTCTTCTCGGAAGAAATTGAAGATGGTAACTATGAAATAATCATGGAGCTTTTTATTTGGAATGAGGATGTCAATCTTTCACATTTAACTGAGGATCAGTTACTAAACTACACGATACTTGGTACGCCCGCTGAGAATTTCACTAAAAATGTTGAATTACATATGAAAAGTAGGATAACAAACGAAATCCCTCTGATAAAATTTATTACTTTCAATAAATATGGTAATGCCGAGGTTCAAAAAATACCTGAAATTGTTGATGATGAGGACAGGGCATGTATGTCAGTTCAACAATTGGGCATTTGGGGGTGGGCACTAATGGGATTAGAATGGGCTGGAGGAAGAGAAACTGCCATGCTTACAGGAGGAAGTGCTGGAGTTCCTCCTTGGTGGTTAGCTTCTGTTTCACTTGGAATGTCTATATTTTTTCTGTGCGTTCAATATCCATTGATGCATAGGCTATATCATAGAGAAATTGATGATTTGTTGTCAACTAGGCAAATGAGAAGATTGATTCAGAGAACGGTACAAAATTCTGCTAAAGAACTACGCATAAAAATTGAT
>Ga0315320_10003333_pt1 | contig 13201 bp, 8 predicted proteins | sample M140m21515metaG_FD_203458 | JGI IMG/M metagenome (GOLD analysis project Ga0315320, IMG submission 203458) | Ammonia-oxidizing marine archaeal communities from Monterey Bay, California, United States - M1 40m 21515 | ecosystem: Environmental > Aquatic > Marine > Coastal | place: USA: California...
TCACCCCGTCGATCGGCGACTTCATGATCGTCTTGCCGAGGCGATCTCGAGCCTGGTCGATGTCCGCTTCCGCGGCCTGGAGCGAACTTTCGATCACGGAGATCGCCAGCTTGCCGGCCTCGACCTGAGCCGCGAGCTCGGCCACCCGGTTGCGGGCATCGTCGAGGCTCTGACGGCTGACGTCACCCGTGGCGAAGAGCTGCTCCTGGCGCTCGAGCACGGTACGGGCGTTGGCGAGCGACGCCATCGGGCCGGCGATCCTCGACTGCTCGCTCTGGAGACGAAACTGCTCCGCGTCGCGGCGGGCCCGAGCGCTTTCCAGCCGGGCCTCGAAATCCGCGGCATCCAGTCGAATGATCAGCTCACCCGCTTGAACCGATTCGCCCTCGCGAAACGGCAGCTCGAGAATCCGCGCCGAAACCTCCGCCGAGACGTCGACCTTGACGTTGGGCTCGATCTCACCGGGCGCGGCGACCCGTTCGACCAGGGTCCGTCGAACCACGGACTCGACCCGGACCGATTCGCCGCGATCACCGGAATCCGAGCCGAAGGAGAAGCCGGACGAGAAATCCGGTCCGAAGGCGACGAGGCCGCCCACGATTCCGAGCACGATCACGATGGAAACCACTAGGAAGATCCGCACGCGAGCTCCTTCGAGGTCTTCACCGCCGCCGTCCGCAGACCTGGACGCCACCGTTGCAAGACCCGCCGATACTGGTCAGCCACCCCGCCCGACACCCCGCGTGCGGTCGGTTTTCCGAGCGTCCGACCCGTTGTGACGTGGCTCGGACGTTTCTTGGGATCGAGGCGGGGCCCGTTTCAGCACCACCCGGAATCACCACCGACAGGATACCGGGCTGCCACGATCCGGATGCGTGGTCGGCCTCACCGGCTCCAAGGCCGAAACCACCGGGACGCCATCGAGGGCGAGGGCGGAAACGAACACCCCCCGGCTCGAAGAGCCGGGGGGTGTTGCGATCTAGGAGTTCCGATCAGGGATCGGAGGATCGATCAGGGGCAGGCACCCCAGACGGAAAGCACGAGGCCGACGTCGGCACCGTTCACTTCACCGTCGCCGTTCAGGTCCTCGGGGCAGCCGCCACAAGTTCCCCAGGCCGCGAGGATGAAGCCGAAGTCAGCACCGTCGACCATGCCGTCGCCGTTGAAGTCTCCGGGGCAGTCGGGCTGGCCGCCACCCGCGGTTCCGTCGACGAAGACGAACCACTCGAGGTCGAAACCGATGTCACCGACCGGGGTGAACTCGGCGATGCCACACGAGTCGGAACGAAGGTAGGTCGTGCCGCTCGTGATGTCGGCCGCGGTGCCGCCGCCGAAGGTCGCGAAGGCGTCGGCCGAGGGGCCGTAGGCGATCTCGATGACCAGTGCCGAACCATCGGAGAGATCGACGTTCACGCCGTCCGCGAAGGACACGACGCTGTACTCGTTACCCGCGGTGGTGTAGAAGCCCCACGGTGCCGAACCGAGGAGCTCGAGATCTGCAAGCGGAGCGGGCGTGCCGTTCGCGGACTTGTAGATGTTCATCTCACCTGCGATGTAGGAACCGGGGTTGTCCATGCCGAAGCGGACACAGTCGATGGTGAACTGATCGTTCCCCATCTCAGCGGCCGTGTAGACGCGGCAATACGCGTTCTCGGTGGTGATGCCGCCGCCAGCACAGGCGACGCCGCCTGCGGTCATGGCGTCGGTGGCGCTCTGCGTGAACGTATCGGGACCCGGCGTATCACAGGTGTACGGCGGGATCGGCGGCTCGGCGCCGGCCCAGTCGACGGTGAGTCCACCGCTGCCTTCGGCAGTATCGTAGCCCGAGACGCTGATGAGGTACTGCCGGCCGCCTTCGACGTTCGCCGTGAGGAACGACTGGAAGTCGGGGCAACCGCCACCGTCATCGTTGCAGGCCACTTCGACGTTCGGAAGCGTCGACGGATCGAAGACCGAACCGATCTCACCGGCATCCCACAGCGTGAGGGCGGTGTCGTAGTCGGCATCGTTGCAGGTGGTCGCGTTCAGGGTGTTCGTGCCCGTTCCGTCGATTTCCACCATGAACCAGACGTTCGCCGCACCACCCGCGGCACAGGTGATGATCGGACCATCGTAGTTCGCACCGATGGTGGAGTAGTCGGCCCGCTCACCGTTGCCGATCATGGTCGGGGAGGTCGCACAGTCGTTGCCGTAGGCCGGGTTGTCACAGGTGTAGAAGTAGATGTTGCAGAGGGCGATCGCGTTGTCGACGCACGTCGAGTCCCACGAAACCTCGCAGCAGAACGGATCACCACCGGCGGCGGGATCACAGGTCAGGGCACAGCAGCTGACGTCGTCACAGCCGGGCTCCGGATGCGGCTCGGCGCAGGAACCGGTCGCGTCGACGCAACTCTCGGGGATGCCACTGCCGAGCGTGAAGAACGCATCCGCGGTGACGACCGAACCGCCGTTCATGCCGGTGCCGTCTTCCCAGGCCTGATACACGGCGACGTCGACGTCACCCGATGCATCGACCGAGAACGTGAACGGATCGAAGACCGTCTCGCCTGCGGCGGACGAACCGTCAAGGGGATACGTGGCACAGGTGTCTTCCACGTCCGCACCAGTCTGATCGATGACCGGGACACCCACGTTGAAGTAGGCGGTCGCGGTGCCGTCGGACATGCTCATCGCGAACGTGCATTCGCTCGCCCAGCAGGAATAGGCGGAGCCCGTGTTCCAGCAGACGTCGATGACGACGTTCGACCAGCCGAAGGTCGTGAAGTAGGCCCCGGCGTCCGCCATCACGGTCGAGCCGTTGTAATTGGGACTGGCCGCGTCAATGCCACCATTCTCGATCGAATAGTAGGGCGCGTCGGAGAACCCGACTTCGTACGTTCCACCGCCACCCGCGAGGGCGGCGGCCGACAGACCGGCCGCGGAGATCGCGGCGGTTGCCTTGATGAAAGTGATCTGCATCTTGAATTGCCTCCTGATTGCCGAATTCCGAAGAGAACGGACACACGTCTCGCTCTTCGACGGATGCACATATTTACAAAGAACAATCAAAGTTTATCGCGCGATCGAGAAATGCCATCTGAAAAACGAGTTGAACGTCGAGATTGTGGTCCGTTAATCCCAACCGTTCAAATCGGCCGTGAACTATCGGCGAAGTTCGATGGATCGCCTGGGAATCACGAATGCCCGGACCATGAAGAACCCCCCGGTCCGCGAAGCGGACCGGGGGGCGTTCGAATCGTTCGAATCATCCATCCAGCGGATGGTGGTTCGCTGTCGGTCGGTGACCGATCAGGGGCAGGCACCCCAGACCGAGAGCACGAGGCCGACGTCGGCACCGTTCACTTCACCGTCGCCGTTGAGGTCCTCGGGGCAGCCGCCACAAGTTCCCCAGGCCGCGAGGATGAAGCCGAAGTCAGCACCGTCGACCATGCCGTCGCCGTTGAAGTCTCCGGGGCAGTCGGGCTGACCACCACCGGCGGTACCGTCGGTGTAGAGGAGCCATTCAAGGTCGAAACCGATCGAGCCGACCGTGATGTACTCCGCGATGCCGCAGGAACCGGATCGGAGGTACGTGGTTCCGCTCGAGACGTCGACCGCGGTGCCGCCAGCGAAGCTGACGAAGCCGTCGAGGGACTGCGGGATCGCAACCTCGATGACGAGGGCCGAACCGTCGGACAGGTCGACGTTCACGCCGTCGGCGAATGAAACGGTGCTGTAGACGAGGCCGTCGGTCGTATAGAGACCGAAGGGGTTGCTCGCGAGCAGCTCGAGGTCGGCGTAGACGTCGACGGTGCCGTTCGGAGCCTTGAGGATGTTGATCGCCGACGGAAGGTACGAACCGGGGTTCGACATGCCGAAGCGGACGCAGTCGATCGTGAACTGATCGTTGCCCATGTCCTCGGCGGTGTAGATCCGGCAGTAGTTGTTCTCCGTGGTGATACCACCACCGGCACAAGCGACGCCGCCGACGGTAAGCACGTCGGTGAGGTTCTGCGTGAACGTGTCGGGACCGGGCGTGTCGCAGGTCTGGGGCGGGATCGGCGGCTCGGGCGCGTCGATCGAGACGCTGATGTCGCCGGTGCCGGTAGCCTGGACGAATCCACCGACACGGACGAGGTACTGACGGCCCGCATCCACGGCGACGAGCGCCTCGGAAGTGAAGAACGTCGGGTCGTCACAGTCTTCGTTGCAGATCAGGAACGACGTCGGGAGCGTGGACGGATCGAAGGTCGAGCCGATCTCACCCGCGTCGTAGATCGCGATCTTCGTGTCGAAGTTCGCGGTGTTGCAGCAGGTCGCGGTCATGATGCCGCCGTCGGTCGATTCCACCATGTACCAGAGGTCAGACCAGATCTCGTAGTCCTCGTCGGCGGAGCCGCAGTCGATCTCCGGCGGGCCGTCGGTGTTCGCGCCGAGGGTGTTGAAGGCGACGGGGGTGTCGAGGTCGAGCATCATCGGCGAGGTCGCGCAGTCGTTCGAGTACGCGGGGTTCTCGCAGGTGTAGATGTAGATGCCGCAGAGGGCGATCGCGTTGTCGACGCACGTCGAGTCCCACGAGACTTCGCAGCAGAACGGATCGCCACCGGCGGCCGCGTCACAAACGACGGCACAACAGGTCAGATCGTCGCAACCGGGCTCGGGGTGGACCTCGGAGCAGGAACCGGTCGCACCGTCGCAACCGGCGGGGACTTCGCCCGCGAGGGTGAAGAAGCAGTCGGCCGTGACGACCGAACCACCGGCCATGCCGGTGCCGTCGTCCCAGGCCTGGTAGACCGCGACTTCGACGTTGCCGGTGGCATCGACCTGGAAGGCGAAGGGATCGAACAGGGTTTCACCCGCGGCGGCCGAGCCGTCGGTCGGGTAGATCGCACAGGCGCCTTCGATGTCGGAACCAAGGTTGTCAGCGACGGGATTGCCGACGTTGAAGAACCCGGTGTCGATGCCGTCGGTCATGCTCATGGCGAACGTGGATTCGCTCGCCCAGCAGGAATAGGCGGAGCCCGTGTTCCAGCAGACGTCGAGCACGACGTTCGACCAGCCGAACGAACCCATGTAACGGCCTGCGTCGGCGGCGACGCCCTGACCGTTGTAGTTCGGGCTGGCGGGATCGATACCGCCGGAGGCGATGTTGTAATACGCGGCGTCGGAGAAACCGACGTTGTAGGTGTCGCCACCGCCGGCAAGGGCGAATGATGACACGGTCGCCGCGGAGACCGCGGCCGTGGCCTTGATGAACTTGCTATGCATCCGAGATTCCTCCTAGATCGGATCTGGTGTCGAGATTGAGAACTTCAAACTCGATTATGAATGGCGGGTCTGCAAATAGATTCCGCCAAAAGTAGACTACCGGCGAATCCAGGAAGGTCAATCGGCATCTGCCACTCTGATGCAGCATCGAAGAAAAACGACCGTTTCGAATTTCGGCGTGACCCGATAACCTTGCCCTGGTTCGGAATTTCCGTTATCGGGCGTCACCGGGCGTATTCCGCCAATCGACGACGAGCTTGCCGAACTGCCGTCCGGCCTCGAGCGAGGCATAGGCGTCAGCCGCCGTCTCCGGCGTGTGGATCGCATCGATGACCGGCTCGAGCCGCCCGTCGACCAGCAGACCGACGACCTGACGGAACTCATGCATGTCACCCATCGTCGAGCCCAGGATCGAAAGCTGGTTCCAGAAGATTCGAGCCAGGTCCGTCGTCGCCGTGGGTCCGCTCGTGCAACCACACGTCACGAAGCGGCCGCCTCGAGCCATCGATTTGATGCAGGCGAGGTGTACCGCCGCGCCGACCGAGTCGATGCAGACGTCGATGCCACGCCCGTTCGTCGCCTTGCGAACGGCCCGGGACCAGTCCTCCCCCTCATCGAGCACCGTGGCGGATGCGCCGAGTCCGCGAGCACGCTCGAGTTTCGCTTCGCTCCGGCTCGTGACCACCGTGCTGCAACCAAGGTGCCTTGCAATCCCCAATGCCGCGAGCGCAACCCCCCCACCGATGCCGGGAATCAGCACCCAGTCCCCCGGCCTCGCCGAGGCCCGCGTCGTCAGCATTCGCCACGCGGTCAGATGGGTCAGGCCGAAGGCCGCGGCCCGAACCGGATCCGTCTCCCCGATGTCCACCACGTTCGTCGCGGGAACGAGGAAGTGCTCGGCCATCGCCCCGGGCACATGCTCGCCCACCAGTTGGAAGTTCTCCCCCGCGTCGCGGCCGCCCGGCGAAGCCGGGGTCCCGACGTCCCGAGCGGCGTTCATCATGACTCGACGCCCGATCCAGGCCTCATCGACCTCCGGCCCGACGGCGTCGACCAGTCCGACGCCGTCCGAACCCGTGACCCGCGGCCACGGCCGGTCGACCCCGGGGATCCCCATGCCGATCCAGAGATCCAGATGGTTGAGTGCCGACGCCTCGGTCCGGACCCGGAGTTCGCCAACGGCCGGCTCCGGCATCGGAAGATCCACGAGTTCCACGTTGGGCGCGACGGGCGCGCCCCCGGTCATGACGGCGACTGCTTTCATGGCGTGGATCCTACCTCCGGTCCGACCGGGACCCCGGTGCTCCGCCGCATCGGCGGTCGCGTCCGACCGACTATCCTCTACCGAAGGCGTCACCGGACCGGCCACGCCATCGACGCCGTGAGCCGCCCCGAAACAGAGACTCCACCGGAGCAGACCGTTGAATTCGATGCACCCGATCCTCTCGTCACTCGCGCTCGCGTCCATCGTCCTCGGCGGTTGCGAGGATCCTGCGACGCCTCCGTCCGGGCCCGCCGAACAGGCGACGAACGAACCGACCACCGCGGCTTCCGCCGCATCCGGGATCCGCGTGATCGCCCCGGGATCGATCGAAGTCCGACCGGACGCCACCGCGGTCTACGGCGATCCGGCGGACGTCGACTTCGGTCTCGTGAAGCCCGGTTCGAAGCTCACCGCCGACGTCATCCTCGTGAATCCCTTCCAGACGCCCATGACGATCGCCCAGGCGGTCCCGACCTGCCAGTGCACCACGGTCGAAGTCGCCGGCGAGACGATTCCCGCGGGCGGCGGCATCGCGATCCCGATCACGCTGCAGGTGCCCAGCACCACCGGTAAGAAACAGGCCGCGGTGAACACCGTTCTCCAAGGTCCCGACGGAAAGAACGTCCGCGGGCCGCGGCTCACCCTGACCGCCATCGCGGCCTACGCGGTCAAGACCACCCCGCTCTACATCGACGCCCTGCCCCCGAATCCCGTCACCGGCAGCGTCTCGGTCGCGGCGACGGACGGCCGCCCGTTCCGGGTCCTCACCGTCAACGGCCGGCCCCCGGTGCTCCTCACCCCGGACCAGCCGCTTGCACAGCACGTCGTCCAGTACGACCTCGAACCCGCGGCGATCCAGGCCGCGAAGGTGGGCGCCGACGTGTTCCCGAAGTGGATGATCTTCGAAACCGATCACCCGGAAGCACCGGTGATCGAGATGCGGATCCGCCACCCGTTCTCCAAGCTCCCGCACCAGACCCGGAACGTCGCCCTTCAGTTCGACGGCAACATCGCGAATCTCGGGGCGATTCCGCCGGGTGGAACCGGCACCTTCGACATCGAGTTGAAGCAGTTCGCCGGCAAGCTCGTCACCGGCGTGCGAACCACGAGCCCGGGCTTTCGCGCCGACCTCGTGGAGCAGGTCGAAGGGGCCGGCGATCGAGTGCGGGTACGCGTCGCGGTGACGGACGTCGGCGGCGCCGGAGGCGTGTTCATGATTCCGATCACCTTCGACACCACCGCCGGCAGTGAAGCCATGTACGCGACCGGCGTGGTTCGGTAGCCACCGCCGGCGTCCCGCGTTCAGCGGTCGGCCAGCAGTCGCTCGATCGCCTCGAGCCGGGATTCGATCCGGTCGAGACGCTCCGCGACGTCGTCGGGGATCTCCTCCATCGCCTTGCGGATGATCGGCGCCAGCAGGGATGCCATGGTCTCGTCGATCCGCGACCGCCCCTCGGCGACCCACGCCCGGGGCGAATCACCCGCCTCGGAAGCCGACGCCGTGTTCGCCGCGGCATCGGCGGCGTCCACGAGCTGCTCGCTCATGAAACCGGCGATCACGCCGTCCAGCCACCCCGGCTCGCCGGTGGCGGACGTCGCTCCGGAATCCTCGGTCTCGGGACGTTCGTGTTCGTTCATGCCGTTGCGCTCCGCCGTTGGAAATCCGCGATGCCCTTCGATCGACGGGTACGGCGAGTTTAGACTGTTCGGATGCTGAACACGTCGATCGCCATCGTTCTCGCCGCCGTCGCCCCGCTCCTGCAGCAGGACGATCCCTCGACGAGGCCCGCCAGGCAGATTCCCACCGAGGTCCGGGACCGGATCGAGCGCGGCACCGCGTCGGAGGAGACGCTGGATCCGCGGATCGACGCGTCGAAGATCACCGAACTCGACGTTCCAGCCGTTCCGGAGACGGTGCTGCTGCCGGCGCCTCCGGTGCATCGGATCGCCACCGATCGCGGCCAGACCCGGCTCGACGACGCGAGCTGGAACACGGCCACCGAAAGCACCCGACGCGGGCTCGCCTGGCTCGCACGCAACCAGTCGAGGAATGGTGGCTGGATGGAAGGCGAGGTCGTGGTGCCGACGGACCAGCCACCCCGCGAAGCGGCGGCCGCGGTCGCAGTCACCGGCCTGGGGCTCAAGGCGTTCGCCCAGGCGCCGGAACTCACCGAAGGCCCGGGGCCGCGCGAGCAGGCATTCCGGTTCGTGCGGCGGGCGCTCGAGTCCCACGGCTTCGACGGACTCGCCGCGGCGGGACTCGGAAACTACGTGGCGAGCTCGATCGCGATGGGGCTCGCCGCCAACGGTTCGACCACCGATCCCGGCGACGCGGGCACCCTCGGTGACGCGGTTCTGTTTCTCCAGAACAACCAATGGGACGAGACCGAGGGCGTCTCGGCCCGCCAGGACTGGTTCGGCGGCGCCGGCTACGGAAATCGCGGCCGCCCCGATCTCTCGAACACCCAGATGATGCTCGACGCGCTCTACGACGCCGGCGTCAGTCCCGACGAACCCGTCGTGCAGAAGGCGCTGGTCTTCCTCTCGCGGACCCAGAATCTCAAGGCGACGAACCCGGCCGCCTGGGCGCAGGCCGGTTCGGACGACGGGGGTTTCGTCTACACCCCCGCGAACGACGGCGAGTCGTTCGGAAGCGCCGCCGCGGGCGAAGGTCGGTACGGCGAGACGATGCCCGCCGGCGTGGCCCGCAGCCTCCGCAGCTACGGGTCGATGACCTACGCCGGATTCAAGAGCCTGCTCTTCGCCGGACTCGGCCCCGAGGACCCACGGGTGGCGGCCGCCCTCGGATGGATCCGTGACCACTGGACGCTCGCGGAGAATCCGGGCGTCGGCCAGCAGGGCGTCTTCTACTACCTCCACGCGATGGCCCGGGCGTTGCGGGCGTCGGGACTCGACGAGATCGTCGATGCCGACGGCACGAAGCACGACTGGCGGAAGGAGATGATCGCCGAGCTCGCTCGACGACAGCGACCGGACGGCCGGTGGTTCAACGACGCGGACCGCTGGGAGGAGTCCCGGCCCGAACTCGCGACGATCTACGCCTGCCTCGCGCTCGAGGAGGCCTTGAAGCCGCGACTCGGCATGGAATGACCGCCGGGTGGGGACGTCCACGCGAGGACGTCGGTCAGGACGCGTCTTGCTTCCGCGCCGAGATCGCGCGGTCGATGATCGCCCGCCCCCGCTCGAGTCCGGCCTCCGCGGCGTCGGGGTCTCGAACCCAGGCCGCCTGCCAGAAGCCGAATCGAAGTTCGAGCCCCTCGATCGCCACCACGTCGACACGGTCGTTGGAATCGCCCACCGGTCGGGCGAGGCGAAGCGTGCCCGCACCGATCGGGAGATCGATCCCGCCCGTCGCCGTCGCCGTCTCGATCGAGTCCAGCGGCAGGATCGTCCAATCCTCCGCGGTCCCCGCCGTTCTCACGGAAAGCACGCGTCGCCGCGACGCGAGATCACCCGAAGGCGTCCGACGCGGCGGGATGATCCAGTCGTCGCCGTCGAGATAGCGATCGTAGGAGACGCGGCGGTATCGCTGCAGCGACTCCGAGTCCCGCAGGACCACGTCGGTTCCGGGATGTCGGGCGAGCCAGTCCTGCCAGGTCGAGACGACCACCTCCGGAACCGGAACCAGACGTTCGCCGATCCGGGGACCCGCGATCACCCGTCCATCGTGACCGGAGATCAACGTGCCTTCGACGTCCGGGGTGTAGAGCAGCACGGAGAGGTCGTCGAGCAGCCCGCTCACCCCGAAGTCGACCGGCGTCGCGTCGAGACGTCGCTCGTACACCCCGACCTCGTCGACGAGCGGCGAGCGGGCGAGGACGATGGAAACGCCGCCGACCTCGTCGAGCACCACTTCGTGGGCGTCGAGAATGAACATGGGATAGGCCCGCGTCGAATCGCCGATGCGAACACCGACCACGCGATCGCCGCTGACCACTTCCTTCTGCCACTTGCGCTTGTTGCTCGCGTTGAGCCCGGCGACTTCGGTCCCCGCGATGACGACCGGCGAGACCAGCGGCGGGAGGAAGTCGCGCGGGTTGCCGCTGGCGACGATCGCGTCGGCATCGATCGCGACGTTCGAGAGATCGAATCCATAGCTCGAGGGATCACGCCCGTCGCCGATCGGCGACTCGCCGGACAACATCCCGACCACGCCCCAGGTCGCGACCGCGGCCGCACCGGAGAGACCGAGCAACGTCACGAGGATGATGGGAAGCAGGGTGGAGCCACTCCCCGCGGAGGCCTGCTCGGGATCGGACTCGGTGGTCATGAGCCTGACGCCGGCGTTGGATCGACGTTCGGGTCGGGGTCCGCGGTCCGCAGCCCCTCCGATTCGGCGGTGAGCGGTGGACGACCTCCTCGAATCCAGGATTCGGGATTCACCGGCCCCCGGTCGAGCACCATCACGCCGAGGACGATCGGGAGGTAGGCGAGACTCGCCATGAACGCGGCCCGGGCCGCCTCGTCGCTCGGCGATCGCCAGAACCGGATGCACCGGAGCGTGAACCACACGCCACAGAGCGTCGCGGTCGCGGCGGAGAACCAGCCGGCGACGCCGAACATGGTGGCGGTGAGTCCCACCGGTACCAGCAGCGCGGCGGTGGTGGTCATCACCTGCCCGGTGATGCGTCCCGTGGGATCGAGCACCGGAAGCATCGCGTGCCCGCCACGTCGATAGTCTTCGCGGTACATCCAGGCGAGCGCGAAGAAGTGCGGCAGCTGCCAGACGAAGAGAACGCCTCCGAGAACCCACGCTCCCGCCTCGAGGCCGCCGGTCGCCGCGCTCCAGCCGATCATCGGCGGGATGGCTCCGCAGATCGCGCCGAAGAGCGTGTTCGTCGTGGTCACCGGCTTGAGCGGCGTGTAGATGAAGGCGTAGACGATCACGTTCGAGACCGCGAGGACCGCGGGCGTGATCCCCACCCAGCCCGCGAGCAGGGCGAACCCCGCGTAGGCCAGCCCGATGCCGACGACGAAGGCGAGGGTCGGTGAAAGACGTCCGCTCGCGACCGGTCGTTCCCGCGTGCGGTGCATCTTCGCGTCGCGACGCTGCTCGAGGGCCTGGTTCAGGATCGCGGCGCTTGCAGCGGCGAGACCGGTGCCGAGCATCGTCAGGAGCAGCAGGCCCCAGTCGAAGGAGACGACGCCGTCACGACCGAGAACGTAACCCACCGCGGTGGTCAGGAGCACCAGCGCGTTCAACCTCATCTTGGTGAGGTCCATGAGCATCCGTCGCATCCCGACCGGCGGATCGGCGTTCGGTTCGAGGATCTCGGACGAGGCTGGAGTGTCGACCTGGCTCATGAGGAACGGTGATTCTACGAGTCCCGCGGGGTCGGGCTCGGGGATTTTCCGCGGTTGTCGACTTCGCGGCGTTCCCGAGCGGATCGAGGGGAGCCGGCGGTCTAGAATCCTCCCCGGGTCCGCCCCTCCCATCACGATCATTCTCCGTTCGGAAACTCGACTCATGACCCATACGACCCACGCGCTGCGGAACGGCCCCTCGGAGGCCAGAGGACTGATCGTCGGATTCGGCTTCGCCACGACCACCGTGATGTGGGCACTCGGCTACATCGCCTTCATGCAGCCCGGGTTCGCCCTCGGCGAACTGGTGTTCGCCGCGGAACTGTTCGTTCTGGCCCTCGGGGGATTCGCCGCGGGTCGCCTTCTCGGCACGATCCGGGCGGGCGTCGCGACCGGCCTGGTCAGCGCCGCCGTGAACCTGCTCGTGATCGGCAGCCTCTTCGGCGGCGGCGAGGACGGTGCGATCCTCGTCTCGGGACTCTTCTGGGTCGCCGGGCTCTTCGTGGCCTCCGGGGTGCTCGGCGGACTCGGCGCGATGGTCGGGCGACGCGGCTTCCAGCCGGACCGGGCCATGACGATCGCCCCGGCCAGCTTCTTCTCGCTCGTCGCCGCGGCGACCGTCTTCGTGCTGATCGTCAGCGGCGGGCTGGTCACCGGCATGGAGGCCGGGCTGGCGGTGCCGGACTGGCCGAACTCCTTCGGGCACAACATGCTGCTCTATCCGCTCTCGGAGATGAAGGGCGGGATCTTCTACGAGCATGCCCACCGGCTCTACGGAATGCTGGTCGGCGTCACCGCGATCACCCTGCTGGTGATGGTGTTCCGATACGACCGCCGGACCTCGGTCCGGATGTTCTCGATCGTCGTCTTCATCATGGTCTGCATCCAGGGACTGATGGGCGGCCTTCGCGTCACCGGTGAATTCACCACCAGCCAGACCGAGGTCGATCCGAGCACCACCTTCGCCGTCGCCCACGGCGTCTTCGGCCAGCTCACCTTCGCGGCGTTCGCGACGCTGGCCGTGGTGAGCAGCCGCCGCTGGCGGAACCCGGCGGTCGAGGCGATCGCGGTTCCGAACGGGAACCAGGATCGGGGATTCTCCACCCTGCTGGTCGTGGCACTGATCATGCAACTCGTGCTCGGTGCGTGCTACCGCCACTTCGCCACCCCCGCGGTCGATGGCGGGATCGCCCCGACGCCGCCGGCCTGGGCCATGCACGGACACCTGGGATTCTCGGTGGTGGTCGTGACCATCGCGTTCGTGACCGGGCTTCGAGCGAAGTCCCGACGCGAACTCGGCGTGCCGGTGGTCCCGAGCCTCGGCCGCACCGTGAACATGCTGGTCGGACTCCAGTTCACGCTCGG
>Ga0315320_10003337_pt1 | contig 13198 bp, 7 predicted proteins | sample M140m21515metaG_FD_203458 | JGI IMG/M metagenome (GOLD analysis project Ga0315320, IMG submission 203458) | Ammonia-oxidizing marine archaeal communities from Monterey Bay, California, United States - M1 40m 21515 | ecosystem: Environmental > Aquatic > Marine > Coastal | place: USA: California...
CTACCCCCGGGAGCTAGCCCAATCAATGGCGCGTTCTCGCACGGTCACCCCCGCGGAGCGGAACACGCCGCGCTATGTGGTTTGGGAGCTCACCACGCTCTGCGACCACGCTTGCGGCCACTGTGGGTCCCGAGCATGGCGAGCGCGAGATCACGAGCTCGATCTCGCCGAGGCCCTCGACGTCGCAGACACCCTGAAGACGATGGGGACCAAGGAAGTCACTCTGATCGGAGGGGAGGCCTATCTTTGGGACGGCCTGATCGAGCTCCTCCGTCACCTGAAGTCCCTAGCGATCCGCACAAGCATCCAAACGGGTGGATGGGGCATCACCGACTCCATGGCGCGTGACTTGAAAGCCGCCGGGCTGGGCGCGCTTGGGTTCAGCGTCGACGGCCTGGAATCCACCCACGACAAGCTCAGGGAGAAGAGAGGAAGCCACGCCCAGGCGTTGCTGGGGATTCGCCACGCCAGAGAGGCGGGCCTCAAGGTCGCAGCGAACACCCAGGTCAATCGAGTGACCGCTCCGCACCTTGAAGCGACGGCACGGCTGCTCCAAGGCGTAGGAGTGCAAGCCTGGCGATGCCAATTGACGGTCCCTATGGGCCGAGCCGCAGACACACCGGACATCATCCTTCAACCGCACGCCGTCATCCAAGTGCTCGATGAACTCGGCCGACTCCAGATCGCCTTCGCGGAAGAAGCGCTCCAGGCTGGCAAGTCTCTTGACGACACCTTCAACGTCGTGGCTGGCAACAACCTTGGCTACTACAGCCCCCACGAGTTGATCCTCAGATCAGACCCCGGTCAGGAGGCCAGGTACTGGCAGGGCTGTCAGGCTGGCGTGTATTCGATGTCTATCGAATCAGACGGCACGATCAAAGCCTGCCCCAGCCTCCCAACCGCACCGTACGTCGGAGGAAATGTGCGGGACGCCGATCTGGCCCACTCCTGGGCGAACAGCCGCGCCCTCAACTTCGTACAGCAGCGTGACCCCAGCGAGGAACTCTGGGGGTTCTGCGGTACATGCGAATACGGTGACGTTTGCGGAGCAGGCTGCTCGTTCACCAGCCACTGCACGATGGGCCGACGAGGAAACAACCCGTTCTGCTACCACCGCGCGAAAACGCTCGCAGATCGGGGACAGCGAGAGCGCCTCGTCCAGGTGGTAGGAGCCATCGGCGAGCGCTACGACTTCGGCCGGTTCGAGATCGTCCTCGAGGACCTGCCCTCCTGACATCCGCCTCGCGCGATTTTGGGCTTCGTGCTCTAGCATCGTGCTCATGCGATGGAAGAAGACAGGCCTCACGGCCACCGTGCAGTGCGCAGGCTGAGCGAGCAAACTCCCGCCGGCGGCGTTGGAGGAAGCACTCAAGAGCCTCCCCAGGACAGCGGACCCCCGCCTGCTCCTAGGGCACCAGCATGCCGATGATGCTGGCATCGTCGCCCTCACGGACGAGATCGCGCTGGTCCAGACCGTGGACTTCTTCACCCCTGTCGTGGATGAGCCCCGGGACTTCGGACGGATCGCGGCGGCGAACGCCATGTCGGATGTCTTCGCCATGGGTGGTCGACCTGTCTCGGCTCTGAACATCGTCTGTTTTCCCGACCATCTCCTCGAACCCGGTGTCCTGGGTGAGATCCTCGCGGGGGGCCAGGACGTGATCCTCGAAGCAGGAGCGGTCCTGGCTGGGGGGCACTCGGTGTCGGACAAGGAGCTCAAGTATGGGCTGGCAGTGACCGGCGTCGTCCATCCGAAGCGCTTCTGGCACAACGCATCGGCCAGGGTGGGAGACCAACTCATCCTGACCAAGGGACTCGGCACAGGTTTACTCAGCACTGCCCTCAAAAAGGGAAAGCTCGATGATGACCAGGCGAAGCTCCTGATCCAGACCATGGGCACGCTCAACGCGGCGGCCGCTACAGCGGCACGAGCGCTCGACGACGAGCGACCAGGGACCATCGGAGCTGTGACAGACGTCACAGGCTATGGGCTCGTAGGCCATTCGGCCGAGATCGCTCGAGCATCAGGCGTCCACATCGTCCTCTCGGCCGATTCACTCCCTGAGCTCCCAGGAGCCCTTGAGGCATCCAGAAGGGGCTTTCACACGCGGGGAGAAGAGCCCAACGCCACCTACGCGAACCTAGTCACTGCCAGCGGAGTCAACCCCGACGTGCGCAGCCTCGCACTCGACCCTCAGACATCTGGTGGCCTCCTGATCGGCGTGCGAGAGACCGACACGGCCGAGCTATGCAAACGGCTGGTCGATGTAGGCGCGGAAGCCACAGTCGTAGGGGTGGTGCATCCCGGCCCTGCCTCCGTGACGCTGAAGCTCTGAGGCGATGCACGCTTCGTCGCTGTCTGTCTCAGTTCGGACGAACCGCGGTGATGACGCCCTTCGATGAGATATCGAGCACGACCGTCTTGTCCCAGCCGGTTGCATAGACGGCTTTTGACATGATGACCTTGTCGTAGGGGGCTTCCTGCGCCTCGAAGATGCGCACGATGGACTCTTCACGAGTATCAGAGACGCCACTCTCCAGGAGCTCGACGATCTCCTTTCGAGGATGACCGTGGTCCCAGGCGGTGAACTCCCCCCCGCGCCACGCTGGCCCCATGGAGATGACCGCAGCCTTCGGGCTCATGGCTTTCATCAAGTCAGGAGTCGTCGCGTTGTGGGAGCCGTGGTGGCCAACCTGATAGACATCCACGTCGAGGAGCCCGCCTTTTTGTTTGCCATAGCGACGCACGAGGTCCCGGAGGGCCTCTTCCTGCAAGTCCCCCGTGAACAGCATCGACGCGCCTCCATAGTCCACCCGAATCACGAGGCTGTGATTGTTCTCGTTATCAAATGGGTCATCCCCCCATTTGTTCGCTACCCACCCCGTGGGTGACGACGTCAACCCACCCCACAGCGCCGTGAAGCGTGGCTTCACGGCGCAGGTCCCGAACGCGCTGTTCAGATCGCTCAGCAGAAGACCTTCTTTCGGAACTTCATCAAAGCCGATGCGCCTCCAGCTCTCCTCCTTGTCGAGGCGACGGATCTGATCGATGAGCGCCTTGTACGGCTTCGTCGCCGGTCCTCTGGCACGACGGCCGTTGTCGATCACTCGCGCCACGTCGAACTCATCCACCACCCGGGGGGCACCCCAGATGTGGTCCACGTGCTGGTGAGTCAGAATCAGGGCGTCGAGACCATCCTTGAGGTCTCGGCGCCCCTCGAAGAAGCCTGACATGTAGCCGACAGCCGTGAGACCAGCAGGCCACGAACTCGCCCCTTCCCCACCGGCGTCGATGAGAACAGCCCCGCAGTCAAACTCAAGCAACGTCGCATCGCCCTGCCCCACGTTGATGAAATGGGCGGTCATCGTCGCCGGTCCATCAGCACGAGCCCCAGAGGCGACTGTCAGTGTGCCGAAGGTCAGCGCGACGAATGCGCCAACCACAGCGGCGGAATGGATGCGATTGCTCATGCTCTCCCCAATGCCGTGCGGTCTCTCTGCGGACGACGAAGCGTCCGTCATCTGAACGCAGGGTACCGAAGGGGAACGTTCTTCACGCGAGTCCTTCACTCGACACGCTGCACAGACTCCTTCTCCGCCAGGGCCTCGTCGACGACAAGCACCAGCAAGAAGTCAGGGGACGGCGAGAGGAATGGCCTCTGTAGATACTCCTCTGAGGCGAGCCGGCCGCTCAGGGCGAGCCACTCGTCCTTCAGCTGGAGGCCTTTTTGAGCGCCCGAGAGGCTTGCTTCCGCAGCGCTGGGTCCAACTGCTTCTTCCGTACGCGGATCTTGCTGGGGGTCACTTCAACCAGTTCGTCCTCGGAAATCCACTGCAGCGCCTCTTCCAACGTCATGAGTCGGGGCGGCGAGAGAATCTGAGCCGCATCCTTGTTCACCGTGCGGAAGTTTGTCAGCTGCTTCTCACGGACTGCGTTGACATCCAGGTCCTGGGCTTTGGCGTGCTCGCCCACGATCATCCCGTTGTAACAGGCCTCCTGTGGCCCCAGGAACAGCACGCCGCGAGGCTGCAGGTTGAAGAGCGCGTAGGTGGTGGTCTTGCCCTTGCGGTCACTGACCAGCGCCCCGTTCTTCCGGTAGCTGATGTCGCCAGCCCAACGGTTCCAGCCCTCGAACAGAGTGTTCATCACGCCGGTCCCGCGAGTGTCGTTCATGAAGTCCGAGCGGTACCCGATCAGGCCACGCGACGGAACGATGAACTCTGCGCGCTGTCGGTTTCCTCCGAGCTGGCTGAGTTCGTCCATTCGACCCTTCCGGAGAGCGAGCTTCTCGGTGATCACACCCAGGTACTCCTGGGGAATGTCGATGACGACCCGCTCGAACGGCTCCAGGAGCTTGCGATTCTCATCGAGCTTTGTGACCACCTCCGGCTTGCTGACCATCAGCTCGTAGCCTTCGCGGCGCATGTTCTCGATCAACACGCTGAGGGCTAGTTCACCGCGGCCCACGACCTTGAACTTGTCGGCGGCGTCCGTCTCTTCGACCTTCAGACTTACGTTGCCCATCAGCTCCTTGTCGAGGCGCTCCTTGATGTTGCGGGACGTGACGTACTTACCGTCGAGTCCAGCGAACGGGCCGGTGTTCGCCATGAAAAACATGGCGATCGTGGGCTCATCGACGGTCACTCGGGGCAGAGGCTGAGGATTGTCCGGCGTCGAAATGGTGTCGCCGATGGCGATCTCGTCGATTCCGGCGACACAGAAGAGCTCGCCCGCCGGCGCCTCCTTCACCCGGGTGCGATCCAATCCGTCGAACACGTACAGCTGTCCGAGGCGCACCTTGCGGGTTCCCTCCTCTCCGAGCACGGCCACGAAGTCCCCTTCGCGCAAAGTCCCATTGAAGACTCGTCCCGTACCCAGCCGGCCGATGTATTCGTCGTACCCGAGGTTCGTCACCAGGGCTTGCAAGTTCGCAGAAGCATCACCGGTGGGGGCCGGAATTCGATCGACGATGCAGTCGAGGAGCGGGCTCAGGTTTTCACCAGGCTCGTCCGGGGTGTCACTCGCGAGGCCCGCCTTCGCGTTCGTGTAGAACACGGGAAACTCGATCTGCTCGTCACTCGCGCCAAGCTCGATGAAGAGGTCATAGACCTCGTCAAGGACAGCAGCCGGCCGTGCATCAGGCCGGTCGATCTTGTTAAGCACCACGATGGGCGCAAGGCCCGCTTCCAGCGCCTTACTCAAGACGAAGCGCGTCTGAGGCAATGGGCCCTCGGAGGCATCCACCAACAAGCACACACCATCGACCACCTTGAGCATACGCTCGACCTCACCCCCGAAGTCGGCGTGGCCTGGTGTGTCTGCGATGTTGATCTTGCGACCCTTCCACTGAATGGACGTCGCCTTGCCGAGGATGGTGATGCCTCGCTCGCGCTCGATGTCATTACTGTCCATCACTCGTTCGACCGCGTCACCTCGCTGATCAGCGAAGCTGCCGGACTGGGCGAGCATGGCATCAACGAGAGTGGTCTTCCCGTGGTCGACGTGGGCGATGATCGCGACGTTGCGATAGACATCATTGGCGGACATTTTCGGACTCCTTGGCCTGAGGCGGCGGGAGGGTAGTGGAGCGCCCTGCGGATTGCGAGGACAGCCCGAAGCCCGTCCGATTCAAGTCAAAACCGTCCCCTCTTTCGAGGCGTTCTTCACCCCACCGACGATTGTCGGTTCTACAGTCTGACTTCCACCGTGAAACGCCTCCTTCCCAGCTTGTTCTTCCTGCTCGCGGCGTGCGCCCCAACGCCGGACGAGGTGGCGATTGACGACGAGGGGCCTACTCCTGTCTTCGACGCCCGGGTCTGGGTTTCGCCGGCATCGGCATCAGAAGGCGTCCCGCGCACCGTCGAAATCTGGGGCTCCCACACCGACTTTCAACCCGGCGGCGTGACTGCCGATTTTGGGCCAGACGTGCAAACCGACGTCTTGCTTGTCGACTCCTCGTTCCACCTGCGCGCGCAGATCCGGGTGCAGCCCGGCGCAGAGCTAGGGCCAAGGGATGTCACCGTCACCTGGGCCAATGGCACAGCTCAGCGGGTCCTCCGTGATGGGTTTGTCGTGGAGACCGGCTCGTTAGACCTGGTCCCGCGCTCCGCCGGGCTGGGCGAAACCGTCCAAGTGGAGGTCACCGGATGGGGAACATCGTTTACGCCGGGCCTCACAATCGCTTCGCTCGGACCCGGGATCGAGGTCCGCGATGAGATCGACGTCTCCAGCAGCTCCCGGCTCTCGTTTACAGCCCACGTGCGGCCCCGGGCAGAGGTGGGTGCTCGGGACCTGATTGTCTACAACGGCCCAGAGGTATGGACCCTGAAGGACGCGTTCCACGTGGACCGTCTCGACCGGGCGATGACAATCACCCCCGACGAGGCTTCCCAGTCGAGCACGCTAGAGGTGCGCATCGAGGCCGAGGACGCTGGCTACCTCGCGGAGCTTACGGAGGTAGACCTGGGGACTGGCGTGGTCATCGAGCAGGTCACAGTGATCGACGAAGACCACCTGGCGGCGAGGATCCGCGTCGGGAACAACGCACGCACCGGCCCCCGGGATGTTGGGACGATCACGCCGTCCGCTGACGGGCCCCTCACCCGACTCCTTCTCGACGGGTTCACTGTGCACCCGGTCGAAGCGAATCCTCTTCGGGCGCGGGTCTCGCTCAGCTTCGGGGTCTCCAGATTGTGGGAGCCTGACCTGTGCGGCTGGAGTCCAAGGGTAAGCGCGACCGCGCTGTTTTACGAACCAAACGACTTCCCGTGCCCATCAAGCGGAGGGTCTTCGAGCCTCTCGGCCCCTCCACGCTTCGACCTGATCGCTACTGGATTTTCCACACCCGCGGGCGGGTCCACCGACTGTCCCGGCGCGAAGACGTTCGACGCGGGGCCAACCGTCAGCTTTGCGAGCGACGAAGGCGATGTGCTCCTGACGCGTGACTTCGACGCGATCACGGGTCGTGTCTCGTACACTGCGTCCAATCTGCAGGTCTCCGATTTCTTGGAGGACACGTATTTTGGCCTAGTGACGCCTGGCGGTGACCTCGGCTTCAGCGAGCTGCCGGCCTGGACCATCGATGACGCCATCTTGACGATGCCGCGTGACTATCAGGTCCTGGGGCCAGACTACTGCGACCTGATTCATCCCCTAAGCGATCCTCTCGAGATCCGTTGGACTCCAGCGCAGACCTACGACACCGCGGACCTCTACTTGTATCTTCTGGGCCCTTCCCAGCAGAACGGGATTCCGCTGATGTTCATTTATCCGTGGGACGACGGTTCGTTTGATTTTGAGCCTAACCAACTCGAATTCTTCTCTTCGGGCCCCGCCCTCGTCTATCAAGTGGGCAGCATCAGATCACGCTTTGAAGTACCGGGCAGTGAATACCCCCTGGCAGGAATCGGTTCGAGCACGATTTTCTGGCGGGGAGAGTTACTTTTCGAGTAGATAGACAGACCGCTTTGGTCAGAGCCTGGCATTGAACACACTCTATGCCTTGTAAATTCCGAAAGCGGTTGTTAGGACACCCCCTATGGCATCCATCGACGACCACAATTCTTCGAACGACCCATCTCAGTCCGCGGACGATCCCGGCAGAATGGGAGCGATCGTATCTCTGCTTGTTGACGTCGGTGAGCGGCAGCGCACACCCAAAGCAGAGGACGAGCTAGCTGAGGCACGACGCCGCCAATTGGCGGAGCGCACCGAGCAGTTCTTCGGACGCCGGGACGAGCCTGCGCAGCCCAGAGCGGGCGTCGACCCTCTTCGCGTCTATTTGTCAGGCATGGGCCGCTACGAGTTGCTCTCCCGTGACGGCGAAGCACGCATCGCGCGGCGGATCGAGAAGGCAGAGGTTGCTTCGGCGCGTGCCGCCCTCGGCACGAAGCTTGGTCGAGAGCGCGCCATCGCGATCCTCGAAGAGACCAACAAGACGCTGAACGAGAAGGCCTTCAAGAAGCTCCTCAAGCTCGTACCCCAGACGGAGGAAGAAGCAGACGAGGTCCACGACAACGCCTGGGAAGTACTAGAGAGCCTGAACATCGCCCGCGGCAAAGTCGTAGAGATCGTCGAGGAGGTCTCAGACCAGACGATGGCGTTCATGGCTGTCGATCGTGAGGTCGCTGCCATCGCGCGTCGTTGCGAAATGACCCCCGCAGCTCTCGCGGAGCGCCTCTCGAAGCTCGGGAAGAGCGGCGGCGAGCTCGTCGACGAACTCGCTGAAGAGTTGAGTCGATGCCGTACCAACGCAGACGCTGTCGCAGATGTGCTGGGGATGAAGCCCAACGACGTCCGCGCGCTCCATCAGCTCCTCAGGGGATTGGATGCCGCGAACCGGACCGCGAAAGAGGAGATGGCCCAGGCCAACCTTCGCCTCGTGGTCGCGATCGCGAAAAAATATGTTGGCCGTGGGCTCCCTCTCCCTGACCTGATTCAGGAGGGGAACCTCGGACTCCTCCGCGCCGTAGATAAGTTTGAGTATCGGCGCGGGTACAAGTTCAGCACCTATGCCACGTGGTGGATTCGTCAGGCAGTGAGTCGCGCGCTCGCTGATCAAGGCCGCACCATTCGGATCCCTGTGCATGCGGTCGAAACTCTGCACAAGATCGTGCGGGCTCGTCGTCAGCTGGAAGCAGAGTTGGGCCGTGAGCCCACGGATGAAGAAGTGGGAGAGCACCTCGAACTTGAGGTCGAGAAGGTGCGGCACTTGTTGCAAGTCCGCCGTAGCCCCGCGTCTCTCGACGCTCCGTTGCAGGACGACAGCGCCAGTACTCTCCGCGACTTCGTTCCTGACGAAGACGGCATCGACCCCGAGGGCGCCTGCGTCGCAGGGGCGTTGAATCGAGAGACTGAGCGGCTCCTCGCCACGCTCACTCCGCGCGAGGAGCGCGTGCTGCGCATGCGTTTCGGCATTGGGGTGGGAGAGACCAGCACGCTGGAGCAGATCGGACGCGAGTTCGGCGTGACCCGCGAGCGGATTCGTCAAGTGGAGGCAAAGGCGCTTCGTAAGTTGCGCCACGTAAGCCGGCGCGGACGTTTGGAACCTTTCTCAGGCGGACCGTAAAGAGGACCGACGAGGGAGTGACGGGCTCGATGGCCTTCTGCGCACTCCCTCGCCGTCCATACTCCTCCGGAGTCGCGCTATTTGAGCGCGTCCGATATTGCTGCCGCTAGCTTCGAAGAGCCGGGCGTGACTCCTGAGGGGAATCGACCGACCACGTCTCCCGTTTTGTTGACCAGGAACTTCTCAAAGTTCCAGCCGACGTCGCTTCCCCCGCCGACCTTGCTGTCGACGAGGTAGTCGTACAAGGCGCTTCGACCCGAGCCGTTCACATCCTGCTTCTCCAGAATGGGGAAAGTCACTCCGTAGTTGCGCTCGCAGAACGTCGCGATCTCCTTCGCGCTTCCGGGCTCCTGTGAGCCGAACTGATTGCAAGGCACACCGACGATGACGAGGCCCTCTTTCTTCTTCTCTTCGTACAGGGCCTGCAAGCCCTCGTATTGCGACGTGTACCCGCACCGACTGGCCACGTTGACGAACAACACAGTCTTGCCTTCGAGGGTCTCCGAGGACATTGGAGACCCATCGAGTGACTTGAGCGCCATAGCGGACGGACCGCTGCTCGCGACATCAGCGGCGACGGCGGCTGGAGCCAGGAAGAGGATGCAAAGGGGGACGAGAAGTGTCAGGACGTATTTCATGGGGACGGTTTAGCCCCAGATTTGAGCTTCAGCGCCCTCGCCGAACGGTTTGGACGTTTCCGCCATCAACTCCGCTTCAGCCTGCCCGTTTCATGAGTCGCTGGGCCGCCTTCGGCCCAGGCTCAGGACGACCAAAGTGCCACCCTTGACCGAACCTACAGCCCAGAGATCGAAGCACACGCTCCTGTTCGGCGGTCTCAATGCCTTCGGCGACGCAGTCCATTCCGAGGCTCGCCGCCAGAGATACGATGGCGTTGACGATGACCGGCGTTCGCCCCTCATCGTCAATCTTGCTCACGAAGCTACGGTCAATCTTGATGTCATCAAAGGGCATCTTGTGTAGGTAGCCCAATGAGCTGTATCCGGTTCCGAAGTCATCAAGAGCGAGCTTGACCCCACGCGCCTTAAGCTTGTGAAGGGTCGCTGCTGCCGCCGTAGGGTTCCCCATGATGGCCGTCTCAGTGACCTCCAACTTGAGCTGCTCGGGACGCAGCCCAACCTCCTCCAGCGTCTCAAAAACACGCTCTGCAAGGTCGAGTTGATCAAACTCCCGCGCTGACACGTTCACGCTCACAACCAGTTGGGCCGCTCCCGGGTACTGGTCCATCCAGTTCTTCAGCTGTCGAACGGCCGCTCCGAGAACCCAGCGACCGATCTGCACGATCAGGCCTGTCTGCTCGGAGATGGGAATGAACACCCCAGGAGGGACAAGCCCCCCTCGTTCCTCATGGCGCCATCGAACCAGCCCTTCGAACCCGACAATGCTTCCGCTAGCGAGTTCCACGATGGGCTGGTAGTGGAGCTCAAACGCCTCCATGGCAATGGCCTGGCGCAGATCGGACTCGAGCTCCAGTCGCTCCTTGGCTTGCTGGTGCATCCCATAGTCAAAGTGGGCGCTGCGCTCTTCTGAGTTCTGCCGGGCACGGCCCAAGGCGGTCTCGGCCGCGCTGACCAGCTCTTCAGCCCCCTCAATTCCCGACCCCATCAATGCGATGCCCACACTCGCCGTCGTGAAGATGTCACGGTCACCTACACGGAAAGAGCCTTCGAGCACTTCATGGAGCCCCTCGCTGATACGCGAGGCGTCGGTGGCGCTGGTGATGGAAGTCAGCAAAATCCCGAAGCGTGCTTCGCCAAGACGAGCGATGGTGTCACCCGGGAGCAGCGTTCCCTGGAGTCGTTGCGCAATGCTTCGGAGCATGTCGTCGCCGGCACGGTGGCCAAGGCTGCCCCTCACGCTCGCGTGCCGATCAATGTCGAGGACGAGTACACCGAACTGCACAGGTTCGCGCTGCCACGCGTCGAACAGATGCGAGACCCGGTCTCGGAACAAGAGCTCGTTTGGGAGGCCTGTCGTTCTGTCTGTGAGGCGACTCTCAGAGACATCTGAGAGTGTCCCCGACAGGCCGATAGCTCGCCCATCCTCATCGCGCTCAACCAAACCCCGAATCTGGACCCAGCGCCACATTCCCTCGCCGCTGAGGATGCGATGCTCTGAGCGAAGACGCTCGCTGGCCCCCTGAATATGGGCTCGTATCGAGTCAACGAGACCTGGACGGTCCTCCACATGGACGGATTCAAGCCACTGCTCCGACGTGAAGGAGTGGTCTGTGTCCGTCCAACCGACCGTCCGCAGCCACTCGGGCGACAGCTCCAAACGGTCCGCGGTGAGATCCCAATCCCAGAAGCCGTCCGCTGCGTAACGAGCTGTTGCGGAAAACGAAGTGCTGTCCTCGTTTACGCTTTGAATTGCTTGCCTCGCCGTCAGAACAAAACCGCCCACGGTAGGGTCGTTGCGTGCGTCCCGAAGGAAGGTGTCGATGGAAAGCCAACTCCCATCAGCCTGTCGAAGGCGCCAGACAGACCTGACCAGAGCGCGCTCACCTGAGCGAACCTGCTGCACGTAGCCAAACACCTCAGACCGGTCGTCCGGATGAACCCGCTCAATGGAGAGGGCCAGCCCACGCAAGTCACCGTCTCCAAGGAGGCGGATTGCCAACTGCGAAGCCCAGCGCACTCCTCCCCGCGGCGAGAACACCACAATGGCGTCGGGCAGTGAGGTCAGTAAAGAGGCTGCATCCAACTGGTCCGCATTTGACATCTTCCAACGTATCGGCGGGATTTTCGAAGACCTGAGGCGTTTGCCAATAGTTGGTTCAGGCAGCCGAAGATTCAGGCGCAGGCTTCGGTTCCTCAAGCCAGGGTCGAGGCTCCGAAGGTGCTGGTGGCATCCCACGTACCGACTCCCGCAACGCGGCGAACGTGGTGTTCGCAGGCTTTCCCCTCCAGCGAAGTCTATGCAGGCCCTCGCCCATCTTCACGTAGAGGGCAGTGCCGAGGAGTCGGGCGAAGTGCTTCCAGGTCCGGAAGCGGAACAGCGCCTTCACCCCAAAGGCTGTCACCTGGAACCGCATCCACCACAGCCCAACCATGAAGAACGTACGAGACAGAGAACGGAACACATTGAGTCGCTGCGGCTCAGACTCGACGTTCTCCAGCCAATGCGCAGCATCCCCCGGAGGCTCGTACCCGAAGGCCAGCTGGTCTGCTCTGTATGGATCCATGAACGGCAGGGGCTTCCCCTTCCCTTCAGTGATTTTCGTCAGGTCCTCGTAAATCTCGCCCAGGAACTCCCGTTGGCAGAGCGCCAGGGTTGAGTCGATAAAGCTTGGGTCCAGGAAGTACTTCCCGAGGTAGGTCGGCACCCAGGCACCGAACCACCACATGTACTCGAGGTACACACGCCAACTCATGACACCCGCGTGGCCCAAGTGCTTGTGGTGGTCGCGATACAGGGCGACCACGTTGGCGCCCCACCAGAGGTTAAAGCGGTTGTAGGCATCCCTCTTGGTCTCCACCATCTCCTCGCTCTCCCCTGCCCGCTCGGACCGGATGAGCTCGGTAATGGATTCGGCGGCGAACGCCACGGTGCTCGTGCCCTGGCTGTAAAACGCGTCTCCGAAGTAGGCAGCATCCCCCAGGGCGTACCAACGGTCAGGGCTGAACATCTGCTTGCAGTAGTGCGATGGTCTCGCCCAGTGCACGAAGTCCTCGGTCTCTCGATCATCGATGAGGTCGTAGAGGAGCTTGTGATTGGCCTTGAGGAAGGCCATGAACTTCGCCTCGGTGTCGAGGTCTTTCCCCTTGATCACCTGGTGGTGGTACATGACTCCCACCGAGAGCTGCATGGTGTCGCCCATGGAGATCGGAATCATCCAGAGCCAATGTCCTGGCCCAAAGAAGTGATTCGTTGCGTAGTACTGAGAAGTGACGGTCCGGTCTTTATCGATCCCATCCACGAACTTCTGACGGTCCACCCCAGACACGCGCACCCATGCCGCGCCGTTCTTGAGCCCGAAGAGATTCTTCGGCCCAAACAGCATGTTGTCCGTCTCCTTGCCTGTCAGGAACGCCCGACCTGCCGCATCAATGAAGTGATCGCAGGTGTGCTCGACGTTGCCCCCTGAGACCATGTCGATGGACGCCTTATTG
>Ga0315320_10003341_pt1 | contig 13191 bp, 8 predicted proteins | sample M140m21515metaG_FD_203458 | JGI IMG/M metagenome (GOLD analysis project Ga0315320, IMG submission 203458) | Ammonia-oxidizing marine archaeal communities from Monterey Bay, California, United States - M1 40m 21515 | ecosystem: Environmental > Aquatic > Marine > Coastal | place: USA: California...
GCCTTCCAGCTCGTCGTCTGGGAAATCTCGCACGAGAACTTCTCGTCGTCCGACCTTGCCGGCATGCAGGCCGAGCTCAACATCGACGAGGGCGCCTTCGTCGTCACCGATGCCACCAACGGCGACACCGCTGGGGCCTCGACCGTGGCCAGTATCGCGAGCAGCATGATCGCCGCCCTCGGCGGCGGTGGCTGGCAGAGCTATGCCAGCCTCCTCGGTGCCACCAATGGCTCCTCCGGTAGCGTTGACAACCAGGACTTCCTGTTTGTCGTCCCCTCGCCGGCCATCGCTGGTCTCGCGGGTCTCGGCCTCGTTGGAATGCGTCGTCGCCGACGCTGATTCCTTCGAATCTGAGAATGACGAAAGAGTTCTCTCTCTCGTAAAGACAAGTGGTCGACCCTCACGGGTCGGCCACTTTCTTTTTTTGGAGTCCTGGCGGATGGGTGACGAGACCTGTCGGGGCCTGTCTCGATTTGGGGTTCTACAGGCGGTTCGCCCGGCCCGTCCGGCGAAGTTGGCTGCCCGAGGCCGATCGGACCCCGTGGCGAGTCGAACCAGTCCGGATCCGGTCGTGGTGAATCTGGTTCAGTCGGACCCGATCGGTATCTCTTGAAGGCTCCCCTCGCCGTCCACGCAGGCGAGGGATGTGGTGGCCGTCGAGAGGAGCGTGGAGCCGCGCTTGAGCTCGTAGCCGTGTCGGAGCCTCGCACGGGACGCTTCCAGGAGGTGGGTGGTGAGCGTCAGCTCGTCGTCGTATCGGGCAGGCTGCCTGAATCGGATGGCGAGATCCACGACAACGAGGAAACGGCCGGCGGCCTCGAGATCCCGGTAGTTCCCGCCTTCCGAACGCAGCATCTCCGTTCGGCCCATCTCGAACCAGATCGCGTAGTTGGCGTGGTGGACGACGCCCATCGGATCGCACTCGCAGTAGCGAACGCGGATCGACGTGTCGTGCGATCGAAGCGACGCGGAGGGATCGAAAGCGCTGTCACGGCGGGGGCGGGTCTTGGCCATGGGGTGGATGGTAGTGGGGGATCCCCGGGGGACGTGACCCCATGGACTCCTGCACTCATGCTTGAAGGCAAGGCGGGTGGATCGGGCGGATGACCGTCCTTCAGATGAACGCTCGATCGACGACGGTGTCGATCGAGCGAGCCAGGTCGTACCGCACCGCCTCCCGACCTGCGGATTCGCGACGGCTCGCTGGAAGGGCGTGTTCCGGTCGGGCCCGCGTCCGGGAGGGGCGGCGGGCGTCAGGCATCCGGGCATGCGACCGAAGAGAAGCGGGCGGGACGCCTGGCGGGCCATGCCTCGGCCGTGGTCCTTCACAGGTCACCATCGGAGCCACCGTCTTCGAACAGGGCCCAAGGCTTTGGTGTGACGTCTCGTACCCCGATCGTTCGTCGCAGTCGGCGTCGGCCGGGCAACCGGTCGCACCAGCACCGCTGATCGCGTGGCTGGCTTACTTGCCGATGCAGAAACGCCCGAAGACGAGGTCGAGGACCTCCTCGGGATCCACGTCGCCGTCGAGCCGTCGAATCGACTCCAACGCCGTCAGCAGTTCGGCCACGACGAGTTCCGGCATGGGAGGTCCGTCCTCATCCGGAAGTCCTTCGAGGATGGCGTCGACGCGATCGACCGAGGAAGCGCCATCGGTCACGGCGGTCGCTTGAAGTCGACGCCAGGCCTCCGTGGAGGCTGGCTCCCCGTTCACGCCGTCGGCGTCGAGTCGTCCGAGGATTCGCCGCACGAGGGCCGTCACGCCTTGCGCATCGTCGCCTGGCCGGCCTTCCCGGGACAGCGTGATGTCGAGCCGATCGAGTCGTTGATGTTCGGCGTTCTGGAAGGCTCTGGACGCCGCCGTTGACCTCGGAAGGTCGGCCTTCGTTCGCAGTTCAAGCAGTCGATCCATCGACGCCGGGGGCGGTCCGAGGTCGGCCGCCAGATCGTTGGGAACGCACCACACCACCAGGTCCGCCGTCTCGACGGAGGCTCGGGTTCTCGCTTCGGCCGCCTCCTGATGTGGATCCGCCGAGGGACCGAGTCCGGCAGTGTCGATCAAGCGGATCATTCGCCGTTCGTCTCCTGCCGACAGGGCGACCGATGCTTCGATGGCGTCCCGCGTGGTCCCGGCGATTTCGGAGACCACCACGCGATCGCCCCCCGTCAATGCGTTGAAGAGCGTCGATTTTCCGGCGTTGGGCGGTCCGGCCAGGGCGACGAGCGGCTCGTCGCGAACGGCGGGTCGGCTGGATCGCAGCCATTGCTCGGTGTGGTCGAGACCCCGGCGGATCTCGGCGAGGAGACTTCGCAGCTCACCGACGCTGCAACCCACCACGTCCTCCTCGTCACTGAAGTCGATCCCCGCCTCGGTCCGGGCGATGGCACCAGCGAGCCGATCGCCGATCGCACGGAGTTCCGCCGCCACGGGGCCACGTCGCTGCCGGTCCGCGGCGTCGAGCTCCTCGTCTCGCGCGGCGGCGATCGACGCCGCGATCCCCGTCGCGTCCCGGATCGTCAGTCGACCGGTGAGAAAGGCGCGGGCCGAGAACTCGCCGGGGCCGGCGGCCCGGGCGTGCCCGGTGCGACGATCGAAGTGTGCGATCAGCACTCGGTTCACGATCGCCGCGAGGGCCGGGTTGCCCGGGATCTCCAGTTCGAGCACGTCTTCGCCGGTGAACGTGCCGGGTCCGGGCAGGACCGCGACGATGCATGGCAACGACGGGGCGGGGTGTCCCGGGGTGGAATCTCCATCGACGCCCGTCAGGTACGAGACCGGGATCGACAGGGTGCCGGTGAAACAACCCCGCTCGCCGCGGCGGGCGGCGTCGAGACCCCGGCCCGAAAGCAGGTCGTCGACGTGTGCGAGTACGCCGTCACCCGAACATCGCACGAGGATCCGATCGCCCCGGCCCGGCGCGGTGCCGGTCGCGACGATCACGGATCCGTCGTTCGCGTTCACGGGTCGCGCTTCTTGAACTTCTTCTTCGGCCCCTTGGTCTTTCGAGCCTGCTTGGCCTTCGCTTCCTCGAGCTTCTCGGCGTACATGCGGGCCATCCGGTCCTTGGTCTTGCCGACGCCGGTCTTCTTCGCCGTCTTGGCCACGGGCTTCGCGGTGAGGTCCATCTGGTCGACGAGCTTCCGGATCCGACGGCCTTCGATGATCCCGATCGAACTCGAGGTCAGGATGTAGAGGGTGAGTCCACTGGGTGCCTGGAAGAGCATCACCGGGAACAGCACGACCATCATCACCTTCATGATCTTCTGCTGCTGCTTCTGCTCGTCCGTCATGTTCGGGCTGGGCGGCGGGCTCATGTACTTCTGCTGCACGAAGAAGATGAAGCCCATGAGCAGCGGAAGCACGTTGATTCCGGTCAGCTTGGTGATGTAGATGTCGACCGGGGCGCCGAACTCGATGAAGTGGTCGGGCCGCGAGAGATCGCCGAGGAACTGGCCGAAGAGCGTCGCGTTGCCGATCACCACGTCCGGGAGCAGCTGGAAGAGACCGAAGAACGCCTCCTGCTGCCGCAGCTCGAAGGCGAAGAAGAGCACCGCGTAGAGGGCGATCCAGATCGGCATCTGCAGGAACGTCGGCAGGAGTCCGCCCACGCAGCCCAGCGGGTTGACGCCGCGTTCCATGAACAGTCTTCGCTGTTCGGCCTGCATCTTGGCCGGATCATCCTTGAACTTCTTCTGCAGCGCGTCGATCTCGGGTTTCAGATCCGCCATGAGGCGACTGACCCGCTGCATCTGGACCTGGCCCTTCTTCATCACCGGATGGAGGATCGTCCGCACGATGCAGACCAGGATGACGATCGCCAGCGCCCAGTCGAAGGTGAATCCCTGGATGAAGGCGAGGAACACGACGAGGAAGTCGGCCAGCCAGGTGAAGGTGCAGAACGTGCAGCACCCGCTCATCAGGTAGACGATGATCGCCCGCATGTTGAGGGCGGTGTAGGGATCTCCGGATTCGAGCACGCTGCGCTCGAGCGGCCCCGCGTAGATTCCGAGGTCCCAGTCCGCGGATCCGCCCGCGACGATCTTCTTGACCGGACCGTAGAGTTCGGTGACGAGGACCTGATCGGCCGTGGGCAGGGAGAGGTCGGCGTTGGGGAAGACGTTCTCGATGCTGTCGGTGATCGCCCGCGACGTCCGGCCGGTGGCCGCGTCGTAGGGCGCGTGGACGCAGAGCGTGAAGTAACGGTTGGTGGCGCCGAACCAGCTCAAGGTGAGTCGCTGTTCCCGACTGGATTCGTTCGGCCAGATGTCGAACTTCTGCATCGAGGCGTCGTCGTCCACCGCGACGCCGCCCGCGGCACCGCGTTCGGCGACGATGTCGAGGAGCGCCTGTCGCTCGTAGAGCTGGCCGTTCGCGATCACGCTGGCCTGACCCGGATCGCGATCCTTCGGCATCAGATAGCCGAAGTGGAATCGACGCACTTCGATGAACGAGCCCTTGTCGCGATCGAGGTCCCCGGGGCCGTACTGGACCCAGCGGACGTCGGCATCGCGGTCACCGAGGTTTTCGATGCGCTGTTCGAGGGCGATGTCGTAGCCGTTGTCGGCGAGCTTGTAGTGACGGCTGATCCGGAACGTCGCGGTTCCGGTTTCCCCATCGGCGATCTCGGTCTCGAAGGCGCCGGGGCCCGTCTCGGACCAGACCGCGCCGAAGAGGGGGACGAAGACGCCGTCGATCTCGACACCCGCCGCGGAAAGCAGGGGGATCGCATTGGATCCGAGGGAGGAGCGATTCAGGGAATACCGGGCGTCTTCGGCGGGAAGCGGAAGCTCCGGGTTCGCGAAGTGGGCGGCGGCGGCCCGCTTCTCGCGGGCTTCCAGCCAGAACTCGCTGAACACGATCGAGTCGATGCCGGCGCTTCCGGCCGAGAATCGGATCCGATAGCGATCCGTCGCGGGATCGAGGGAACCGAGGTCGCTTGGCGCACCCTCGATCGGGCCGCGGGACGGTCGGGCCAGCCAGGTCGCCGTGGCCGCAGCCGCTTCGTCGGCAGCGTCGACATCGGTCGTCGCGACGGTCTCCGTGCCGGTCTCGGTCGTGGCCTCGGTCGCATCCGAGTCCGCCGGGGCGGCGGGCTCCGGCGCGGTGGTCGTCTCGGAATCGGCGGTCGCGACCGTCTCGGGCTCGGTCTCGGTCTCGGTCGAGGCGGGGTCGGCAGCTTCGGCGACGGTCGATTCGGTGGGATCGGGCGCGGGTGCGGAATCGCCACCCTGGGGTCGCAGGAACGCGACCACCAGAATGATGCCCGCGATGAGCAGGACGACGCTGGTGACGATGCGACGGCGTTTTTCGGGGGTCATCGGGAGGGTCTGGGGGCGTTGAAGGCGGCGTCGGGAAATCGGGCCCGACGTCCGGCCGGAATGGGCTCAGCGACCTTGGAAGAGGCGGTCGCCCAGCCAGTCGTCGAGTCGATCGATGGCGTAGATCTTCTCTGCGACGGCGGTGATGTCGTACTCGAGCCGGTAGAAGTTGACGCGGTGCGGGGCGTCATCACCGGTTTCGAGGATCGCGTAGCTCGCCCGATCATCCTGATCGCGGGGCTGGCCGACGCTGCCGGGATTGACGATCGCCTTCTCATCGGGGTCGAAGACATGGACGCCGATGAGGGCGGGATCGTCGGGATCCTCGTGACCGAGCGAGCTCGGCCGCATGAAGTCCGGCCCATCCTCTTCGGTGTGGATGAAGACACCGGGGACGTGGGTGTGACCGACCAGGCAGCGTTCGTCGATCATCTCGAAGATCCGACGGACCTTCGCGGGGTCGTCCCGGATGTCCTCGTCGAAGAGGTATTCGTTGATCGGCTTCCGCACCGATCCGTGGACGCAGGTGTAGAGCTTCTCGTGGAGCTGCCGCGTCTTGATCCGGTTCAGGAAGTCGAGCCTGCGGTTGCCGGACTTGGGATCCTTCTCGACCGCTTCCTCGAGAACGTCCCGCGTCCAGTGGGCCGCGTCCTTCGCGACGACGTTGAAGTTGGTGGGTTCGTAGAGGACCGCGAAGTCGTGGTTGCCCATGAGGCTCCACGCGCAACGCTCCGCCACGAGGTCGACGCACTCGATCGGATTGGGTCCGTAGCCGACGATGTCCCCGAGGCAGACGATCTCGTCGACGCCGCGACGACCGATGTCCGCCAACACCACCTGGAGGGCGTCGAGGTTCCCGTGGATGTCACTGATCAGGGCGGTCCGCACGCGATGCTCCGGCCGTTCTCACTCCCAACGTGGATCCGGCGCACGAAGAGGTGCCGGGGATCGGGAATGCTACGGCCTACGGCGCCGGATCGTCAACGATCGGGGGTTTCACCCGACATTTCTCCACCGTCCGACGCGGTTGACCAGGCCGGCGATGCTTCGGGCGAGATCATCCCGCCGGACCGGTTTCGGGAGGTAGTCGTCGCAGCCGGCCTGGAGGCAGATGTTCCGATCTCCGGGCATCGCGTTGGCCGTCAGCGCGAGGATCGGGACCTCCAGACCCGCATTTCGGATCCGTCGAGCCGCTTCGTAGCCGTCGAGGACCGGCATCTGCATGTCCATGACGATCACGTCGAAGGGCTCCCGGGTCCCGTCCATGACCGCCTCCACCGCCGCGGCGCCGTCTTCGACCGCGTGGACCCTGGCCCCGAGCCGGCTCAGAAGGTGGGTGATCAGTCGCCGATTGTCGAGGCCGTCCTCCGCCAGGAGCACCCGGAGGCCGGTGGGTATCTCGGTCCTGGTCCGGACTTCGGGGTGGTGGACGGTCGGTGGTGCCGAGACGATTGCCGTGAACGTGGAGCCCACGCCGGTCGTGCTGCGGACCTCCAGTCCGCCGCCCAGCATTTCGCACAGTCGTCTGGAGATCGTCAGTCCCAGTCCGGTGCCACCGAATCGTCGGGTCGTCGATCCGTCCGCCTGCTGGAAGGGCTCGAAGATCCGGGTCGCCTCGAGGTCGCTCATTCCGATCCCGGTGTCGCTCACGACCAGTCGGATCCGGTCGTCGCGATCCGTCGATCGAAGTTCGACCGTGATCCGGCCTTCGGCGGTGAACTTGATCGCATTGCCGAGCAGGTTGACCACGATCTGCCGGAACCGGAGCGGGTCCAGCGACACCGCCCGGTGGATGTCGTCGTCGATCACCACGTCGAGTTCGAGCGACTTGCGATCGATCTGTCCGCGGAAGGACTCGGCCACGTCGCGGACGCAGCCGCGGACGTCCATCGGCACGCGATCCGTCTCGGTGCGACCCGCTTCGATCTTCGAGAGATCGAGGATCTCGCTGACCAGGGCCAGCAGGTGTTCGCCGTTGCCGCGGACCGTCTGCAGGATCGATCGACGTGCCGCGGGATCCGCGTCCTCTTCGGCGAGCAGATCGGCGTAGCCGATGATCGCGGTGAGCGGGGTCCGGATCTCATGGCTCATGTTGGCGAGGAATTCGGTCTTCGCTCGGGTCGCGTGGACCGCGGCGGCCCGCGCCTCCTCCAGTTGCCCGTTCCGTTCCTGGAGGTCGACCCGGATCCGCTCGAGATCCCGGGCGAGCTTGGCCTGTTCGCTCAGCGCTGCGAGCAGTTCGTCGCCGGTCCGGGTGGCGAGCGATCCGGCGATCAGGTCGTCGGTCGCCGGCAGTGCGATGCCCTCGAGGTGACCGGAACCACCGCTCGCATCGCGATCGAGTCCGCCGATGAACCTGATCGGTCGCCAGTCACCGTCGGTGGTCCGCATGCGGACCCTGCAGTCGATCGGATCGTTCCGCTCGATCGCGGCGTCGATGGCGAAGTGGAACTGACCGAGATCCTCGGCGTGGATCCTGCTCAGAAGTCCCGAGAAGGACATCCGGCCCGTCTCGGAAGGTGCCCCGAGGAGCGTCTGGAATCGTTCGTCGTGCCAGGCGACGCCGTCTTCGAGGCACCATCGCCAGCAGCCGGCATCGGCGTTCCGGCACGCGGCGCCGCGGGCGATGTCGGATCGACGTCCTCGGAGGCTGGTCGAGAGTCCGAGGATGCAGGCGAACATCAGGGCGAGTCCGATCCCCGCCACCAGGGCCGATTCGACCACGAGCCCGGTCGCCGATCCGACCCCGCCGGCGAGGGTCAGCAGCAGCCAGATGCCGTTCGAATCCCGTGTCGATCCACGCCTGCGGGGCGTTGCCGACGCGGCGATCGCCGGTCCGGTCGAGCCGGCCGATCCATCGGTCGCTGGCGTTTCGGCTTCACCCATGTCGATCGAATCTCCTCCCAGGGCATCGACCTGCCGGAAGCTCGACTTCGCCATCGGCCGCCGATCCACGGGAACTGCCGGCACCCGGATTCCGGTCGTGCCTTCCCGCGGGTCGGTGAAGCGGGGTCGGGGCGTTTTCGGACCTCCCGGTCGGATGGGGATCGCGTCCGCGGGGGAGGGATGGAACCTCGCGCTCGGCTACAATGTCCGACCTCATTCGACGCAGAACGCCGCTTCGACCGGGATCGCGCATCGACCTCGGAACCGGACGGCCGGACATCAAGGGACATCATGGCCGACTCCAAGCATTACGACCTCATCGTCATCGGTTCCGGACCCGGCGGATACGTCGCGGCGATCCGGGCCGGCCAGCTCGGGCTGAAGACCGCGTGCATCGAACGCGGCAAGCTCGGAGGCGTCTGCCTCAACTGGGGCTGCATTCCGACCAAGGCGCTGCTGCACAACGCGGAGCTCTACCAGGAGGCGATCACCCACGGTTCCGACTGGGGCCTGGAGATCGATCCGAAGGACGTGAAGGTCGACTGGGACAAGATCATCGGCCGGAGCCGGAAGATCACCGGCACGCTCAACAACGGCGTCGGCTTCCTGCTCAAGAAGAACAAGGTCGACCACTACGAAGGCCACGCCCGCATTCTCAAGGGTGCGACCGGCGGCACGCCGTGCGAGGTCGAAGTGCTCGCCGCCGACGACGACTACTACCACGGTGGCGGCGGCAAGTCCGAGGGGAAGATCACCGCGGATCGCGTGCTGATCGCCACCGGCGCCTCTCCGCGACAGCTTCCGTTCGCGAAGAGCGACGGCAAGACGGTCTTCACCAGCTACGAACTCCTCACCATCGACCACTGCCCGAAGTCCATGATCGCGGTGGGTTCCGGCGCGATCGGCATGGAGTTCGCCTACTTCATGAACGCGTTCGGCTGCGAGGTCACGGTCGTCGAGATGATGGATCGGATCCTGCCCGTCGAGGACGACGACGTGTCGAAGGTCGCGAAGAAGGCCTTCGAGAAGCAGGGGATCAAGTTCAAGACCGGGGCGACCGTGCAGGACATCAAGTCCGGCAAGGGCGGGGCGAAGGTCACCATCGCGGATGCGAAGGATCCGTCGAAGACCGAGGTCCTCGACGCCGAGGTCGTGCTGGTCGCGATCGGGGTGAAGGGCCGGTACGACGGGCTCTTCGACGAGTCGCTGGGAATCAAGGTCGAGCGGGATCACATCGTGACCGACGCGAAGACCTCGGACGATCCGACCTACCAGACCAGCGTGCCCGGGATCCACGCGATCGGCGACATCATCGGCGCACCCTGGCTCGCCCACGTCTCCAGTGAGGAAGGCGTGATCGCGGTCGAGAAGATGGCCGGCCACAAGCCCGTCGCCATCGACTACGACGGCATCCCCGGCTGCACCTACACCAACCCGCAGATCGCCTCGGTCGGACTGACCGAACGGGCCTGCAAGGAGCAGGGGATCAAGTACAAGACCGGCGCGTACCAGCTGAAGTCGCACGGCAAGGCGATCGCCACCGGCCACACCGAAGGCCTCGTGAAGGTGATCACCAGCGAGCCCTACGGCGAGATCATCGGTTGCCACATCATCGGTGCGGATGCCAGTGAACTCATCGCTGAGATGGGACTCGCGAAGCGACTCGAAGCGACGGCCGAGGACATCATCTCGACGATCCACGCCCATCCGACGATGGCGGAGTCGATGCACGAAGCGGTGCTCGCCACCGAAGGCCGCGCGATCCACGCCTGAGCGGATCCGCGAAGCAATCACGAAACGGGCCGGCGCCGGGCGCCGGCCCGTTTCATGTGTTCTCATGGTGCGTCCGTTTCAGGCCCCGCGATCGTCGCCGAGGAGATCCGCGAGTCCCTCGACCCAGCGCGGGCAGTCCTCCACGGCGAGCACGATGTTCTCGAGGCTTCCGAGGTGCGGACTCGAGATCCGGACCCGATCGCCGACGTGATGGGTGAAACCATCGCCCGGCACCGTGGTTCCGTCGGCTCGTGGTCGGTCCCGGGTCGGCGCGAACATGGTCCCGAGGTAGAGGACCACGCCGTCCGGCCAGTCGTGGCCGTCGAACAACTGCGCCGCGAGGTCCTCCGGATCACGACTGATCTTCTTCATGGAGCAGTCGTCTTGAAGGGTGAAACGATCGTCGGCGCCCTCCACGTCGAGCGTCACGGTCTCGTGGCGGACCACGTCGAGATCGAAGTCGCCGCCCAGATGCCGATCGAAGAGGCGGATGAACGGGCCGATGGCGGCGCTGCCGCGATTGTCCTTCGCACGTCCGAGGAGCAGGGCGCTCCGGCCTTCCCAGTCCCGAAGATTCACGTCGTTGCCGAGGGTCGCGCCGACCACCCGTCCATCGGGGGCGCAGGCGAGGACCACTTCGGGTTCGGGGTTGTTCCAAACGCTGTCCGAACGGATTCCGACCGGCATGCGGGTGCCCACCGCCGACATCGGGCTGGCCTTGGTGAAGATCTCGGCGTCCGGACCGAGGCCGACCTCGAGGTACGGACTCCACCGGCCGGCGGCGATCATCGCCTCCCGGAACCGAATCGCCTCGGGCGAACCGGGACGCAGGTCCGCCACGTCGCCGCCGATCGTCTCGAGGATCCGGGTGCGGGCCCCGGCGGCGAGCGACGCATCGCCGTGCGTGGCCTCCTCGATCACCCGTTCCAGCATGCTCTCGACGAAGGTGACGCCCGCGGCCTTGATGGGCTGGAGGTCCACCGGTGAGAGGAGGTGTGGTTTCGCTCGGTCGCCGATCGACTCGAGCGCGTCCGAAAGGACGGCGAGCGTGATCGGCTCGGCGAGCTCGGCGACCACGTGTGCCGCGGGATCGGGCTCGCGGAGGATGTGGGTGATGGTGCGATCCGGCAGTTCGACGAGCCGGTCGCCGATCACCCGCACCGGGACACCGCGTCGTCGCGCGGGGCACCAGCAGCGGCCGACCAGGATCCCAGGATCACCGGTCGGTAGCGTGCAGTCTCGAGGGGCGCGGTTCATGCCCGTCGATCATCGTCGGGTGGGGGCGATCCTGTCCAGCCCCGGCGTCGCTTGGCGTCGCTTGGCGTCGGCGTGGCTCGCTCAGTCGCCGCCGCCCTCGCCACCACCGGAGGCCCCGCCGCCTTCGCCCTGGCCGCCGCTTCGACGCCGTCGTCGTCGGCGACGCTTCTTCTTCGGTGCACCGGCACCGTCTCCACCGCCCTCGGCGCTCGGCGCGGGTCGCGGGCTTTCGCCGCCCGGGGTTCCGGACTCGCCGCCCGAGGTACCGGGTTCGCCGCCTTCGCCCGACTTTCGTCGACGACGTCGGCGACGCTTCTTCCTGGGACCGGCGTCTTCGCCGTCGCCCTCGCCCGTGGTCGGGTCACCGGTTTCGGGTCGCGGCGCGGTCGCGGTGCCGTCCTCGTTCTCCGAGATGGTCTTGTGTTCGGCCTGTCGATCGGACTTCGACTTGCGCCGCCGGCGCTTCCGCTTCTTGTCGTCGGTCTGCTCCGCGACCTCGGGGCCGCCGAGTCCGCGGAACGGATCGGGTTCCGGCGCCTTGACGGGACAGTCGTCCGGATCACAGAGATCCTCGACCGGCACCGCGACCTCGCGGCCGTCCTCTTCGAGGCGGACGAGGACCAGCTGCACGAGAATCTTGCTGTCGAGCACGATGCCCGGACCCTCGGGGGTGCCGACGCGCGTCTTGCGGTGCGGCAGTCGCTTCTTGAGATCGTCGTAGGTCTCGTCCTCGTACCGGAGGCAGCACATCAGACGCCCGCACCGGCCCGAGATCTTCAGGGGATCGAGCGTCGCCTTCTGGATCTTCGCGGAACGCATCGAGACCGGCTTGAGGACCTTGAGGAAGTTCTTGCAGCAGCAGTGCTGGCCGCACTTCTCGTAGTCGGCGACCAGTCGCGCCTCGTCCCGGCCACCGACCTGCCGCATCTCGATCCGGGTTCCGAATTCCGCCGCGAGGTCCTTGAGCAGGAGTCGGAAGTCGACCCGGTCCTCGCTCATGTAGTAGACCGAGAGCTGTTCCTCGCCGAGGATCGGTTCGACGTCCACGACCTGCATGTCGAGGGCGTGCTCCTGGACCATCCGCTTGACGACCTTGACCTTCTCCATCGCGGTCGACTTGATCGCGGACCAGTCGTTGAGATCCTCGATCGTCGCCACCCGGAGGATGCGTCCGTCGGTGCGGAACGGATAGTCCTTGCCGCCCGAGGCCTTGATGTAGTCGAGCATCTCCGACCGCGAGACCGCCTTGCCGCAGCCGGCGTTCGGGCAGGTCGTGGTCAGCATCTCGACCAGCTCGGTCCCGCGGTGGGTCTTCGCCACCATCTTCGAACCGCAGCCGGGCTTGGCGTCCCCGGAGTAGGGGTACTCGGCGACGCGACGCATCGACCCCACTCGCACCACGATGGTGGACGGCGACTCGAGGCGGGCGTACTGCTCCGCGTCGGACATCGCCTCTCGGCGGGAGGGATCGGCATCTTCTTCGAAGACGGGCAGGGGAAAGATGGACATGGTGAACGCGTCTCGAAAGTTGATACATCCACCACCCCGACGGCTTCGGAACGGGCCGTCGTACTTCGATCCGGGGTCGAGGATGTCGTCGAGCGGGGTTTTCGGCCCCGAAACGCCGCTCGACAGGCGGATCGGGTGGTAACGCGTTGGTTTCTCGATCCTACCGGATGACGGCGTCCGACGCCCCCACGTGCCCTTCATGCACATGAAGTCGTGGTCGGCCGGTGCGTGATCGGCGTTCGAAGGTGGGTCCCGGGACGGCCCGGTGGGGACGGACCGGGGATCAGATGACGTCGTCCCCGTCGGCGGGAAGATCCGCGATCTCCAGACCGTCGGCCTCGTGCTCGGCCTTCTTGCCTTCCCGGTGCACTCCGCCCTTCAGTTCCGAGAGGCCCAGGCGTCGCCGTTCACTGAAGATCAGTCGGATCGGCACTTCGCTGTACGGCA
>Ga0315320_10003348_pt1 | contig 13180 bp, 7 predicted proteins | sample M140m21515metaG_FD_203458 | JGI IMG/M metagenome (GOLD analysis project Ga0315320, IMG submission 203458) | Ammonia-oxidizing marine archaeal communities from Monterey Bay, California, United States - M1 40m 21515 | ecosystem: Environmental > Aquatic > Marine > Coastal | place: USA: California...
GGGCGAGCAGACCGAAGAGTCTCATTTGTCCGCCACCGAGTTCGAAGTAGAGGGCGACGTGATCTGGGAGGAATGAGTTCCTCGAGTTGAAGCCCGCGACAAACCTTCCTTTCCTCTCCATTCCGGGCGGGTGGTATAAAGAGAAATGCGTTTTCGCGTTCGGAAGAGAGTCGATCGGCCCCTCGTGTTGCAATGGTTGTGCGCGGTTTCGCTTCTGACAGGCTGCCTGGGCCCAGCCGAAACGAATGACATAGCCCCCTCTGTTCAAACCGTCGGAGACTTCCAGTTCGGCGAGCCAGTGGTCTGTGACTCTCCCGACCCAGGCTTTGACCGCTTCATCAACGAGGCCGCCTCTCGGGGCTTCTCGGAACCCCAGACTTCCGGCGGTGCCATATCACCTCCTCAAGACACTCTGTTGGGCGGATCCTTCTCCGTCGAGGATCTGGATGCAGACGGTGATCTAGACGTCGCGATGTTCCAACTGACCGGAGAGCCGAGGGTGCTTCGGAACGATGGAACCGGTCACTACACCACAGTCCCGCAGGGCTGGAGCACCGACGCCACGGGGCTCGACATGGTCGCAGGCCAGGGAGCCATCGATCTCAACGAGGATGGTCTTCCTGACATCGTCAGCTCCGGGCCTGGTCGAATGCGAGTCTCCTGGAACCTGGGGGGACTTGTTTTCTCAGCCCCCGAGAGGCTCTACGCCCCGCCCGAAGGCGCTGATGCGGGGCTCCACACCACCATGAGTTGGGGCGATTTGGATGGCGACGGCGACCTCGACGTCTTGCTCCCTGGTCTGATCAATCTGGGAATACTCCCTTCTCCTCCCGGCTCCCCTGGCGCTCGGGAGCCGGAACCGGGGGTCGCCGATCTCGTTCTGCGAAACGATTCCGGTTCCTTCGAGCTGGTGGAGGAGCTCACTCCCGCGGGGGTCCCCGGCGGTACCTTTGTGAGCACGCTCACCGATCGAGACCTTGACGGGGACCTCGACCTCTTTGTCGCTTCGGAGGGGGGCCACTACGGCGCACCTCTCTCCGCTTTCTATCGCAACGACATGAGCGAGGGTGCGCAGTGGAGCTTCGTCAACGACGCTCCCGACCTTGCGGCTGACCTACCAATGTCGGGGATGGGCGTAGCCACCTGGGACTTCAATGAAGACGGCCTCTTCGATTACTGCCTCACCGATCTCGGCCCGGCCGTCTGCCTCGTCTCTCTTGATGGTGGCCCCTACACCGAATCGGCGACCGCCCTCAACCTGGTCCCCGAAGGGGGAGAGGAGCTGATCTTCTGGTCCTTGGAGATTCTCGATTTAGACAACGACGGCGCGGTCGACGCGGTGACCTCTGGTGGGCCCCCCACACCTGGCGCCACGGGGCCCGACGGAGCACCTATCGAGAACCAGCCTGACGTCATCTGGCAAGGCTCCTGGGTGGACGTAGGCGGCCAGGAGAGCCCGACGTTTGTAGACCGCACCGACGAGTTGGGCTTCGGAGACACCGCTGATCACTACGGGCTCGTGGCCGCAGACCTCAGCGGCGATGGTTTCCTCGACATCTTGACCATGGGGAACGAGGGCCTTCCTGTCCTCTGGATGAATCAGTGCGGAGACGGACGTTGGCTCGAGGTGGAGCTCGTTGGACCGCCTGCCAACCAGCAAGGCTGGGGAGCGCGCCTGGAAGCAAGCGTCGATGGGCACACGCAGCTCCACGAACTCCAGAACATTCGCGCCTTCGCACAAGGCCCATCGCGGTTCCACATTGGGGCAGGCGACGCCGACGTTGTCGACTCACTACGCATTGTCTGGCCCGATGGAGAGGTGAGCGAAGCAGTCGACGTACCAGTGAACCGCGCGGTCATCGTTCGGCACTCACTGGCTCCATGAACTCCGCGAGCGGGTGTTGACCTCGGGCTCGTGAGGCTCAATCTCGGGAGGCGATACTCCCAGGTACTTTTCGGCCGTTTTCGATCTGCACCAAACGAGACCCCATAACGGCGGTAATCTACCGGTGTGAACGCTTCTCACCCCTTGCTTCTCTGTGCGCTGTCCGTGGCGCTGCTTCTCCCCGGCTGCCCATCGGAGTCACCACCCCCTGACCCCACGCCGCCGACCGCGCCCATGGTCAACCCATGGAACGAGGGGCCCTATGGGGTGAACGTACGCGACACCGCGCGCAACTTTGAACTGGACGTCATCGACCCTGGGGTAGATCCCGATGAGGAGTACGCTTTCGACCTTCGTGACCGGTGGAACGGAGAGGACAGCTATGTCTTTCTGCAGCACACGGGGAACAACACAGCCGACCTCTGGAACAGCAGCCTGCTCGACCTACTGGCTGGACACTGCCGCTTTGGCTCATGCTCCGACCCGTCCGTGCCGAACGTGCATTATTTCTTCATCTCTGCTCGCTCGGACTGGGAGAGCGACTACGAGACGATGTCGGACCGGATCCGCGCTGCGCTCGACGAATTGGATGACGACGACCCCGAGTATGGCTCTGACCACTGGGGTCCCCGGCTCCATATCGCTACAGAGACACGAGACGAGCTCGGTGGACTCCTCGAAGAGGTTCTCAAGGCGTGGCCACAGCAATCGTCAAGCTCCGGTGGGTGGAGCCGCCAGGGCTTCGCGATCGACCGGATGCAACGACTCCGCGAAATTGGCCTGACCCGCTTCGTGGGAGACGGGTTCACCAATGAGATGTGGTTCGTCAACAACCTACCCCGTCACTACAACGCACAGTACGAGCGGGAGGTCTTCCTGCGTGACAACCCGGCAGACGTCACGATTCCCCTCTGGAACGGAGAGGTCGTCGGAGGCGGAGGCCGGTTTGCAGAGGTCGAGTTACCGTCCGCAGAAGACATGGCGAAGTACGACACCCTTGAGATCGACCTGACCATGGGTTGCATCGAAGGGGGGGCGGACAAGAATTGCTTCGAATGGGACTACAAGGCGCATATGGAGATCTGCGAAGTCGAAGTGGACCCTCCGACCTTGCCCGAGACCTGCACGTACGCATTCGAGGACCGTCTGGCCGGAGTGAACATCGAGGCTGACACTCTCGCCTGCACGTGCTCATCCCCCTACGACGGAGTCGTGGAGCGAGAGCGCACGTGCAACGCCGTCGAGGCTGAGGACGGTGAGGTTGTCGGCACGTGGAGTGCCTGCCCGTGCGCCTGCAGTTCCGAGGTCGCCCGCTGGATCACGAGCTACCACCGCCATGGACGCTGGCTGACGGACATCAGCCCATCACTGGCCTTTCTTCAGGGTGGCGGTCCGGCCCGCCTCAAGTTCCAGACCTCCTACAACTACGAGATGAAGGCGGAGCTCAGGCTCAGCGACCGCGGACGCGACAAGCGGCCTATCTCCGCGATTCCTCTCTGGGGAGGCGGTGGTTTTGGCTCGAACTACAACGCCGCCCATGAACCCATCGAGTTCGAGGTTCCGCCCGGCGCCACCGGAGCCGAGGTCATCGCGTTTATCACCGGACACGGCTTCAACTCCGACGAGGCGAACTGCGCGGAGTTCTGTCCACACACACACCACTTCTCGGTGAACGGTGGAGACGAGAAGATTCAATCCAATGAGGAGGCGGACGACTGGATGGGCTGCATCCCACAGATCGACGACGGCGCAGTGCCCAATCAGTACGGGACGTGGTACCTCGGTCGCGGTGGCTGGTGCCCCGGACTCGACGTTCCTCCCTTCCGGGCCGACGTCAGCGCAGACCTCGACTTCAGCGGAGGACCAAACGTGATCTCATACAGAGCCTCGCTCTACGGCCAGCCTCCAAACAACGCCGGCAGCATCTGGATGAGCAGCTACCTCGTGTTCACCCAGTAAGAAGCTCTCGCTTCGCCCTGTTGCTGCCGCCTCGGCCGCCCTCGCCCCAGGTCGCTGAAAGCGACGACTGCGCCGATGGGTAGCTCACCCTTCATCAGGGTCGAGCAAACCCGTCGCGGACGCTATCTGAGACCTCGTCGCGGACGCTATCTGAACTCGGCCATGAGCTCCTGGAGCTTGTCGTTTCCAGGACACAGCGTGTCAAACGGAATCCCGATCACGGGGCCCGGGGCCGAGTTGTTCATGGAGTGCATGTCGGTGTTGTTTTCTTCGAGATACAGCATGCCGGTCGCCACCTCCCCCGCTTCCTTGAGCGCAGTCAGGTGCTTGAAGACCGCTCCCCGGTCACTGGGGTCGTAGTCTTGATCGACCGGATGCAGTGTCACGACGCTGCCGTCATGCAACTTCACGCGGTTCGCCTTCCCGATGTCCTGCTTTGCTTCCACTGGCGAGCGAAGCGGCACTAGGTCAGCCTCGGTGACCGCGTGGTAATGCTCGCGGGTGTACATGTACGACTTCGTGCTCCCCTTGTGGTCATTGAACGCCACGCAAGGTGAAATGACATCCACGAAGGCGAATCCGCGATGGCGCAGGGCCGCTTCCAGGATTGGGACCAGGTGCTCCTTGTCACCGGAGAATCCCCGAGCCACAAACGTGGCGCCGAGTGTAAGCGCCAACATCACGGGATCGATCGGCCGGGCTTCGTTGACCTCACCCTTCTTGCTCCGAGAACCCACATCGGCCGAGGCTGAGAACTGGCCCTTGGTGAGTCCATAGACCCCATTGTTCTCGAGTACGTAGGTGAGGTTCACGTTCCGTCGGATGGCGTGGCAGAACTGGCCTAGGCCAATCGAGAGCGAATCACCATCGCCGCTGATGCCGATGTACACGAGGTCCTGATTCGCAGCGTTCGCACCGGTCGCGACCGAAGGCATCCGTCCATGCACCGAGTTGAACCCGTGCGCCTCGCCAAGGAAATATGTCGGCGTCTTGCTCGAACAACCGATCCCACTCAGCTTGACCGCCTTGTACGGCTCGATTCCAAGGCGCCAAAACGCTTGAATAATCGCGGCAGTCGTCGAGTCGTGGCCGCAACCAGCACAGAGAGTGCTCAGCGAGCCCTCGTAGTCCCGCACCGTCAGGCCAATGGCGTTCTTTGGCAGGCCCGGGTGCCTCGCTACGGGCTTCTTGATGTAGCTCATTCCTGCACCTTCTTGATGCCGTTGACCACGTGGTGGGCGCTGAGTGGCAGCCCGTTGTAGTTGGTCACAGAGGTGATGAAGCGTTTCTCAATGTCCGTCTCGAGCAGCAAGATGCGATGAAGTTGCCCGTCCCGGTTCTGCTCCACGATGTAGTTGGTCTCATGTTCCCGGAGGAACTCCTCAACGCAGTCCGCGAAAGGAAACGCCCGAATCCGCATGTAGTCCACCGCGACGCCTTGCTCTGCGTACTCCGCGATGGCTTCGCGAACCGCGCGGTCGCAGCCCCCCAGGGTGACGATGCTGAACTTCGCGCCCTCGGAGCGCTCGATGATTGGCTGCGGAGAGGTCGCCCCGGAGCTATTCACTTTCCGCTTCAAGCGGTCCACCACCTCCTGGTAGAGCACGCTGTCCTCGGTGTAGCGACCGTATTTGTCGTGACCCGACCCCCGGGTGAAATATGCACCCTTTGGGTGCACACCTGGGAGAGTGCGGTAGGGAATCTCGTCGCCATCCACATCGAGGTACCGGTAGAAGTTCTCCATGGACTCGAGCTGCTCGGCGGTCAGCACCTTCCCCCGGTCGGGCACGTAGCTGTCGTCCCACTCAAAGCGGGGCACCATCCAGTCGTTCATCCCGATATCGAGGTCTGACAAGACGAAGACAGGTGTCTGGTAGCGCTCTGCGAGGTCGAAGGAGTCCCTCGCCATCGTGAAGCACTCGCCTGGGTCCGCTGGGAACAGCGCGATGTGCGCGGTGTCGCCATGAGAAGCGTAGATCGTGGAGAACACGTCTCCCTGCTGGGTTCTCGTGGGCATGCCCGTGCTCGGGCCAGTGCGCTGGATATTGAAAAAGACGCTCGGAATTTCCGCGTAGTAGGCGAGTCCGAGGAACTCATTCATCAGCGAAATGCCTGCACCGCTCGTACTCGTAAACGAACGCGCTCCGGCCCAGCCCGCTCCAATGGTCATCCCCGCAGCGGATAACTCGTCCTCCGCCTGCATGATGATGACGTTGCGGGTGCCGTCCTCATTCTTGCGGTATCGCTCGGAGAACCGAGTAAAGCCATCTACCAGCGAAGTCGACGGAGTGATCGGATACCAGGCGGCAACCGTCGCACCCGCGAAGACACACCCCAGCGCAGCCGCCGTGTTTCCATCGATCATGATGTGGTCGGACGTCTTGTCGAGCGACTCGAGCCGAATAGGCAAAGGGCACGTGAAGTGTGCCCGGGCGTAGTCCTCACCCAACTTCAACGCCTGTCGGTTCGCCTCCAGCAGGTGGGCTTTCCTACTGAACTTCTCATTCAGCATCTCCTGGACAACGTTCATGTCCAGATTGAGCAGCGCGACCAAGGCCCCCACGTACGTAATGTTCTTAAGGAGAACCCGCGTCCGGCTGCCCTGAAACGACTCCCCGCACATCCGTGCGAGGGGAATCCCGATGAAGTGGATGTCGTCTCGCTCCAGCGCGGCATCAAGAGGCCACGTGGAGTCGTACAGAAGCCAGCCACCGGCCGCCACCGTCGCGACGTCCTTCGCATACGTCTGCGGGTTCATCGCAATCACGATGTCGAAGACCGGAGTTCGAGCCGTATGACCCTCTCCGTTGACCCGGATCTCGTACCAAGTGGGGAGCCCCTGGATGTTCGACGGGAACACATTTTTGCCCGAAATGGGGATCCCCATCCGGAAAATGGCCTGCATCAACATGCCGTTTGCGCTCGCGGAGCCCGTCCCGTTCACAGTAGCGATCTTGATCGCGAAATCGTTGACGCCACCGGCTGAGCGCATGGCCTGCTCGCCCGACGGGGCGGCTGTTGGAGCATTCAAGACACTTACCTCGCTGCGTGGGGAATTTTGAGGTCCATTAACGCCATGTCCCAAGCCGCCGTGGGGCAGCGCTCAGCGCAGAGACCGCAGTGAACACAGAGGTCTTCGTCCTTCACCATCACGCGACCCGTCTGCGGTAAATCCGCGGAGACATAGAGATCTTGGGCGAGATTCAACGCCGGAACGGTGAGGCGTTGGCGCAGTGCATCCTCAGGGCCGTTCGCCGTCATGGTCAGGCAGTTGACCGGGCAGATATCAATGCACGCGTCGCACTCAGTGCAGAGCGGCGCGTCGAACTCGGTGTGGACATCGCAATTGAGGCAGCGCTGAACCTCTCGGGCGGTCTGCTCTATGTCGAAGCCCAGCTCGACCTCGAGACTCAATTCCTTAAACCGCGCGGTGAGGTCCGCGTGATTCATCTTCGTACGACCCTTGCTGCTGTAGTCGTTGCTGTACGACCACTCGTGCAAACCCATCTTCGCGCTAGTCAACTCCACCTGATGGGGCGCGCGCTCAGTCAGAGGGATCCCCTGGCAGTAGTTGTGCAAGGAGATAGCTGCCTGGTGACCGTGCTCTACGGCCCAGATGATGTTCTCGGGGCCCCAGGCCGCATCACCGCCAAGAAACACGCCGTCCCGGGTGCTCTGGAAAGTGACTTTGTCCACGACTGGCATGTCCCACTTCCCAAACTCAATCCCGATGTCTCTCTCGATGAATGGGAACGCATTGTCCTGCCCGATGGCGAGGATGACGTCATCACAAGGAATGAGAACCTCGTCCAGCTTGGTGGACTTGAGACGTCCTGTGTCTGGTTCCTCATGCCACTCGACGATGTCGAACATCATCCCAACAAGCTTGCCGCTCTCGACCACAAACGCTGCGGGGCTGTGGTTTTCGAACACGTTCACCAGCTCCTCTTCCGCGTCCTCCAACTCCCAGGGCGACGCCTTGAAGTAGCGCCGATCTTTTCGAGCCATCACCTTCACGTCGCTCCCGCCTAGGCGCTTGCTGGTGCGGCAGCAATCCATCGCGGTGTTGCCCACCCCGATGACGAGGACCCGGGGCCCGACAGAGTCAATGTGCTCAAAGTGCACAGACTCGAGCCACTCAATGCCGATGTGGATGTTTGCGTCGGCTTCCTGACGACCAGGGAGGTTTAGCTCCTTGCCCTTCGGTGCTCCCGTTCCGATGAAGACGGCGTCATAACCATCTTCATCCAGCAGCGCCTTGAGGCTCTCTACCCGATGGTTGTAGTGGATCGTGACGCTCCCCATGTCGAGGATCGCGTCGACCTCAGACTCCAGGACCTGCGCGGGTAGGCGGAAGGAGGGGATATTGGTCCGCATCAAGCCACCAGGCTTGGGCAGAGCCTCGAAGATCGTGACCTCGTAGCCCAGCGGCGCGAGGTCATTGGCGACGGTCAACGACGCGGGACCCGCGCCAATCAGAGCGACCTTCTTCCCGTTGGTCACCTCGGGAGAGCGGGGGAGGAGCTCGCTGACATCCCCCTTCAGGTCCGCTGCGACTCGCTTGAGTCGGCAGATCGCCACTGGCTTCTCTTCGACCCGGCCGCGACGACAGGCGGGCTCACAGGGCCGGTCACATGTTCGGCCCAGGATCCCTGGGAACACATTGCTCTTCCGGTTGAGCATGTACGAGTCGGTGTACTGCCCCTGGGCAATGAGCCTGATGTACTCAGGCACGTTGGTGTGGGCCGGACAGGCCCACTGGCAGTCCACAACTTTGTGGAAATACGACGGGTCGGAGGTGTCGGTCGGCTGCATGGCTCGCAAAGTGTACGCTTCCCTAGGGTTGAAGACATTGACCCGACCCACGAATGAACCGGTATTCATCGCACGCAAGCCCTTCAAATAGTCTCAGAAGATCTTTCAATCGATGCCGAGCCACCCGAATCGGGGGCGGGGACCCCAGGCACTATCGACAGTTTCGCGAGGCGCGAAATGATGATTGGCGCTCCAACCACTCCACCCCGCTTAGAATGGGTGGCCGGGTCCTCGAAGAGCCCTTAGGTTGATGTGGGTCCGACGACATCCGGAGCGATGTTGCTTGCGCTGCGCACACGAACTCGTTATCGAGTGCGTCGCAACAACCCGGAATCCGGGGAGAACCTCATTTGAGCACCGCCCGACTGCCAGCACGTGGACCCGACACTCCGGTCCAACTCGTCCCCCCGACCCAGCCGGGAGAGGATGGACTCCCTACGATTGGGGAGTTCATCGAGCCAATCCGTCGGCGATGGTGGGTGGTCATTCTCGCCATCCTCGTGACCTCTGTCGCAGGAACCGTCTGGACGAACCTGCAACCGAAGGAATACGAGAGCAGCGCCACCCTGATCATCGGAATGGAGGCACCTCGCTTTCTCGGAAACGAAGAGGAGGACGTCCGGGTCCAGTCTGGGCCACGGGGACGTTTCGAATACATCCAGTACCTTGAGACGCAGCTGCATGTCCTGCACAGCAGACCTGTCCTGGAGCGGGTCGTCGACCGACTCGGCCTCGCAGACGACCCTGAGTTCTTGAACCTCGAAGAGGGCTCAGCCCCCCTGAGCCCAAAGGAGAAACGCGAGCGCGCCATTGAGGTGCTCACGAGCCGAACCCGAGTGGTCCCTGTCGAAGGCAGTCAAATGGTTGGAGTTGTGGTGTGGGACCACACCCCAGAGCAGTCCGCACTGCTCGCGAACTCCGTGATCACCGAGTACATCGACTACAGCAAGGGAAAGCAGCAGGAGTCCATGTCAGGAGCACTCGACTGGCTCCGAGCGCAGAGCGCGCAGCTCAGCGCGGAGGTCGAGAGCGCAGAGAGAGCGCTGTTTGACTTCCGCTCCGTCCACACCCTGTTGTCCGGTGGATCGGAAGAGAACCGACGCAACACGGCAACCCAGCGAGTCGAGGACCTTGGAGCCCAGTTGACCCAGGCCGAAGTGCGTCGGATACGACTCGCTTCGCAGTGGGAAGAGCTCCAAGAGTTGATCGCCGCCGGTCAGGTCGAAGCCAGTGAACTCGTTGCCAATGACGACACCACCCAGGGCCTCAAGGCCCGCCTGATCGCCCTTGAGCTCGAAGACGCCGAGATCAGTTCCTCGCTTGGGCCCAACCACCACAAGGTGAAGAGCCTCCGGGCCGAACTCGGGTACACACGAAACCGACTGAAGGAGGAGATCTCCCAGCTCGTCGACGGCCTGACATCCGAAGTCGCTGAGGCGCGCACCGCGGAAGCGCAGCTCAGGAATCGTCTCGCGTCCCAGACCCGCAGCGCCGTCGAAGTGACGAAACTCGAAACCGAGTACCGAGCCCTTCAGCGCAGCATGGAGAACTCACGTCGCCTCTATGAGCTCGTGCGTGAGCGCACAAAGACAATGGAACTCGCCTCCATGTTGGATACGACCAACATCGTCCGCCACGAGCCTGCCCTCGCACCAGAATTTCCGATTCGTCCCCGAAGTCGACTCAACCTCGCGTTGTCCATTGTCCTGGGGCTGATGCTCGGACTCCTCGGGGCACTGAGTCTGGAACAACTCAACCAGACCGTGCGAGACGAAAACGACATCGAGGCCCGCACAGGAATCAAGGTTGTCGGTGAAATCCCAACCGTCGCCGAATCAAAGGGTGGAGGAAAACCGCGTGAAGGCGATGAGCGCAAGGGCTCCGCTGACCGCTTTGTGAGCCGCTTTCCTCGCTCTCATATCGCTGAGGCCTTCCGTGGGTTACGCACGAACCTCCTGTTCATGCGGCCAAACGCGAGCTTCAAGACGCTGCTGGTCACATCCGCAGGCGTCGGTGAAGGGAAGACGAGCGTCTCCACGAACCTCGCTATCGCTCTGGCCGCGGCTGGGAAGAAGGTCTGCGTCGTGGACACGGACCTCCGACGTCCGCGTGTACACAAGGTCTTCGACCTTGAGAATGACGAAGGGTTGACCCTGGTCATGATTGGTGAGATCACGTTGGATGAGGCGGTCGTAGACGTCGAAGAGAACCTCTCCGTTCTGCGTTGTGGCCCCGTTCCCCCCAACCCCTCGGAACAGCTGGCATCCCCCGCATTTACCGCCATCGTCACCGAACTCAAACGACGCTTCGACATGGTGATCTTTGACTCGCCACCCGCTGCTCTCCTGAGTGATGCGTCCATGCTCTGCCAACGGACCGACGGCGTCCTCATCGTGGTTCGCGCTGAGGTCACGCATCGCAATCTCCTAAAGCGAGCGGTCAAGAACCTGCAGTCGGTCAACGCCATCATGCTCGGCGCCGTCGTCAACGGCAGACGGAAACGAAGTGAGCGCGGCTATGGCTACGGCTATGGCTACGGCTACGGTAGCTATGGCTACGGCAGCTATCCGGGTGAGGAAGGCGACCTTGAGGTCGCGGACACGTAGAAAACTCACTTCACCGAGACACGCGTCCCCCGCCTCCGCATCTCGCATCCTCCAGAAAGCGACACCCTCAGAATGAACCTGCGCTCGATTCTCACAACCGGAGTTCTGATCTCCCTGATCGTCAGCGGTTGTGTGACCACCGGGTCCACAGCACGCTTACCTCCACCTGCCGCTTCCTCAGAGGGAGCCCTTGGCCCCAGCGATGTCGTGGAGATTCGGGTGCTCCAAGAAGCGGAGATCTCAGGCTCCTATCAAATTGACGCGTCGGGCAACCTCGGCTTCCCATACGTTGGCGCGTTTCGGGTTGCAGGACTGACCCCCGAAGCGCTGGGAAAACAGCTTGAGAAGAAGCTCACTTCAGGCGGGTTTTTCCTCGCACCCGTGGTGACCGTGCTGGTGACCGAATTCAATTCCCGCAACGTAGTCGTGCTGGGCTGGGTGAAGAACCCGGGGCGCTATCGCTACACCGACGGAATGGGTGTCATCGATGCCATCTCTGCCGCCGGGGGCGTGCTTGATAATGGTCAGCCGGGCAAGACCACAGTCACGCGGAAGGTCGACGGCGTCGAACACAGCACCCAGGTCGCTGTCCCCGCCATCGTGAACGGCCGTCAACCGGACCAGCCACTCGCAGTGGGCGACATTGTCTTCGTGCCCGAGTCGCCCATCTGATGGAGCGCGTGGTGTTTCGCTCACTCCTGTTGAGTGGGGTCGGACTGGGGCTTTTGGCCCTCGCGGTGCTCCTGTCCAGCGGTGATGTGCGCATCACGCTCCTGGGGATCTTTGTCCTTTGCAGCATTGCTGCATGCACGGTCTACTGGCCCGAACTCCTCGTCATGGCGTACATGTTCGCCGGTCGATTCGAGTTCGATCAACGACTCTCCCGGGGAGACCTCCCCGTCAGCGCAAACCAGGTAGTCCTGATCGCGCTTGTTCTCCTGATCCTCGTCTATCACCGGCATGTTCTTGCGGTCTCGAGGACATGGAGTGTCGTTGGGCTCCTCTTCTTCGCCGGAGCTCTGATCGCTGGAATGGGCTGGACCCATGGTCCGAACTACGGCCTCACAAAAGTGCTCAAGATTGCGGGAGTGGTCGTTCCGTCGGTTCTGGTGCTTCTCGCGCTGATTCACCGCCGAAAGTCCCTGCTCCCCGCGTTCGCCGCCATCTGGATCGTGGGTCTCGCGCTCAACACTCTGGGGCTCCTTACGCTGGAGCAGTCCCTGGATCACACCGGCCGTCTCACCAGCCTCGGCTCAGGTCCCAACGTGTTCTCTCGCACCGTCGGGATCTCGCTGCTTCTGACCATCATGTTTGCCGTGTACTTCGTCCAAAAGCGTCATCGCACCACGCGAGACCGGGTCCTTCTGTTTCTCGGGGTGCTTGGGTTTCTGTGGCTCCTCCCAGGATTCTTCCTCGCCCAGTCGCGCGGACCGGTGCTCGCCCTTGCCGTCGCGATGATCGTGGTCGTGTTGATCAGTTTCGTGGGGAGTTGGAGAGCGATGGTCGCTGGCCTAAGCCTGATGACCACCGCCGTCTTTGTCGGCAACCACATCCTGACCAATTTCGTCGACCACTCACGTTTCGACTTCAACCGCAGCACCAACTTCACCTCGATCGATGAGCGTCAGCGAATGCTCGCAAATACCTGGGACCTCCTGATGTCCAACCCCATCGTGGGGGTCGGAACAGGAGGCTGGCCAGTGGTCATGTTCGGGATCGACCAGCGCTCCTACCCACACAACTTCTTCGCAGAAGTTGGGGCGGAATTAGGACTCCTGGCGGCGCTGACCATCGCTCTTCTCTTTGTGGCCGTGGGGGTACACGCGCTGGTCGTCTGGTGGACCAGCCGCGGCACCCCGACTCGCTTTCCTCTGCTCGTGACCATGGCCCTGTTCATCTACTTCTTCGTCAACGT
>Ga0315320_10003352_pt1 | contig 13177 bp, 21 predicted proteins | sample M140m21515metaG_FD_203458 | JGI IMG/M metagenome (GOLD analysis project Ga0315320, IMG submission 203458) | Ammonia-oxidizing marine archaeal communities from Monterey Bay, California, United States - M1 40m 21515 | ecosystem: Environmental > Aquatic > Marine > Coastal | place: USA: California...
CAAGAGCTCTCACTCTTACTCTGCCTGCTTTGTTTGGATCGTTCCTATCTTCTACTACTCCAGTAAACCACAGAAAGCCATTGTGTCCTAAAAATTTCTCGTTGTTCATCTTTTTTTTTCCGATATACCTCTTGTTTTAAACAGCACGCTTTACGCTATTAGCAAGCATTTAAAAGCAATCTACGCAAAAGGCGGTTTATCTCTTAATTCTATTACATAAACTCTTAATAGTCGCAAGATGGCCTTTAACTTTAAGTAAAATAGGGTCTTTTACATATGTCCAAGGACTTTCCGTGGCTTCTGATGGCCCTTTAAAGTATGACTTGATCTTGTTTCTTTCACGTGCTTCATCAGTAGCAAATGAGTAATCGTCTATGATTGTCTTAATTCGTTCTTTAATCTTCATAATTATTTTCTCGTTCATTTGTATTTATCTTACCTTCATATGAGTTATATAATCTCTCATTGCCACCTACCATCATAACCATCAAAAATTTAGCGACTCTTCTGCGGTTCTCTCTATTCTTATTAAAGATCATCAATAGCTGAGGCTTTGTAAGGTCCTCCGTCTTGAGCTTCATTGTTTGTAAAGAGTTCTATATTCTCTTGTGGTAATGATACGTTAAAACTATCTTTAATTAACTCTAACGCTAGTGTATGGCGCTTATTTAACGTACTAACGTGGTGTCTAGCGGCACTTATTAAGTATCTGCCAGATAGATATTTGTCATTATCTTTTGTGTCGTTCTTACTATTAGGCGCATACTTGGGTAGTGTGAAGTTGACTATATCACCCACTCTTAATTCTGTTGTTCCTGGCGCTATTATCTCTATCATTAGACTATTAGCGGCTATGTGTTGTGATACTCGTTTTTGTAATATGTTCTTACTGTCTGGTAGCTCATGTGTGTCATGTACTTTACTTGTTTCTGATTGATAGTATATACTACCCTCGTTCTTATTACCAAATGTTTGTCCATTGTCAAAATTAAAATGAGGTAGTATACCGTTATCACTTCTCTTGCCACCGTTGGCGTCTTGTTCTAAATGATTTTGTTTACCATATTCTACATTGTAATCAAAGTCTGTTTCACTAAATGTCTTGTTATATAGATCGTGTGTAATTAATCTACTCGCATATACTCCATTGGCTGTGTTGTTTAATGTGTCAAACTGTTTGAGAATTGTAAAGTTCTCTACTGATTGTAATGCATAGACAGGGTCTTCGCCAATGTTCTTAATCTTTGGTGAGTAATGTGCTTTAACCTTTCGTGGTGAACCATCTTTCTTACAAAACAAACCTTCATATGATTTAAAATTAAATCCATCGCCATTCTCAAAGAATAGAAATCCACTGTTCTCATAGTGTAATGATTGTGCGTTCTTTCTTAATTGCTCTATCGCCTTGGTTGGTTTCAATCTTGGTATAACAAACTTATGATTGCTCTTTGTTTCTTCTATCACAAGGTCTTTTTTAGTCTTTAGATAGTTGTAACATATATCCGTCACCATCTGGTCTATGTTACCTGTGAATGCTTGTGATACTCTTGTTTGATGATTACGAATAGCTTCCATGGATATAAACTTTAGTGTGTATATTTGTGATCTAGGATTAGCGCCAGTTCTATTTTTTAATGCATACACGAACATAGGGTGACCTGACTTAACAGAGAAGTCAAAGCCTTTATCTGTACCTGGAGTTCTAAAGAAAAACTCCACTCGCTCAAATCCTGTGATTGGTAATGATTGTATTGCGTTAGTACCATCAAGCAATACCATGTCGCCAGATAGAAACTTACCATCTAAACTTTCGTATATGCTGATCTCTTGTATTAGACTTCTTATAGATAATCGTTTAGGTGTGCCAGAGCCATCAAATGACTGATATGATATTAATATTACATCGCTTAATTCAAAAGCGCCTGGTCTATCTACCTTTGTAGGCATTAATTCCTCACTAATTTATCAAATTCTTCTATAAATGTATTTAAATATGATGGGTTAAGTAAATTGATTTGTCTTTTCTCATCTTGTAGTCTTTGTTCATATTCTCTATTAGAAACTGATTGTGCGCCTGTGGCATCACTGTTTACTTCTACTAGGTAAGAATAATCATCTGGTCCACTAGCTGTTGTTTTACCACTTGATTGTGTCACCTCATAATGATGTATCGCACCTGGTTCTGCATACTTGTCTATCAAAAATGTTTCAAAGTCTTGTTCACTCATTGGCCAATCATAATAAGCATCTGTTATATTGTTCGTAAGTAATACAACCCAATGATACTCTGCTGATCCAAAGTGTTTAAATGCTGTGTCTTCAGGTCTCTCTCCACTTGGTACATCATATTTGTCATATAAACTCATTTCGTTTATAACTTTTTCTCTAACCTTAACACGAGTCATTAGATCAGTAACAATCTTTGGGTTACCATTTCCTTTTAAATCGTAAAAACCTTTTTCTATTTTTCTAAAATACATATTAATGACCTATAGCAATTGTTTCTTTTGTCATTATTTCCATCTCTGTAAATGACAATTCCATCTTTGTTAATACTGGCATAGCACCTTTTTCATCTGCTTTAAATGTAGTGAATACACTTTCTGGTGAATAATCTATACTCATATCTGTCAACGCACATCTGCTAATTTTTGGTATGTACATATTGGCGCCATCTCTATACATATATGTTATTTGAAATTGCGCTGGTGCTGTTAGATAACCTTCACCTGCTTTCTCTGGCATCATGTGAAATTTAAACATAGATAAAATCTTGTTTATATCTTCCTTTTCTTTCTCATTCTTTGGAGAAAATTCAAATGGAAAACTAAATGATCTAAATGGTACATTCTTAAATACCAGTTCTGCGTTTGGGTTAATTGCTCTACCTAGACCTTTATCAATCGCCGCACCAAAACCTGGTAATGCTATTTCAATAGCGGCCTTTGTAACACCTTCTATAAATGTTTTACCTATGTCACCAGCTTTTGACATTGCATCACCTAAACCTTTTACGTCAAGTAATCCAGCCATTTGACCAGCCATACCTGTATCTATATTTTCATAACCAACTTTATAATCAAATTTAGTTCCTGTTGATGGTGTATATAAAATTATACTATCTGCTATTCTATCTTGGTATGCATTTGTTTTTGTATCCATACCTGATGATTGTTTTCTTAATATCTTATTAGATAATTGAAATCCTTGTGCTTGTAATCTTTTACCACGCTGTGCATTTGTTAATTTACCCTCACCTACTGTACCCATTGATTCTGGATACACACTTCTCATATCACCATCCATACCAGTGCCACCATATCTTGTATCTGTATTTTCTATAATATCAAATATGATATAATGACCTTCACCTAGTTGTGCTGTTTCTTGTGGATAGTATAAACTACCATATGAATATGGATTTGCCTCTGGGCCCATATGTGCCACAGGACTTTTTGATAAGTCTAGTGGTGATTTATTTGCTAGTTTAGCCGCTAATTTCTTAGGTTGACCAAATGCTGGTATCTTATTAGTGAAACCACTAATTAAATTAGTTGCTATCTTTTGTTTAATTATGTTTGAAACTTTGTTTGTAAAACTCATCTAAATATCCTTATGAGTATATTTATAACAAAATGAAGAAGTCTTACAAAGGTTTATATCGCCCCAGCAACCCAAAAAAATATGTTGGTGATGTCAATAAAATAGTGTATCGTTCATTATTAGAGCGTAAGTTCATGCTATATTGTGACCGTAATCCTGACATAACATATTGGGCAAGTGAAGAATTAGCGATAAGATATTATAATCCAGTGGACAAAAAGTACCATAGATACTATCCTGACTTCATAGTTCGTACTATCAAAGGCGACAAAATATTGATTGAGATTAAACCATCTCGTCAATGTAAACCACCAAAAACACCTACAAAGAAAACAAGAGCATTCATGCGTTCTAGTTTTGAGTATATTAAGAATAGAGCTAAATGGGAAGCAGCAACAAGATATGCTGATGACAATAATGCCAAGTTTAAATTAATTACTGAAAAAGATTTAGGTAGTTATTAGACAGCTACATCGCTTGTTCTAAAAATAGTAGCATCATCATTTCTGCTTGATAATCCAGTGCTTTGAGTTGTATTGCTTTGGTTAGCAGTTTTAACAGAGTTATCAATTATAGTGTTACCACCAGATTGAGTTTGTTTATCAATTGGCATGTATTCATTATTAGCTGGTTTAGATTTAAACATATTCTTAAACTTACTAAAGAAACCTTCGCCTTCATTATCTGAAGTATTGGGTACAACATTAAAAGCATTGTCTTGTGCTTCAGCAACACTTGTATTATCTAAATTACCAGCAGTAAAAGCAGTGTCTTGTTCGCCAGGTGTCATATCAGCTTCACTTGGTACTGGGTCTTTTGCTATCTTTTCTATATCTTTACCTGGTTTAAATTTATTAATTAAATCTATTACACCATTTATGGCATCTATAAAAAAGTTCTTAACTTTAGTAAATATACCTGTAAAAAAGTCAGCAATCTTACCTGGTATAGCCATAATAGCATCACCAAAGTCAGATAGTTTTTGTTTTATAACATCTAAATTATCAACAACTAAATCAAAACCTTTTTTAAGAGCGATTAATGCTATTACAATAGCACCAGCGATTAGTAAGTATGGTATCATAGCCATTAGTGCGCCCATTAAACCAGCCGCAAATCCTTTTAACAGTTTAGGTAAATTTTTCCCAAATTTTATTATACTACCAAACATCTTACCTACGTCTTTGATAGCATTAATTGGCGCCATCAATCCTTCAGTAAATGCTGAACCTATATCACTTAATCCATCTGGTACATACTCATTAATTCCATCACCAAGTCTTTGAAAGAAACCTCGTTTGTCTTCTTCCTCAGTTCTATTTAATACCTCTAATAACTGTGTTCTTTCTTTTTCTTTTTCAATAATAGTATTTTGTGATTTTAAAATGGAATTTCGTCTATCTTTTGTATTGCCATTTTCTTCTTGCACTAATTTTGTTTTCTTCTCTACATTTTGAATTTCTTTTTTTATAACTTCATCAGCTGCTTTTAATTCTTTTTCTTTTAGTCCTATTTGAAACTTTGATAGTATATTAATCTCACCCATACTAGTGATTTCAGCTTTAACATTATTTTCTCTTAATTCTCTAATAGTTTTTTCTGATTTATCAATTCTTGCTTCTCTTTGATCTACAAACTTAGCAAGTTCTGCACTGTAATCTTTTATATCGCCACCAAAATTTTGTAATAGTTTATCTAACTTTTCTAATCCTTGTGAAAATCTATTGACTGGTCCAGCTCTTAGGTCTTCTGTAATATCTCCAATCATTTCTGGAATACTAGGTGTGACTGCTTTAGCAGCAGCAGTAATAGATACATTCGCAGCAGCAAATATTGTATTCGCAATCTCTTTTACAGAACCTTGTATAAGTTCTTTTACTCCTGGTTCGTTAGTATTTACTACTGGTAATGCCATTATTTTTTACTCTTACTTGTTCCTGTGTATAGGCCAAACCAAGCAGCACCAGCACCAACTACGATACTAATTAAACCACTTTGTTCCATTGTTGGTGAACCTAAGTTCATATACCATATTACACATTTATATAATAAGACTATGTAAACTGTTAAGAACAACCTTGGAAATATTCTCCATGCATCAACAGCTCTCGCCATGTGTATTAATTTTGCGTATGGGTTAACACCTAAATCTTTAACAGATGTGTCTACCTCTAAATCTACTTGTATCTTTTGTTTAGGTTCTGCGATCTTTACCGCATCACTTAATTTGATCTCGTCTTCGTTTTTCATTTTCTTCCTTTATATGATTTTGTAATAATGTAATATAAATCTCTTTTTCCCAAGGCATTAGATTATCTAATTCCGTCAATGAATATTTATGATGTTGCATAAGGGCAAAATTGGTTTCATAATAGGCCTGTAGGCTATTGTGGGACAGGCTTATTGAAAAAAATCTTGTAATCCCTTAAATGTCACTTTACTTTTAACACCAGTCTTTGGATTAGTCACCTCAACTTCGTGTCGTAATTGTGGCATTGTATCAAAAAACTTTCTTATCTTCATAAATGCTTGTTGAGATAGACCTTCTAAAAACTCAATTAGTTCTTTCTTTGTACTATCTTTCGCAGGATAAGTCTTTTCACCCTCATAGATGTGGTCAATACAACTAGCGACTACGTTAAACATAGTATCTACGTTCTCTTTGTTCACATCAAAACCAGCCTTGGTTATACCTAGCGATGGATAGTTTAATACTAAACCTAGTTTTCTTTCTTCGTCTATAACAACTTTGTTATTATGGTCATCATCTACTTGTACTTCCACAGTAGATAAATTTAATTTAACATCAGTTGCTGTCATTTTGTCATCTGGACAAATAACTTTAAAGATAGCAACTTCACCTACTGACTTACCTCTAATTTGTAATAATAGAAATTCTATGTCAAACATAGGTAAACTATCTATATCAAGTTTATCAAATGTACAGGCTTTCAATATGTCTTTTGTTGCTGATATTATTTCATTATTGTTTTTTGATTCCATAGCCACAAGCAATATCTTTTCTTCTTTGACTAGAAATGGTCTAAACTGTACTTTTATATCTTGCGATGGTAAAGTCAATTCATATCTTGGTGTCTCAATTATTGGTAACGCCATTATATCTCCTTATTATATTAAATATTTAACGGTGGTATTCTAAATGGTGGGAATACTCTACCACCTGTAATTCTACCGATTGGTGCCTTTCTTCTCAATTCATTCAGTACGTCTCGTCCTGCTCTTCTTATCTCTGGTGGTAACTTACTAATAAGTCCACCAAATATACCACCAGCTCTTTTTACTGTTGGTTGTTTAAAATCTGATTGTCCTATATCCACACTTCCAGCTCTATCTAAAAAGAAGTTAACCCAATATCTAAAACTAAATGTCACTGTAAAAGTTTGTATCTCATTGGCCGTATGACTAAATGTTACCTCACTAATATTTTTTGGATAACACTCAAATAGTCTAACACCATAAGTTATATCGTCTCTCTCGTCTCTACTAGCAAACTGTCCTAAAGCAAATATGTCTAGTGGTGCAACATAATCATTATAATAATTAAAGTTATGTGTAGAATTACTAAACGCTGCCTTTTGCCACATTTCAAAAAATGTTCTTTCTCTCATAAATTTATCTGTGTAAAATGTTGCTGAAATCTCTGGTGAAGTATAGTCATAAACAAATTTTCTTGTAGGACCATTGTGTCTAATTTCTTTTTGTACACCTTCTCTACTAGGCATTGCAATCTCACTACAAAATGCTTGTACTCGTCTTTTGTTTTGATCTTGGTTCATTGCTCTTAATTGTGTTTCTGTAGAGAAACCTTGTATCTCATCAGTTTCACCTGATACTCCCTTTGGTAAGGTAAAGTTTACATAGAACCTAGCTTTTCTTTGAAAGCCTTCAGCCTCATTGACCATGGCTTGAAATCTACCCATAGTAGATTCTGGATTACCTCCAGCTTTTTGTCTTAAACGTGGGTCTGATTGTACATTATCAAGTGACCTATCTCTAGGTAAACCTAAACGTATATCAAAACCACCAATTCTTTTTCCGCCTCTTAATATTGCCATTAGTATGGACTTCCTTTTCTAAATTGTTGTACAGGCAACATAACTGCCAATGCTGCTTCATCAAAATCAACTCTTAAAAAACTTGATCTAACATGACTATACAAATATTTCTTAATGGTAGTTCTAGCAATTCTAACATTCTTAATACCATCATAGGTAGCATCAATTCTTGTTGTTGACTTCATACCACCAGAGGCATATCTTTGTAAATTGTTCAATAAACTCACTCGTTGAACAGGTCTTATATAGTGAAAGTTCATTCCCATAAATCCACCTGGAATTGTTTCTAAAGGTAGAACAAGTGGGAACCTATCATACAAAGGTAATACCTGTTTATATTTAGGGTCATAATAGAAGAAATTTAGTCTTCCTTTACTAGGAATACCATTTAATTTACCTGATCTCATAAGGGCCGCAGCAGTCACTCTATCGCTAAGTGTGGCTACATTTTTCTTATACCAGTCAACACTTTTTCTAATGCCACCTTGTTGTATTTTGATAGGGTCTAATATTGATATTGCCATATGCTAATATTTATATAAAAAAAAGGCGGCCTTTCAGCCGCCCTTTCAAAGTTATTGATGTGAGAGAGAATTACTCCTCTTCAGCCAATTTACTAAAATATGACAAAGTATCGTCATCATCACTAGCTGCTTTTGGAGCAACATCAGTACTTTTCGCAACACTACCACTTTGAGGCGGGAGGTCTGTTTTATCAGCAGTTGTTGCGCTTCGTACACCTGTAATCGTCCTATTCAGTTTCTCTTTGAGTTCGTCATAGGTTTTAAAATTATCGGGTGCAAGAAATGGTTTAAGAGGGTGTTGTGAAGACCATAATGTTTTAATATCTTCGTCACCTTCTTTAATTTGTGATACGCCCTCAAACTCGGACTTATCATAGTTCCAGTAACCGTCAACTTTTCTGATTTTTAGTTTAAAGTTTGCACCTTTCCAAAAATCAAATGGATTGATTGGATTCTCATCTTCAAACGCAGGTTGCATAGCTTCTGTAATCTTATCAAAAATCTTTTTACCAAATTTAAATAAGAAAGTTTTACCTTCGTTCTCTGGATGCTTAGGATCAGATACCACTAGAATATTTGAGTAGTAAGATAATTTTCTTTTTCTCTTTCTAGCAATTTCTTTATCACTATCTAAACCAGTATTCCATAGTCTAGTATTTTCTTCTGACACAGGGTCTTTTTGACCTAGTGTAGTTAGTGAGTTCTCAATATACCAACCACCTACATCTTGGAATGCATGTGACCATACTCTTTGCCAAGGTAAGTCTTCACCTGTTGGCGCTGGTAAAAATCTAATTACAGCAAAACCATTTCCAGTTTTATCTAGTTCTGGTTTCCAAAATCTGTCGTCTTGGTATTTTGATTTGTTATTTTGTTTGTCCTCAGGATTGAGGTTAGCCTCTATGGCTTTCGTAAGTTTGTCAAAGTTACTTGACGATTGTTTTAATGTTTCAAAGTCCATTGTATTACTCCTTGTATGTATCTTTGTATTCGTTGTTTTTGTGTTACCTGTATAATCGGTATCATAGTTATTTATAAGACTTCTCTTGTTGTTTTACCCATTTTTTTAAGCCTGCTCTTTTAGTATCTTCGTTCCAGCATTCTTTTGGTAATGATCTAGTCTTTCTAAATTCTTTGTATCGTTCACACCACTCCACTATTGTGTCTAATATTTTATATATCATTCTATCAAACATATTACCTCTAATATATCACATTATTGGCTATCTGTCAACCCTGATACACAGCTAAATCTTTTGTTTAGTTCATCAAAGTTTATATAATCAATATTTTTTACTACCCACTCTGGTACAACACTATTTACTGGATCACCACCTTTTACACCTCTAGGATTAACCTTAATAAACTTGATTTTAGGATTTTCTACCATCAACTCTTTCCATTGATTAACCCAATTGACATCAGGTATAGGTTTATTCTTTACATCTGCATAATTTTGTGTTGACTTGTACATATTGTTTACATAATTATCAAAACTTTTTAGATCATGCCCTATCATATACAATTCTTCTAAATCTTTGTTTTGATGTATTGCTACTAAAGCACTAGTTGGGCCACATGACCAACCTCTGTCTTTTCCTATTTCACTATATGTGTGTGATTTATCATTAGGGTTTACCCAACTTATATAAGTACCCGAGTGGTCAATTTGTTTACTTTCTATTTGTTCACCACCTTGTATTCTTCTAATTATACCTACCTTACCAGATATGTTAGAGCCATGAAATACAAACTCTTGTCTATCACCTCTTTCATTTTGATATACCTTAAAATTTTTCTTAGCAATCTCTATCTCACTTGGTGAAAGGTTAGCATATACAACCAAGTTATATGTTACACCTGGAATAGGGTTCCAATCTCTTAACCATAATTCATTCTTATCACCATAACCACTGTGATATATCTCATGCATCATTTGGCCATCTACTGAACATAAAACATCTGGTGTAAAATCTCTGTACAAACCATTACAACCATATATCTTACCTTGTGATTTTAATTTGATTAAATCTACTGGTGATCTACTCTCACCATTACCTATACAAAATATTGTTTTAGCCATTAACAAATACCTCTTTCATAATTAATTTACATTCTGTAGCATTAAAAGTTATAAATGGTTTCACTCTGGTAACCTTAAGTGAGATTTCAGGCCATACAATTTTCTCGGTAATTTCTTTATCCCAATTTTTAGTAAAGTTAAGAAAGTGATTAAGCACGACCGCGGTCTGGTAACTACATTTCCTTTGAATAAGTAAGCGTAACATTCTTGGATGCTGTCCATTAGGTACAGAAAACCCATCATCAAAAGAAAGACCACGAGAGCTAAAATCAGAAATAATAGTTCCACACTCTTGTTTAAAATGATAAGCAAAGGATTCTTTCCGTTTTTTGTAATCCAAGTAAACCCCTCTACCATCATTTGCCAACAGATTACCAATCCATCTCTTGCTATCTGCAAGAAAGTTAGCAACAAAGAAATCAAGTATATCATCTTGTCCATATTTTGTACTCAGTTTGTGAAAGAAGTATCTATCTTTCCGTTTTGTAAATGTGTCAAGTTTTGCATTGACCTTGCCCCCATACTTATAATAATCATAAGTGTCCGATGCGAAATGTAACTTGATAGCCAAGTAAGTTTTATATACATCAAATCCACCATACATAATTAAATGGGTAACATACCACACTTTGGATACTTCAACATTTTTAAGTTGGTAGCTTCTAACTTAATTTTTTCTTTTAATGATTTTGATATTAATGATGATACTTGACTTGTATCTAAATCATTTTCTTCACAATACCATACGACAGCATCCATATGTGAAATTCTTTTTTCTTTTACAATACTTTCAATATTTAAACTAAATTCTTTACTATTCATTGAAGTCCGATCTAACTATATGCTTTCTTAAAGCTCTCAACAATCTTTCCATATTATCAATAATATCAATTAGACCTTTATCTGTGATGTAATGCTGTTTGTCTTTTAATTTGTCGTATTCTTTTAATGAAATCTGCACCATTGGGGTTGGTGGACTAGCTTCATTTTCCATACTAGCGTCTTGCGCTCTTTCTTTTTCTCTTTGATCTTTGTCTTCACTATATGTCATTATAACTCCTATTATATAGGTGTAGGTTACTTACTCTCGCTTTCGCCTACACAGTTGCAACTCTTATAATATACCACACTTTTACATTATTGTCAAGTGTTAGTACCACTTAATAAATTTTTATTCATTATCATACCAAATGTATGAAATATCATACACTTATATGGATCGGTTGGTGCTTCTGCTACTGCTAATGTTTGGTGTTTGTCGTTTATGTAATATGTTATAGCAAATACTATTTCGCCATCTTCTTTAGCACGTTCTTTACCAAAACTTACATTGATAGCAGTAAAGCCTTTATCTTCAATATACTTATCTACTGTTGCTGGTAATCCACACATCATTGGCATTGTCATACCAAATAAGTCATACTTCTCCATATCAGCATAACTGATTGTAGACCATAGTAGACAGATTAAGATTAATAGTTTTTTCATATCTCTTAATAAGATATGGGCTATTCTTGCTTGATCTTATCTTTGTTTAATTCTTCATAATATTTATAAAAGTCGCCAATTGATTTCTTCAAAGGTTCCATATAATCTTTCTTTTCTTTTACAAATGATTGAACAGAACCATCTTCTGAAGCAAGTAAAATAACAATTTGTTCTATCTCTTTACCGTATATCTCCTCATACATTTGAGCATAGGCTGTAGTCTGCATAAAGTAGTTTTCAATCCAAGATTCTTGTCGTTCTTTGTTTGCTGTTTTAAAATCTATTACTGATAACTTACCATTGTATTCAGCGATACAGTCAACTTGACCTGCGATAGTCAACTTCTTACTGTACATAATTGTTTCTAAACAATGTATGTTGTCAATCTGATCTACATATGGTTTGATTAATCTAAAAAGACCTAATGGTAACACACCTCGTTCACTTGGTGTTAAACCTTTGATGTATTGTTCTATTAATAAGTGAGTTGCTTTACCTCGTCTAGCCGCTCTACCCATTTCCCAATTGGCAACTTTCTCACCAATCTTATCTCGCCACTCTTGTAATTGTGCTTTCTTTTGAATACCTAGTACAGTAGTAATTGATGGATAAGCTTTTCCGTCTATATCGTAAAAACGAAAACCATCTACTTTTTTACCTTTAGTAACTGGTAGTTTTGATGTATCTAAATCAATAAAATTAAATTTTTTTGCCATTATATTTTCACTTTCATATTTTAATACTCATAGTATATCATAATATAGGGTATCTGTCAAGTCTTATATAGACCTATACTTCATCATATGGTCGTTTATCTTTTCAGGTGAGTTTCTTAACTCTTCCCTATCTTCTTTTCAGCTAGGTGTGTAAGACTCATAACAAGTCTTATTAGTTTCGTTTTTGTAAGCTCTCAATATTTGTTTACGATTTTCACCATCTGATCTATACGAACAGTGCACCCAACCACTATTTGGTTCATCTACATTGTGAAACTCTAATATCATCTGATCCCATTCACAATGCTCACTAATCCATTTAACTAACTCTGCGTTAGATATGCCATGGATTTCAAAGTCAGCTGCCTGACCCTTCGCATGCTGTGAAGTTTTAGATGACCCTATTGCTTCGCAAAGTTCTGGACTTCTATACCCACTTGATATAGATACAACTCTACCAAAATGGTCTCTAACTCTTTGTAGCACATTGATACAAAGTTCTTTTAGATTATCCATATGGTCCTCACTAGGATTATTACTAATCCCTTTACGAGTTGCTGTCTGGCTCTTGGTCATTTCATTTAAACTGAAATTATTGCTTAGTTTCATTTAATTTATCCTTTGCTTTTAACTTTTCTTTTTTCAAAGAGTGAACATCTTCCCAAGTTTTATATGATCTATCATTAT